>Ga0181534_10000437_pt1 | contig 29467 bp, 24 predicted proteins | sample PEATcosm2014_Bin_37_FD_119758 | JGI IMG/M metagenome (GOLD analysis project Ga0181534, IMG submission 119758) | Peatland microbial communities from MTU Mesocosm Facility, Houghton, MI, USA - PEATcosm2014_Bin17_10_metaG | ecosystem: Environmental > Terrestrial > Soil > Wetlands > Peat | place...
CGAGAAAGCCCGCATGCAGCGCGAGCACCGCCAGGAGCGTCAGGAATCTTCGAGCTCCCCAGACATTTGACTCAACCATGCCCAGATTTTGCCCGTGTTGCGGTCTCGCCTGATAGCTGACCTTGGGCGGGGAGCAAGGTTCCGGGTCTAATGGCTGGCGAAGGCCTCGAAATCGTAGCCCGACAGTGATCGCGGCTTGCCGAGCAGAAAGCCCTGCGCGTAGTCCACGCCGAGCGAGCGCACCGCTTGCAGCTGCGCATCCAATTCCACGGACTCGGCCACGGTTTGGATGCCAAGGTCCCCCGCCATGCGCACGATCGCGGAGATCATCGCCCGCGCCACCCGGTCCGTGGGCGCGGCCACCACCAGCGCGCCGTCGATCTTGAAATAATGCGCCGGTACCGAGCGTAGATACCCGTACGAGGGCGAATGGCCGCCGAAATCATCCAGCGCCACTTCGCAGCCAAGAGCCTCGAGCCGCTTCATGGACTCCGCCACGCTGATGTTGCCTGACGATGCAAACTGCTCCGTGATCTCGAAGCACAGCGCATGCGGCGCAATGCCGCTCTTGGTCACGGAGGCTTCCACATAGCCGACGAAGTTGTCGTCGGTCATGGATGGGTGTGCAAGATTGATGGAGAACACCGCCGGCACGCGCGTCCATACCGCGCGGTTGCTGACCAGCCACGCGAGCGGCGTGCGCACCACCCAGCGATCGATGGCCGGCATGAGATGCCGATCCGCTGCGGTGCGCAGGAACACGCCGGGCTCGAGCAGCCCGCCGTCCGAGGTGCGCAGACGCAGTAGCACCTCGTAGTGCGCCAGCCCAAGGACTCGACGGTGCGCGTATCGCGTGCGGCACCTGTGGTTTCAATCACGAGCCATCGTACGGCGGCGCCGGTCGCGGCGGCATCTCGCGGCGAGGCGCCCTATTCAAACCAGATTTCGATCTCATATCCGTCAGGATCGAGCACGAACGCGTAGGGCAGTCCGGGCCCGAACTCTCCCGTCGAGCGCACCGTCCCACCCGCGGCTTCAACCGCGGTGATCGCGGCGTCGATGTCCTGCGGCCGGGTCAGGCGGAAGCCGAAGTGAATGACGCCGCCGCGCACACCGGCCGCCTCCGGTCGTCGTTCGAAGGCGATGACATCATGCGGCCCCGGCCCCAGGACTTGAATGGTGTCGGCATCGCGAACGTATTCCCGAACGCCGAACACCGCCGCATAGAAGCGCAGCGACCGATCCGGATCCTGTACCGACAGAGCCAAGTGCGTCAGACCGTGAGTGGCGATCATGGAATCAACTCCCGGCGGCGTACGTCCACTGCAGCTGCTTGAGTTGCGGCACCATCCAGATCCAGCCGACCAATCCCAGCACGCTCACCGCGGCGGCCACCACGAAGGCGTTGGTGTAATGGCCGGTGGTATGAATGATCCACCCCGTGAGCCAGGGTGCGGCGATGCCCGACAAACTGCCCAAGGAATTTTCGATGCCCACCCATCGCCCGGAGGCGCGCGGTCCGGCGAGGATCTGGCACATGGCGTAGACGCCCGGTGAGGAAGCTCCGCACAGCGCCTGATAGATGAACAGGCTGGCGAGCGCCGCCCAGGGCGAGCCCAAGGCCATGGCGAGCATGCAGGCCACGGAGCCCAAGTGCGCCACCGCCATCACCGATTTGTAGCCCACATTGGCCGAGCCGCCGCCGGCGAGATAGCGATCGATTGCCCAGCCGGCGAGGAATGCGCTCACCGCATTGACCATGTACGCACTGGTGGCGATCCACGCCATGCTGACCAGGGAGAAGCCGCGCTCGGTCTGCAGATACGAGGGCAGCCACGACAGCATGAAATAAAACACATAGTTGCTCGAGAAGAGGCCGAGCCCCGTGCCCCACAGCGACGGCTGCTTGAGAATCATCCACCAGGTCGGCGAATCCTCCGCGCTGGTGCGCGCCGCCGTGCGCACCTGGCCCGCCACCCGCGACCACGGCAGCAGCCAGAGCAGCGACAGCGCGCCAAACACCCAGAAGGCCGAGCGCCAGCCATAGTGCGCCATCAGCAGCCCGCCCACGATGGTCCCCACCACCGGACCGGACAGATACCCGAAGGCCACGATCCCGTTGGCCGTGCCCAGTCCCTTCGCGGGCACGATCGCCGCCAGGATCTTCGCCACGCCGGGGAAACCGGCACTCTCGCCCAACCCGAGCAGCAGCCGCAGCACCAAGAGCGCCGCGAAGGTATGCGCGAATCCGACCAGGATGGTGGCCGTCGCCCAGATCGTGAGTCCGGCCGCCAGGATTCGATGCGCGCCGAAACGCTCGGCGAGCCAGCCGACGGGGATTTGCGAGAAGGTGTAGGTCCAGAAAAAGGCCGACATCAGCATGCCCATCTGAACGTGGTCCAGGTTCAGATCGCCTTGCATGAGGTGCGCCGCCGTGGGCAAGGTGCCGCGGTCGACGTAGTTGATGAACAGAACCGCCGCGAGCAGGAAAACGATGGGACTGCGCGCGGCCCGCGCCGGGTCGAGCTCCGCGAGCAGGCGCGAGTTCAGTGCGCGTAGTCCGAATGGCCCCGATCGAGCACGCGCTTCAAGGCATCGAAGTGCAGTTCGGAGCGCTCACGGCCGCCCACCGTGCCGCCCGCGCCGAACTGCGCGACCGTCATCTTGACCACCGGTTCGGGAATGAGATGCAAGGGCCGTCCCGTCGACAGCGCCAGCACCTGCGCCTGCGCGGCGCGCTCGAGGAAATACAGCCGCTCGAACGCCCGAGGCACCGTATTGGCCACCACCAGCACCCCGTGATTGGCCATCATCAGCACCGATTTGTCCCCCAGCGCGCGCGCCAGTCGCTCGCCTTCGGACATGTCGAAGGCCAGGCCGTTGTAGATCGGGTCGTAGGCCACGTCATTGTAGAAGCCCAGCGCACTCTGCACGGCCATCTCCAGCCGCGGATTGTCCAGCATGCACAGCGCGGTCGCGTACGGCATGTGGGTGTGCAGCACGCAGCGCCCGCGGGGCGAGAGACGATGCGCCGGCTGATGGATGTACAGCGCCGTGTCCTCCACCGCCCCTTCGCCGCTCAGCACCCGTCCGGAGAAATCCACCACCAGAAAATCGCTGGCCTTCACCTCGGACCAGTGCATACCGAAGGGTGCGAGCAAAAACCGGTCCGAGTAGCCCGGCACCAGCAGCGTCATGTGATTGTCGATGCCCTCGTTCAAGCCGAACCGATCCGCCAGGCGGTAGCAGGCGGCAAGATCGATCCGGGCGCGCTGTTCAGCGTCGGCCGGCGTTGGAACGGGCTTGAGACTTGCATTCATGGGGTGGCCTCAGGACGTCGATGGTTATGCGCCGAAGTATAGCTCCCCGCCGGAATTCGCGTCGACGTTGCGCACTCCTCGCCCCAGCACCGGGAATGCCCTCACGCGAATACAGTTCCCGGGACGACTTGAACCGCCGGCAGCGCCCGTGGCGACACCGCCTCGTTCAGGGTGTGCACCGAGGCGTCGCCATACCCCTCGACGGTGGGGTCGCGGTACACATGGACTCGCCTGCCCGGCAGATCGAAAACCCAATACTCGGCGACCCCCTGGCGGGCGTACAACGCCCGCTTGATGCCCTGATCGAAGGAGAGAGAGCTTTCCGACACCTCGACCAAGAGCAAGATATCCGCCGGCGTCGGTAACCGTGCCGAGTAGAAATCCTCACGCGGCCTGAGCAGGATCAGATCCGGCTGCGGCATTGAATAATCACCCATCCTGACCGATGAGCCCGGCGAGACGATCGCCGAATCGCCGACCGACAGCACGAAGTGCTTATTCAGGCGGGCCACCACGGCCGAGTGCGGCGGACCAATCGGCGCCACGTTGATCAAATCCCCATCGATGAGTTCGACGCGGTCGGCCTCGGTCAGCACCCCCGTCTCCGCCATCTTGAGGAAACGGTCGGCGCTGATTCGCGCGCGCTCTGGGAGTGAAACCACGCTCATCGCTCTCCATGTCGGCCCGGCCCTCATCCTACCTCGCTGCCAAGCCCAGTGTCAGCCCGACAAAATAAGGTAAACCCACCGATTCGCGCCGGTGGGACACTTACTGCAGCAGCCGCTCCAGCACGGGCAGCGGCACCGCGCCCTGCCGCAATGCGCTCTCGTGGAATGCCTTGAGGCTGAATCCGGCGCCATGCTGGGACTGATAATGCTCACGCGCCTCGAGCCAGCCCTTGTAGCCGGCGTAGTAGGTGGGCAGCTGGCAGGACGACAATTTGGCGCGCTGCAATTTGGCGCTCGCCTCCTCCGTCTCCTGGTAGGTATCGCGGGTCATCAGCTCGAGCGCCTGGGCGTCGGTCATCCCCAAGGTCTGCAGCCGCACATCCAGAATCGTATTGGCCAGTACCCGCAACAACTGCTTTTGCAGCGTGAGCCGATAGCCCGGCGAGTCGGCGAGGTACCCCTGCTCCGCCATGAGTTGCTGCGAGTACACCGCCCAGCCCTCGATGTAGGGGCCGTTGCCGAAGATATTGCGCAGCAGGCTGCGCGAGCGCGGCTGCAGCTCGTTCGCATACTCGGCCTGCACATAGTGACCCGGCATCGCCTCATGCACGGTCAGGTGCTGGATGCCCGAGTCATTGTACTCACGCAGCTTCGAGTCGATGCGCGCCTGCGGCCACGTGCTCGGAATCGGCGTCACCCAGAAAAATGCGCCCAGTTTGGGCTCCAGCGCCGGTGCCGGATTGAAGCCCCCGACGCTGTACACGCCGCGCATGAACTCCGGCGTCTCGATGACCTCGAGATTCGCGTTGGGCGGCAAGGTCAGCAAGTCCCTGGCCTTGACGAAGGCGGTCGCGGCCGCGAGCGCCCGCTTCGCCGACGGCATGTAGTCCGCCACCGTTGCATGCTGACGCGCCACATCGGCGAGCGCCTGCTGGACTGTCTTCGGCGCCGCGAGCCGTGCAATCTCAGCCTGCACCTTGGGCAGGTCGGCCTCCGCTTCCGCGAGCAGCGCCTCGGGAGTCTTGCCGGTTGCCAGCACCAGGCGAAATTTCTTGGCGTAGCGCTCCTTTCCCAGCCGCCAGTCGCTCGGCCTCTCCCCCAAGTGGTCCTCCAGCCAGTGGTTGAACTGCTGCAAGGACGCGATGGCCGCCGCCGCGGCTTGGTCGTAGCGCATGCGCGCGTCGGACGGACAGCCGGCGCGCAAGGCACCGTCGATGAGCGCGATATTGCCCTCGTTCTCCTCGCGCGCGACGCTGTTCCAGACCTCGGGCGAGTCCAGCAGATTGGCCTCGGCCTGCCCGATCAGCTCCGGAACCTTGTGCAGCCGATTGATGATGTGCCGGTAGCGGTCGGTTGGCGGCGCGTACTGCAGCACGTACGGCGTATACAGACCGTTGCCCACTAATTCCACATAGGTGGTGGGATTGTGACGATAGCCCTGGATCTCATCGAGCTCCAGGCGCGATTCGCCGACAGCGTCGCGCATGATGTCCAAATCCGCGCGCTGCTCCGCGTCCAGCGAGACGCTCTCGAACCGGGCGATCCGGCCCTCGATGTCGTGCAGCAAGCTCTGCGATGCCGCAATCCCCGCCGGGCTGAAATCATCCAAGAGATCATCGAGCGAGGCGCCGTGATGCACATGGTAGCCAGCCCCGGTCGCACTCGTGGGCGACAGCGCCAGGGTGCCGAACACGAAGTCATCCACCAGTTGCTCGAACTCGGCGTTGGTCGATGCGGCCTTGGAACCCGTCGCCGCAGTCTTGGAAGCAGTGGGCCCGGTGGCATTGGTCGACGTATCCTTAGCACCCGGCGCCGCGGTGGTCGCCGCGGCCCCGACGCCTGGCCAGCAGAATGCGGTCGTCATCCAACAAACAACGTAGAGACTTGAAATTTTGTGCATCACGCATCTTCCTGTAATTCGCGCCCGCTCGTCCAGCCGTCCGAATCCCGGTTAAGATGCCGGGCGCCATGACCCGTCGCCCCAGCGCCCCAGCGCCCCAACCCCCGCAGCACCACTTCCCCCGCACCATCTTGGCTCGCCGCGCCGCAGCGCCGCCCGTGCTGGTCATGCCCATGATGGGCGCGAGCGTGCCGCTCCACGAGATCGCCGAGATCCTAAAAGTGCCGGTGATCGGCCTGTCCATCGTCAATCACGACAACAACCAGCATGCGTCCAACGAAAATCTGAGGCTGCGAAATTTATGGGACGGCATCGACACCTACGCCGGCATGCTGGCTGAACTCAACTGGTAGCCGATGACGCTACCAAGCAAACTCCGGACGGTCCTGCTGCGCATCGCGGTCGCACTGGTGCTGCTGCTGGCCGCGGCAGCCTTCGCGCTGTGGCTCGAGCCGCCGGCCCTGCTGCGAGTCGGCGCCAATTACTCCGCCAAGATCGTCTGCTCCAACGTGTTTCTCGCCGGACGCGATCCGGACGAAGTGCTGCGCACCGATGTGCAAGCGCCCGGCGTTGCGCTGCTGCGCCTCATGCACGTGTCCGTCGATCGCGAACGGCGCGTGGTGCGGGCCGGGCTTCTGGGTTTTATCGGCGACGGACTGGCCGTGGACCGGCCCGGCGTCGGCTGCGCCGTGGTCCCCGACGGCAACCTGGAATTCGCGATCCATGTCGGCTCCTTCGCCACGCCCCCCGCCGCACCCTCGTCCGCCACGCCCACCGCACCCTCCGTGCCCTCCGTGCCCGGCGCGTCCGGCGCACCCGCCGCACCCTCGCCCAACCCCAGCCCCTCGGTTGCCTGGCCGGAAGGAAACGCCGTGGCCACCACGGCCCCGCTCGACCGGCTGCTCGCCGACGACACGCTCGCCGGTCCCGGCATGCGCGCCATCGTGGTCGTCCATCGCGGCCGCATCGTGGCCGAGCGCTACGGCGGAGGCTTCTCCGCCGCCACGCCGCTGCTCGGCTGGTCCATGGCCAAGAGCGTGCTCGCCGGACTCGTGGGTGTGCTCGTCAAGGAAGGCCGGCTCACGCTCGACCAATCCGCGGGCTGGCCCGCGGATGACGGCAGCGGCCGCGGACGCATCCGCATCGCCGACCTGCTCGCCATGTCGAGCGGCCTGCAATTCAACGAAGGCTACGGTGCCGTCTCCGATGTCACCCGCATGCTGTACCTGCAACCGGACATGGCGGGTTTCGCGCGCGCGAAGCCGCTGCTGCATCCGCCCGGCGAGGTCTGGAGCTATTCGAGCGGCACCGCCAACATCCTCGCGCGCATCGTTCAAGACGCGGCGGGCCGGCTGGGCGCCGCGTATCCGTCCGAAAAACTGTTCAAGCCGCTGGGCATGGGGAGCGCCGTCATCGAGACCGACGAAGACGGTACCCTCGTCGCGTCCTCTTACATGTATGCCACCGCGCGCGACTGGGCTCGGTACGGACAGTTTCTGCTGCAAGAGGGCGTGTGGCGCGGCCAAGAATTGCTTCCGCGCGGCTACGTCGCCATGATGGCCTTGCCCGTCGCGGCCTCCGGCGGCGAATACGGACACGGACTGGTGTGGCTGTGGGCCTCCGACGCTCTCACCCCGGGCAAGAACCCGGACGCTGCCTTCGGCATACCCGCCGACTGTTTTTGGATGGAGGGCCACGACGGTCAAAGCACCGCCATCATTCCCTCGCGCGAATTGGTTGTCGTGCGCTTAGGGATGACGCCGGCAAGCGATCATTTCCAGCCGCAGCCATTGATCAAGGCGCTGCTCGATGCCACGCGATAACGCCGAACCAACTGCCTTGCTACTGATGCTCCTCTCACTCTGCGCCTATGCACACGTGCCTGCCCTGGGCGGGTGCTCCCATGTGACCGGCACCGCTGTGGACGAGCACTCATATGAGATCAAACGTCGGGCGGACATCGCGGCGCTCGTCGCGCAACCATCCTGGAAGCAGCTCGTAAATCCGCGCGCGAGGAAGGCATCATGCTGGCGGTCATGAGAGCCTACGGTATTCCCTTGACTGCCCCGTCCGATTGGCAGGACATGCGGGAACCTGGACGATGACCGCAATTTCGCGCGCCTCGAGGGAGCGCGCGGACAATCACGTGTTGCCGTATCATTTGTACAATTTGGTCGTCGAGATCGATTGTCATGATGTCAAAGCTTCAGTTCCGCTGTCTCGGCCTGCTCACATGTATGTCCGCCGCCTTCGCCGCAGGCATGCCCACCGGCACGCAAGCGTCGGCCGGAGGCCCGTTTGCATCGCCAAGCACGTTGCCGCTGCAACTGCCCGACTTCCGGCAGATCAAGGATGCTGATTTTGCTCCCGCCTTTGAGGCGGGCATCGCAGAACAGCTGCGCGAAGCGAGTACCATCGCGCACAACCCATCGGCGCCGACCTTCGAGAATACATTGGTGGCCCTGGAGCGTTCCGGTCAGATGCTGACGCGCGTCAAAAACGTCTTTTTCAATCTCACCCAGTCCAATAGCGACCCGGCCATCGAGCAGCTCGAACGCCACATGGCGCCGCGGCTCGCCGCGCAACAGGACACCATTTATCTCGACCCGGCGCTCTTCACGCGCATCGACAATCTCTATCAGCAGCGTGAGAGCCTGAACTTAGACTCAGAGTCGCGGCAATTGCTCGAACGCTACTACATCACCTTTGTGCGCGCAGGAGCGCGATTGACGAGCACCGAAAAAGCGCAGTTGCGGCGATACAATGAGCAGATCGCGACGCTCTCGACGCAATTTCAACAGACGGTTCTCAAAGCAAGCAAGGACGGCGGCGTCATCGTCAAGAGTGCAGCGGAATTGGACGGGCTCACGCCGGAACAAATCGACGCCGCCGCCTCGGCGGCCGAGGCGCGCGGCCTGACTGGTCAGTGGCTCATCAGCCTGGAGCACACCACAATCCAGCCGCTGCTCGCTGACTTGAAGAATCGTGCGCTGCGCGAACGTATCTTCCGCGCCGCGGTTCAGCGGGGCAGCGGCGGCATCGATGACAACACCGCAACCATCGAGAAGCTTGTGAGAGTGCGCGCCCAGCGCGCACAGCTGCTCGGATATCAGTCGCATGCGGACTACATATTGAAAGATTCAGAGGCGGGCACTCCCGCAGCTGTGAACGGACTGCTCGCCAAGATCGCACCGGCGGCGCTGGCGATGGCGCGCCGCGAAGCGGCGGACCTTCAGGCGCTGATCAACGAGCAGGCCGAAAGGTCAAATGGCGCCGCCCTCGAACTCCAACCCTGGGACTGGGCGTTTTATGCCGATCAGATCCGCAACTCGCGCTACGGGTTTGATGAGGCGCAGGTGAAACCGTACTTCGAGCTGGATAGGGTACTGAAGGACGGCGTGTTCTATGCGGCCCATGAGCTCTACGGCATTACGATCACGGAACGTACGGATCTGCCCGTTTATGAGCCGAGTGTGCGGATTTTTGAAGTGTGGGACGCCGACGGCTCACCGCTCGCCCTGTTTTTGGCCGACTACTTTGCGCGCGACAACAAACAGGGGGGAGCTTGGGAGCAAACCTTTGTCAATCAATCGAAGCTTCTGGGGCAGAATGCCGTCATCGTCAATAACTTGAACATCCGCAAGCCCCATCCAGGACAGCCGGTGCTGCTGACCTTTGATGAGGTCACGACGATGTTCCACGAATTCGGTCATGCCTTGCATGACATGTTTTCCACCGCGGTGTATCCGACGCTTGCAGGCACGAACGTCCCACCTGATTTCGTGGAATACCCCTCGCAGTTCAATGAGATGTGGGCTCGTGAACCAAAGGTGCTGACGCATTTTGCCCGTCATTTCCAAACGGGCGAACCGATGCCCCAAGGGCTGCTCGACAAGGTGCTTGCCGCCGAAAGATACGGCGAGGGTTATGCAACGACCGAATACCTGGCCGCGGCGATGCTGGACCAATCCTGGTACCAGATCAGCGCGTCCCAGACGCCCCGGGCCGATCAAGTCATGGCGTTTGAAGCTCGCGCCCTTCAGAAAAACGATATTGACTACGCACTGGTGCCACCGCGCTACCACGCTCCCTATTTCCTGCATAGTTTCTCGGCGGACGCGGACTATTCGGCCAGTTACTACGCGTACCTGTGGAGCGAGGTGCTGGCGCGCGATACCGGGCAGTGGTTCCACGACCACGGCGGCCTGACGCGAAGCAACGGGGACACTCTGCGCTCCAAAGTGCTGGCGCGCGGGCGAACGCAGGAACCGAAGGTACTGTTCGAGGATTTCTACGGCAAGCCGCCCGATATCGGCCCGCTGCTCGAGTACCGCGGCCTGTCGATCCCCTGATTGGGAGCAGGCCGGTTGTCGGGGCGAAACCGCGCCCTCATTCCGTGATGATGCGGTCCGCCCATTCCATGAGCGAGACAAAGATCGTTGGATTGCCGAATTTCGCGCCCCACTGCGCGAGATCGGCGTCAGTCACTCCACGGGCGCGGGAGCACGCGCCACACGCAAAAATCTGAATCTTCTTCGCCACAACTTTTTGCAGCGTTTCCTCGAGCGGGGGCCAGCCAACCGGGACCACGAGGATTTGTGCGGGAAACTCCTGCGCCAACGCGATGTTGGCGCAGCTGGTCGACATCATTAGCAGCAAAGCATTCCGGATCATGCTTCTGCGTGCTTCGTCGAAATCTTAAAAGCCTCCTCAATAGGGCGGTGCTCGTTTCGCGCGCTGGCTCTTCGCCGCCTCCGTCCACCAGGCGAGATCGTCGGCGAACCGTGGGAACGCCCGCTCGAGCGCCGCGCCTGCTTTGCCGATCGGCTCGCCCGTCTCGTTCAACGTCTCAGCGATCGGTCCGACGGTCAGCGAACTTGAGATCACGACCATCCCCATCTCCGACAGTGTGTTGCGCCAAGCGTAGCTCGACCGAGTGCCCGATAGCCGGCCTGCCGAATAGCTCGCGATCGCCGCAGGGCGCCAGAACCACTCTTCGAGGAAGTGGTCGGTCAGGTTCTTAAGTCCTGGCTGCACGCCCCAGTTGTACTCGCCGGCCACAAACAGAAAGGCGTCGGCCTCGCGGATCTTCGCGCCGAGCCTCTCCATCGCCGCAGGGGCCGTGCCGGGAGCATATTCTTTCAGCATGCGATCCAGGATGGGCAGGCCGATCGCCTTGGCATCGATCAGCTCGGCATTCTCACCGCGCTCGCGAAGTCTGTGCGCAGCGAAGTCCGCCAATCGGATCCCTTTGCGGTCGGTCCGATAGGAGCCATAGAGAACGAGAATTCGATTACCCACGAGCGCTACCTCAAAGAAGTCAATCCGTGCGTCCCTGGCTGGCTCATACCTAACCTGCAATGATGCCTGATCCTGACGCGTTGGGAAGCCGAAAATCGGACGCCCCTCAGCGGCGGCTTGGGGCAGGTTGACCACCTGAGTAATGGCGCGAGCGCTTGCCGCCTCTCGCGCGAAATGGCAATGATGGCGCCTACTTTTTGTCTTTCTCGCCCTCGAGTTGGAGTAGCCAGTGCAAGCAAGGATTCGCGTCAGTGCCGTCGAGTTGCTCTGCGTGCTTGCCTGGGGATCTGTACGATGACCGCGATTTCATGATTCTCATAGGAGAACGACATGGCCAACAAGAACACGATCTGTGTGTGGTATGACGGTACAGCCCTGGACGCTGCCCGCTTTTATGCCGAGACCTTCTCCGACAGCACCGTGGGCGCAGTCCTGCGCGCGCCGGGCGACTATCCCAACGGCAAGCAGGGCGATGTTCTGACGGTCGAGTTCACCGTGCTTGGCATCCCCTGCGTTGGGCTCAATGGCGGCCCGGCGATCAAGCACAACGAGGCGTTCTCGTTCCAGGTCGCGACCGACGACCAGGACGAAACCGACCGCTTGTGGAACGCGATCGTCCGAAACGGCGGCCAGGAAAGCCAGTGCGGCTGGTGTAAGGACAGGTGGGGCGTGTCATGGCAGATCACCCCGCGTGCCCTTCTTGCCGCACTCTTCGACCCTGATCCCGCAGCGGCCAGGCGCGCGTTCGATGCAATGATGACCATGAAGAAAATAGACATCGCCGCGGTCAAAGCCGCGCAGCGGGGCTAGCGTTGAATGGGCTCACCACAAGCATCAGCGCGCTCCCTTCACCTCTGCTGCGCATAGATCTTCACCAGCGAAAACAAGAAGTCCCGGCCGTCATACAGCGATTGCACGCGAATCCGCTCATTCAGGCCGTGAATGTTGCTCAAGTCCGGATCGATGAACATGCCGCTGACGCCGTAGGTCGGAATGCCGGCATGAGCCAGGTAGGCGGCGTCGGTGCCGGCGGCCTGCAGCACGGGCACCACGTCGATGCCCGGATAGTAACGCCGGGTCACCTGCTCGATGGGCTTCAAGATGGCCGCGGTCAGCGGCGGCGAGGGCACCTCCGGGAACGTGGGTTCGACCGTGGTCACGGCAATCTGCGGATCCGCCACGACGCGCGCCAGCGTTTGCCGCACCTCCTCGAGGGACACGCCGGGAAAAATGCGGCAATTGACGTTGGCGTTCGCCCGCTGCGGTAGGGCATTGGTGGCGTGTCCGGCCTGCGCCATGGTCGCCACGCAAGTCGTGCGCAGCATGGCGTTCAGGCGCGGGTCCTGCGACAGAGCCGCCGCCGCCTTCGCGTCCGTGGCGTCGTTGACAACGGCCTTCATGGCGGCGCCGACGTCGCCGCCGACGATGACGGACATGCGGCTGAAGTAAGTCCGGGTGGTGTCGTTCATTTGCACCGGAAACTCATATTCGTCGAGCCGCGTCAGGCCCGCGGCGAGATGATAGATGGCGTTGTTCCTGACCGGCCGCGAACTGTGGCCGCCGGGGTTCACGACTTCGAGCAGATAGTCCTGATCGGTCTTCTCCCCCGCCTCGATTTCCATGACGATGCGGTGTCCCTGCGCGTCCAGCACTCCATAGGCGAATTCATTCAGGGCGAAGGCCGCATCGATCAACGCCCGTTCATGATTGACCAGATACTCCGCCCCCACGAAGGTGGCGCCGGCCTCCTCGCCGCAGGTGAGCGCCATTTTGATGGTGCGCTTCGCCTTGTAGCTTTCCTGCCGCAGCCGGATCAGCGTGTCCACCCAGACCGCCGCCATGGATTTATCATCGAAGGTGCCGCGGCCGTAGAAATAACCGCCCTCCTCGATCAGGGTAAACGGATCGCGCGTCCAATCCTCGCGCCGCGCCTCCACCACATCGAGATGCGCCAGCAACAATATCGCCTTCGCGGCGCGATCGGTTCCGTGCAGCACGGCCACGAGACCGCCGTCTTTGGGATGCTCGGCCACCGCGAAGGCGTGCAGATCCGCTTCCGGATATCCCGCCGCCCGCAGCCGCGCCGCCATCCTCTGCGCCGCCAAGGTGCAGCTGCCGACGGAATGACTGGTGTCGGTCTCGATGAGCTCGCGGTACAGGTCGCGAAACGCGAGCTGATCGGCGCGCGGGTTGGCCGCCTCCGAGGCATCGGAGCGCGGCGCGTCGGCTCGCGCCGCAGGATCGGCCAGCGCTGGACCCGTCCCCAGCACAGATGCCGCCATCATTGCCGCCGCAAGGCCAGCCCCCGCGGCCGCCGCGCTCAAGCGCCGCCGGCGGGCAATCCACACGTACGCCGGCACGCAGGCCGTCAGCAGCAGCGCGGCGAAGATGCCGGAGCGCAGATCTTCCATGATGGCGGCGATCCACATGAGCACGCAGCCCGTGAGTACGATCAGGGTCGTGAACGGATAGCCGAATGCCCGGTAGGGCCGCGGCGTGGCGGGCTCCTTACCGCGCAGCACGATGAGGGACGCGTAGGTCGAGACATAAATCAGCAGGAACAGCACCGCCGCCACCGCGATGATCTCATCGAAAGTGCCGCTCATGATGAGCGCCGCCGCGCCTGCGCTCGTGACCGTCAATGCCACGCGCGGCGTGCCGCCCCGGCTGACTCGAGCTGCCTTCTGGGTGAACAAGCCGTCCCTCCCGATGGCAAGCAGAATCCGCGGCGTCATGAGCATGATGGCATTGACCAGGCTGAGCACCGTCAGCAGCGAAATCACCGTGACGAGCTCCGCGCCGCCGCGCGGCAGGACGACGCGCGCGGCATCGGCGGCCGGCAGCTGCGATGCCGCGAGCACGGGCAGCGGCAGCACGCGCAGGATGGCGATGTTGATGATCACGTACATGGCGGCCACCAGCACCGTGCCGCCGATGATGGCGCGCGGCAGAGTGACCGTCGGCTGAGTGCTCTCCTCCGCCATGTAAATCGGCGAATACCACCCGTCGTAGGTCAGCAGCACCGCGCGCAGCGCCGTCACCACCGCCGCCAGCATGCCCAGCGACATCAGCGGCAGCGACACCGCCGACGCCGGCGGCGGCGCACCCGAGGCGGCCGCCGGCGCCGTCAGGAAGCAGCCCACCACCACCACCATCAGCATGACGCCGACAGCGAGGCTGATGACCCGCGTGAGCGTGCTACCCAAGCGCAGCCCCGCCCAATGCAGCAGGGTAAAGCCGGCGATGATGGCGATGGCGAGCGCGCGCGGATTGGCGGCGGCCGCCGGCCAGAGCGATCCTGAGAATTGCGCCGCGGTGAGCGCGCCGTAGGCAAGCGAGGCCACCTGGTTGAGCCAGTCGCTCCAGCCCACCACGAATCCCGGGCCCTTGCCGAAGGCGCGCCGGACGTACACATAGAATCCGCCCGCTTCCGGCAGCATCGCGGCAAGCTCGGCCACCGCCACGGCGCCAAGCAGCGAATACAGTCCGCCGAGGATCCAGAACAGCACGATCAGCCGCGAATCTCCAAGAGCGGCGGCGAGCGTTCCCGGAAGCCGCAGAATGCCGACGCCCACCGTGCCGCCGAACACCATCGCCAATCCGAAGCCCAGTCCCAGAATTCGCGTCAGCGGGCGCGCGGTCTCGATCATGCTTCGTCAATCCCTGCAAGAGCCACAGCGCAGCTTGCGCGAGAGCCGCGCCCGCCGCAAGCGCCTCAAGGGTCGAGCAATCGCGGACCGTGGGACGTTTACCCGCGAGCGGCAAACCTGCGATCATCGGCATAGATCTGGAACTGGAACCGCCAATGACCGCCAAGAAGACCCCTGCGCCGCGCGAAGTCGAACGGATACAGACCGGCGTGCGGCTGGAAAAGCGGCTCCTCAAGGTGCTCAAGGGCCTGGCCGAATATCTGGACCTGTCCTTGGGCGACCTGCTCGAAGGGATCGCGCTGCATGCGCTGGAGAACAAACCTCCGTTCAAGCGATCGACTCTGGAAAAAATCGCGCAGCTGCGCCGCGTCTACGGCTTTGACCTCGTGGCCGCAGACAGTCATCGCCTGCGCGAGCAGGACGGCGGCGGCTGATCGTGTCGGGCGAATACAGGGAACTGACCACCTTTCTGCTGGCGTTCGGCGCGCTGTTCTCCATCGTCAATCCGCTGTCGGGCGCGTTCATCTTCTTCGGCGCCACCCGCGAGCTCGAGCCGCGCGTGCGCTCGCAGGTGTCGCGCTGGGTCGCCATTTATTCGTTCGCGATCGTGACCGCCTCGCTGTATATCGGCGCCTACGTCCTCTCCTTCTTCGGCATCTCCATCCCGGTGCTGCGCGTGGCCGGCGGCATCGTCGTCGCCGCCTCCGGCTGGCGCATGCTCAACCAGCCCGACGCCACCGAGCAGCGGCGCAGCGAGACACCGAGCCCGCGTTCCATCGACGTGCCGCCGAGCCGCCTTGCGTTCTATCCGCTCACCATGCCGCTGACCACGGGACCGGGAACCATCTCCGTGGCGATTTCCTTGGGCGCGGGCCGTCCCCACGGTTTCCACGCCTCCACCGTGGAGTTCTTCGTCGAAACGCTCGCCGCCGTGGTGCTGCTCGCCCTGTTGGTGTACACCTTCTACCGGAACTCGGCGTGGCTCGCGGGCCTCATGGGCATCACCGGAACGACCATCGTGGTGCGGCTGTCCGCCTTCCTGCTGTTTTGCATCGGCATCCAGGTGATGTGGAACGGCGCGGCCGAGCTCTTGGGCACGCTGCCCATCGGCACCACCGGCGTCAGTTGACGCCGCTACCGGCGCGGCCGCGACTCTTCACGAGCATCGCCCGCATCGCACTCAATGCGCGGCAGGACCTCCCACGTAGATCGCTCCCTCCTTCATCACGAACACCGGATGCTCGGTCGCCGTCATGTCGGTCAGAGGATTGCCGGCGACCGCGATGATGTCCGCGAATTTGCCGACGGTCAGCGTCCCGGTCTGATCCCCCAGCCCGAGCAGGTCGGCGCCATTCGCGGTTCCCGAGATCAGTGCCTGTGCGGGACTCAGGCCATTCTTGGTCATCAGCGAGAACTCGCGAGCGTTCAACCCATGCGGCTCGACCGCGGCATCCGTGCCCATGGCGAGCGGAGTACCGATCTTCACGGCGTGCTGGAACATCTGCTGAGCCTGCGCCGCCGCGGCACGAGCCTTCACGGCAATGGCCGGAGGAAAGGTATCCAGGTGCTCGCCCACCCACGCGCCGGCGAATAGCGTCGCCACCAGGTACACATGCTTCTTCTTCATCTCGAGCAGCGTGTCGTCCTGCAAGAAGCTGCCGTGCTCGATGGAATCGACTCCCGCGGCGATGGCCATCTTGGCGGCGCGGTCGCCGTGACAGTGGGCGGCCACCTTGCGTCCCCAGTTGTGCGCTTCGGCGACGATGGCGTTCATCTCCTCCTGCGTGAGCTGTACGTTGTCCACCGGATCCGACAGCGACAGCACTCCGCCCGAGGGCATGAACTTGATGACGTCGGCGCCGTACTTGATCTGATAGCGCACGGCCTCCCGGCATTGATCCGGGCCGCTGCACACGCCCTGGATGGGCCCCGCCACCGCAATGCGCTGCGGCGGGAACGGGTCCTGATCGGCGTGGCCGCCGGTCGATCCGATCGCGTAATTCGACACCAGCATGCGCGGGCCCGGAATCATGCCCGCCTTGATGGCATTGCGCAGGCCAAGCGCGACGTAGTTCTCCGATCCCAAGTCGCGCGCGGTGGTCACGCCCGCCTCCAGAGTGACCTTGGCGTAGTGCGCGCCGTACAGCGCTTGCTCCGCGGGAAAGCGCATGATGTTGTCGAAGAAATCGTGGTACCAGTGGGGGCTGGATTGATCGGAAAGGTGCACGTGCGCATCGATGAAGCCCGGCAGCAAGGTGGCGTCGCCCAAATCGATGACCTGCGCGTTGTCGGGAATCTGCACATCGCTGCCAACGGCCTGGATCTTGGTGCCATTCACCACCACCACGCCGTGCTCCAGAACCTTGCCCGACACCGAGTCGAACAGCCGCGCGGCCTTCAGTACGATGGGCCGCGACGGTGCCGCCGCCTCATCCGCGAGGCTCGCCTGCGCAAAAATAGCGGCCGCCATCCCCAATACCCAGGAGCCTTTCATCCCACGCACGATCCGCATCCCCTTGTCATTGAAGTTTTCGATTGAAGGGGCGCAGGATAACTCAAAATTCCGTCCACAGCCGCAGCAGCGAGTGGTAGTGCCCGGCGAGCCGCACCAAGGAGTCCGGATCGGAGCGCAATTCAGTCAATCGCTGGATGGTGCGGTCGAGTTCGAACAGCTGCTCGCGCTGCGAATCATCGCGGATCAAGCTCTGGATCCAAAAGACGCAGGCCAGGCGCACCCCGCGAGTCACCGGACTCACTCGGTGCCGCGACGCCGACCCGTAGACGATCAGATCGCCCGCGGCGAGCCTGACGGTCTCGCGGCCCAGATCCTTCTCGACGATGAGTTCGCCCCCTTCATAGGATTCCGGAGCGCTCAAGAACAGGGTGGCCGACAAGTCCGTGCGCAGCTTCTGGCCGGTGCCCGGGATCGCGCGCACCGCACCGTCCACATGCGTCCCGAACTGCATGCCCTCGCCATAGCGATTGAACAGCGGCGGATACACTCGATGAGGCAACACCGCGCTGATGAACAAGGCGTTGCGTTCGAGCTCCGTTACCACGATATTGCCCAGCTCGCGCGCCATGACGCTCGACTCATCGATCTGCTGATTGTTCTTCACCGGCGCGCCCTGATATCCGGCGGTGACTCTGCCGTCCACCCAGGGCGCCTGTGCGCCCTCGAGCGAGCGGCGCACCGCGGCCGCTTGATCCTCGCTCAACAGCTTCGCGACGCGCAGCAGCATGCCATCAGGCCGCGCATCGCGTGCGCAGGCGCGCGGCGAGAGCGCGCAAAGCGCCGCAAGTACCGGCACCGGCCGGCGCCGCAGCATCGCACGCGCCGCAACGAGTCAGCGCGTCGAGCACCGCCTGCCGAACTGCCTCAGGTCCTCCGCGCGCGGCGCGCTCGAACCAAACGGCGGCCTCGACGACCCGCCCCGCGTTGAGCAGAACGCTGGCCCAGTTGTACTGACCGCGAAAGTAGCCGGCCTCGGCCGAGCGCCGATACCACACGGCGGCGGCGGCCAGGTCGCGGGATGTTCCCCAGCCTTCCTCGCAGCATCGGCCCACCAAGTTCATGGCCCGCTCATGCCCCTGCCCGGCCGCCTGCAGGTAGTACGCGTACGCCTGATCGGCATCGCGGCGCACGCCGCGGCCGTCCAGGTACAGATGCGCCAAGTTGTACTGCCCCCAGGCGTGGCCAGAACCCGCGGCGCGCCGGAAATGCACCGCCGCCGCGGCCGCGTCCTGCGGCGTGCCCCAACCAGTATCCAGGCATCGCCCCACCATGTTATGGCCGTCCGCATCATCGCGGGCCGCGGCGCGCCGAAACCACCTAAGCGCCGCCGCCGGATCCTTGGCGACACCCGTGCCTTCGAGCAGCATGCGCCCGTAGCACACCTGCGCCTGCGGCAGCCCCTCCATGGCGATGACCCGCACCCAGTCCGCGGCGCGCCGCGGCTCCTGAGCGAACAAGGCCTGGAGCCGCGCGCCGCTCATCCCCGCCAGGAGCGACGATATCGATGTAAAGGCGGCGGGCATCGTGGGCGCTACGGGATTGTGGATGCCACGGTTCAAAACCGGTAGCTCGCGGTGCCGATGAGCGTACGGCCCGCGCTCGGCAGCGCGTGATTCTCCGCGACCCCGGTGTAGTACACACCGGTGAAGTACAGCTTGTCGGTGACGTTATTGAGATTGAGCTGCAGCTTCAAATGCTCGCTCAACTGGTAGGACGTCATGGCGTTGAACACCACATAGGAAGGAACCCCGGCGGTATTGTCGGCGTCGGCGTAGCGATGACTGACCGCGGTGAAGCCGCCTCCCAGGGTCCACGCGGCGGTGGGCTCCACGGTGCTCCAGACGTTGACGGCATCGTGCGGGGTATTGGGCGCGAGTTTGCCCTGCGCCAGCGGATCGGTGCTCGAGGTGATGCGGTCGTTCATGTGGGTGTAATTGACCGAGGCCTCCCAAATCTTCGTGAGGTAGCCGCTGACGCCGAGTTCGACCCCCTTCACCCGCTGATCGAAGGGCATCTGCTGCACCGTCGGATCGTCCGGATCGGAAATGCGCGCATCGATGACCCTGGTGTCGAACAGGGCGCCGGTCAATTCCACGGCGCCGTTCAGCACCTTCACCTTCGCCCCCACTTCCAGGTTGCTGTTCTTCTCCGGCGAGAGACTCTGGTCGGACGGCGCGATGATCAGGTACTCGATCGCCGGATTGTAGGAGGTCCCATAGGACAGATAGTAGCTCTGGGCGTCATCCGGCTTGAAGATGAGCGCGGCGCGCGGACTGACGAAGGTATCGGTGCGACCGAACGACGTGCCCGTGAATGCCTCGCTGAAGCGCGAGTCGAAACGGTCCCAGCGCAATCCGGCGTCCACATCCCAATGCCGCCCCAGGGCGATGCTGTCGAGCGCATACACGCTCACGTCGCTGCCGCGGCCCTTCGGGTTCGAGTACGGGGTCAGCGGCGTCGGGGGCGTGTTGAAGGGATCGGGATCGAGCAAGGGCGTCGGCGCGATGACATCGAGCCCGTTGGTGAATCGGTTCACGTTGGACTGCTCCTTGCTCAGCTCCAGCCCCGTGGTCAGCGTGCTCTCGAACCCGGCCACGCCGAATTTGGCGGTGAGGTCAGTGCGGTTGATGGCCAGACTCGTGGTGCCTGCGCTGCTCGGCTGATCCCGCGAGACGCGGATGTCCGCATACGGCGTGCCGGGCGGCGGCGGCGGCACGAAGTCGTTGCCGAGAAAGGGGCCGCTCACCAAGTATTCGAACCCATAGTTGGCGTAGCGCAGGCTGTCGCTGACGCTGATGCCGTCGATGAAGTCGTGCTCGATGCGGATCGTGCCGATATTCGTATTGGTGCGCGTGCGGTCGTAGTTGACCAATCCATAGTAATTGCTGCGGTCGACCTGTGCCGGGGCCCCGTCGATGAACGGAATGCCGTAATCAGGGACGTTGTTCTCCTCCTCCTTGAAGTAGCTCAAGGTCAGGCGGGTCGGCGTGTTTATCCCGAAGCTCAACGTCGGCGCCACGCCGTAGCGGCGGTAGAGCACCTGGTCGCGGTCGACGACGCCATTGCGCTGATCCATTACCGCGAGGCGCACCGCCGCCGAGTCGCTCAAGGGCAGATTGAAATCGCCCGAGCCGCGCCACCAGTCCGCCTGGCCGGCCGACACGCTGAGCGCTGCCAGCGGCGTCAACTGCGGTTGTTTGCTGATGCTGTTGATGACGCCCGCCGTGGAGCCGCGGCCGAACACCGCCGACGCCGGCCCCAGGAGCACGGATACGGCCTCCGAGTTGAAGGTGTCGCGCTGATATTGGCCGATGTCGCGAACTCCGTCCAGAAAGAAGCTGTCCGGGATCGACAGGCCCCGCAGGTTCACCGAATCACCGTGCGCACCGCCTTCGCCCGAATTCAAGGTGACGCCGGGGACGTTGCGCAGCGCATCCTGCAACAGGGCGAGGTTCTGCTCCGCCAACTCCTGCTGATCGACGGAATCGATGGACTGGGAAATATCCTGCCTGGACTGGATGGCGGTGCCGGTCACTTCGACGCTGGGCAGGGTCGGCTGTTCGCCGTCCGGCGCGGCGGCTGCGTCCGCGCACGCCCGCCCGGACAGAAGCGCGGTGACGGCGACACCCGCGGCCCCGGCAGCGCCGGCGGCGGTGAATCGATTGACCGCACCTGCTTCTTGCCGGCGGATTTGCTGCATGGGACGCATCCACTAGGTCTGTTTAGAAATGCTAACACGAATCATTCTTATTAGTATTACTAAATGCACCCTGATGTGCAACTGCGGGCGCGTTGCGTTGTGTCGGGACCGGTCTATAGGGACGCCGCCATTGCGTTCGGGGCCGACTTAAGGACGTCGCGTTGCGTTCGGGACCGACCTAAGGGCGTCGCCGCAAGCCCGCCGGGATCAGCGCCATCCCGAGCAGTTCGAACAGCCCATGCGCCACCAGGGCCATCAGCGCCGCCGGGATGGCGCCGGTCAGAATGGTGGGCACATCGTTCAGCGACAGTCCCGACACGATGGGAGCGCCATAACCCCCCGCCCCCACCAGGGCGGCGAGCGTCGCCGTGCCGATGCTGACGATGGTCGCGGTCTTGATTCCCGCCAGCAGGGTGGGACTCGCGAGCGGCAGCACCACCCGCCATAGAACCTGCAGGCGGTTCAAGCCGAACGCGCGCGCATTTTCGAGGTGGCTGGGGTTCACGGCGCGAATGCCCGTGAAGGTATTGAGCACCACCGGCAGCAAGCTGTACAGGCACAGCGCGGCCAGCGCTGGCTTGTTCCCGACGCCGAACACCGGAATGAGAAAACACAGCAGCGCCAGCGACGGCACTGTTTGAATCACGGCGCTCGACAGCAAGATCGCCTGCCCGGCCGCGTGGAAGCGCACCGCCGTGATCCCCAAGGGAATGCCAACGAGCACCGAGAACAACAGCGACACGCCCACCAGCCAGAGGTGCTCCTTCGTGCGCCGCGCCACCTCGTGCAGCCAGCCGGCCGACGGCGGCGCGTCGGCGCCGAGAAATCGCGCCGCGATCTGGTTGAAGCCGATCTTTTGAATGTCGGCCTGCGCATTCATGTCGAGCATCGCCTCTTCGCTGATCTTCCCCTCGAGCCCGAGCAACGCCTGCCATTCGCGCGGATGCTGCTCCACGAAGGATTGCCTCGCCACCCACACCGCCTGATATATGGGAAAATAATCGTGGTCGTCCTTGAGCAGGCGCAAGTGCAGTTTCCTGATCTTCGCGTCCGTCGAGTACACATCGATCAGGTCCACCGCATTCTGGTCGATCGCCTGGAAGCTCAGCGAATGCTCCATGCGATTGACTTTCTGCGGGTTGAAGTTGAGGTGATAGCTGTCGACCAGACCGGGATAGCCGTCCTTTCGATCCATGAATTCGTAGCTGAAGGCCGCCCTCACCTCCGCCTCGATGGGCGCCAGATCGCCGATCGATTGCAGTCTATGCTGATCGGCGAACTGCGATTTCACCGCCAGCGCGTAAGTGTCGTTGAAGCCCAGCGATCCTGAGATGGTGAGTCCCATGCCCGACAGCGCCTGCCGGATCTCATCGAGAGACTTGAGATCCGGCCGCTTGAGAATGGCCTCGGCCAGTGTGCCCGTGTAATCGGGGTACACGTCGATCGCGCCGCTCTTCAACGCCTCGAACAAAATGCCCGTGCTGCCCATGCCGAGCTTACGCGTGACCGGGACCGACGAGGAAGCCTCGATGGTCTGCGCCGCCAGCTCTCCCAAGACATAGCTCTCGGTAAAGATCTTGCCGCCGACCACGATGCCGTCGGCGGCGCCCGCGGCGCGCCACCACAGAGCTCCCAGCACCACCGCGATCATCGCCGCGTGTACCGCCCCCGCGCGTGCCACGCCACGGCCCGGCACGCCGGCGCCCGTCACGGCAAATCCCCCGCGTCGGGCAGCGTACGCTGCGCGTTGATGAACTGAGTGACGAAGGGATTGGCGGGATGTTGCAGCAGATCGCGGTAAGTCCCGGTCTGCACGACCCTTCCTTCGTGGAGCATGGTTATTTTCTCCGCCAGGAACACAGCCTCGCCGAGGTCGTGCGTGACCAACAGAACGGTCTTGCCCAGCCTCTGGAAAATGGATTTCAGTTCCTGCTGCAGGCTGCGGCGAATCAATGGATCGAGTGCCGCCATCGGCTCATCCAGCAGCATGACCGCCGGGTCCATCATCGCGGCGCGCATGATCGCGACCCGCTGTTTCTGGCCGCCGCTCATCTCCCGCGGAAAGTGCGCCAGAATCTCCGCATCCAGGTCCACGACCTTGCGCAGCTCCTCCACCCGCTCATCGATTCTGGACTTGCGCCAGCCGCGCAGCTTCGCCACCAGCGCGACATTGTTCCTGCCCGAGATGTGCGGGAACAGCCCCCCGTCCTGCGGCACGTAGCCGATGCGGTCGGCCCATTCCACCTGCGTGAACGACAGCAGCGCCTGATCGTTGATCTTCACGTAACCCTTGTCGAAGGGAATCAAGCCCAGCGTGATCCGCAGCAGCGTGGTCTTCCCCGATCCGCTCGAGCCGATCAGCGCGTGCGTGGCGCCTTTCGGCACGGTCAGATTCACGTCGGCGACGACCGTCCTGCCCTCGAAGGTCTTGTAGATGTTTTGCAGCTCGAGCATGGCGGTGTCGCTTGAACGTTCCCGGTGGCGTTGATGCTAGGTACCGGGTTTACGACCGTTTCGCTGCCATTGCAAGCACCGGCCGCTTTTGTAAATCTGACAACGCACGCACCGGGAGCACGCATGGATTTGGGGATTCCGCGCGTGCGTCCGCTCACAGCGAGTGCATTTCTTTTTCAGTGAGCATGCGCCAGCGGCCCTTCGCCAAGTCACCCAGCGAGAGCGAGCCGATCGCCACCCGAATTCCAACCGCCCGGCAGGTGGGCTGTCCGCACCCGGCGGTGGTAGCATGGCCCGCTTCGTATGGCTACGTTGGGGGATTGACATGCAGCAAGACGACACTCGCACCGGCCTGCAGCTTCGCTCGCTGGTGAAATCCAACGGCGATCTGGAAGTCTCGCTCGCCCGCGTGCCCATCCCCACGCCGGCGGCCAACGAGGTACTCGTGCGGGTCGAGGCGGCGCCCATCAACCCGTCGGACTTGGGTTTGCTGTTCGCCGGGGCCGACTTGGCCCAGGCGAGCCGACGCGGCAGCCCGGATCAGCCGCTGGTGAGCGCGCGCATTCCCGAGGCCGCCCTCCGGGGCATGACGGCGCGCTTCGATGTCTCCATGCCGGTCGGCAACGAGGGCGCGGGCGTGGTCGTCGAGGCCGGATCCTCGACGGCGGCGCAGGCACTCAAGGGCAAGACCGTCGCCGCGCTGGGCGGCGCCATGTACTCGCAATATCGCAGTGTGCCCGTGGAGCAATGCCTGGTCCTGCCGGCGGGCGCCACGCCGGCCGACGGCGCCTCCTCCTTCGTCAACCCGCTCACCGCTCTCGGCATGGTCGAGGCCATGCGCAGAGAAGGACACACCGCCCTGGTGCACACCGCCGCCGCCTCGAATCTCGGACAGATGCTCAATCGGATCTGCCGCCAGGATCGCATTGCCCTGGTGAACATCGTGCGCAGCCCGGTACAGGTGGAGCTGCTGCGTGCGCAGGGCGCCGCTCATGTCTGCGATTCGAGCGCGCCCACCTTCATGCACGATCTCATCGAGGCCTTGAGCGCCACCGGCGCGACGCTGGGTTTCGATGCCATCGGCGGCGGCAAGCTCGCCGGGCAGATCTTGTCCTGCATGGAGGCCGCTCTCGTCAAAAAGACCACGCAGTACAGCCGCTACGGTTCAGCGACTCACAAGCAGGTCTATGTCTATGGCGGCTTGGGGTTGGGGCCCATCGAGATCAGCCGCAATGTCGGCATGGCCTGGGGAGTCGGGGGCTGGCTGGTCATGCCGTTCCTGCAAAAGATCGGCGCCGCCGCCACGCAGAAGCTCAAGGAGCGCGTCGCCGCGGAACTGAAAACCACCTTCGCCAGCGGCTATGCCGGCACGCTATCGCTGCTCGAAGCCCTGGATCTCAAAAACATCGCTGTGTACGCCAAGGCCGCGACCGGCCATAAATATCTGATCAATCCGAGCAAGGGCATCGATCAGCCTTGAGCACGGTTGGCATGATTGGCATGGCTGGCAGGAACGCGGGCGCCGCCCTACTTGAGCTCCCGGGTGATCGCGGCGAGTGCGGAGCGATGCTCCGCCTTCAGCCACTCGTCGATCCGCGGCAACTGCACCATCCGCACGCGCGCATTGAGATCAATTTGCGCCACCGCCGACTCCACCGCGCGCGCTGCGGCGGCGGGAAGGTGAGCGCTCGCATACGCCCGCAGTTCCGCCGCGCGGCCTAGGTCGGCTGACCGCGCGGGGAGATGCGGCAGGACCTCCATGCGCGTGGAGCGGTCCATCTCGAAGCCCGGTGCATCGACTCGGGACAGCGCAAAACTCCATGTGAGGTCGGGGTGTTCGTCGGAGATGTCTTCGAGCAGGTCGGGCATCGTCCCGGCCGGAACATCGGGTCCGACGGCGATCTCCAACAGGCGTCCGGCCAGCTTGGGATCGGCGACCGCCGTGAGCGCCTCGAGCAAATCCTGCTTCTCCAGCGGGTCGTGAGTCGTATGAAGTTCTTCGATCAGCCGATCGAAGGTGGCGGTATCCGCGTTGCGTGCCACGATCCTGCGTGCGATCCGGCGCGCTTCCGGTGTCTGCGACGCCGGATCGGCGGAGGCAGCCGAGTCGCGGCGGCGTGCCTCGGCAATCACCGCAGGATCGCCGAAGCGGCCGAGCGCATCCAGCAGGTGGGCGCGCAGCAGGGTGGCGCTCGCCGCCTGGCCGGGCGATTGATTCCAACCGTAGAGCTCGCCGATCGGCGCCAGCCGCGATCGCGCCCACTCACGATACGCCGCCTGTGCCGGCAGGCCGTCGTACAGATGATCGATGGCTTCCAAGACGTTGATCGTCTGCAGCCACACGATGGGGTCGGCGCCGCGCGGCAGCACATCGATGGCCGACAGCAGATTCGTGATGGGCGCATATTCGGATTTGCCGAGTGCCCATGAATCCTGCACCAGGCCGATCTGATCGGCCGGCGCCAGCGACCCCATGCGTGCCACCAGCTGGGCGAACACCGAAGGTTCGTAGCGAACTCGCGTGTAGCTCTTTCGTCCGGCGTTCACCACCGCGGGCGGCGCACCCATGAAGGAAACGGTAGCCAGCTCGGTGTCGAGGATCACCGCGGATGCCGCGCTCTGCCCCACGGACCTGACCGCCAGCGGCAGCCGCCACGCCGTCACCGGCGGCTCGGCGCCGCCGCCGCGATGCGCTTCGAAGAAGCGGGTCTGCGACAGCTGCGCACGGCCGGAGCCCGGCTCCTGCCGCTCGAGTTCGACGCTGACCAGCGGCAGCCCGGGCCGGCGGGTAAAATCCTCCGCAATGCCTTCGACCGGCTTGCCCGCCGCCGCTTGCAGCGCCTGCCACAGATCGTTGCTCACGGTATTGCCAAAGGCGTGCTTGCGCATGTACAGGCGCACCCCGTCGCGGAAACGGTCGGCCCCCACATAGCTCTCCAGCATGCCGATGACGGTGGCACCCTTGTCGTAAGTAATTTCATCGAAGGCGAGTTCCGCTTCGGCCGCCGAGGCCACCGGCTGCTCGATGGGGTGCGTCGAGGGCTTGGCGTCGGCGCGCATGCCCTGCTCCGCGACGGACGAGGCCTGCAATCCCGTTTCCCATTGGGGATTCAGGTCGTCGGCCGCCTTGGTCTGCATCCAGCGGGCGAAGCCCTCGTTGAGCCACAGATTGTCCCACCAGCTCATGGTGACCAGATCGCCGAACCACTGATGCGCCATCTCGTGCGAGACGACCTCGAACACCAGCTGACGATCGTTCTCGGTGGAATTCTCCGCATCGAACAGCACGTGCTTCTGGGAATAGAGTATGGCTCCCCAGTTCTCCATCGAGCCTCCCTCGATCTCGCCGGGAGCCGCCACCAGATCGAGTTTCGGCAGGGGGTAATGCACGCCGAAATAATCGTTGTAGTAGCGGATCAGCCGCGCCGCCTGTCCGAGCGCATACCGTCCGCGCTCGGCGTCGCCCTTGGCGACCACCACGCCGACCGCGACGCCATCGGCGCTCTCGGAGATGCGCTCGAAATCGCCGATGCCGAGAAACAAGAGGTACGTGGACATTTTGGGCGTCGGCGCGAAGCGCACCCGTTTCATGTGGTTCGGGAGCGGCGTTTCGGCCTCGACGGGCATGTTGCCCACCGCCATCCGGTCTGCCGGCACATCCACCGTCACCCGGAACGTCGCCTTCAGGCCCGGCTCGTCCCACGACGGCATGAGCATTCGCTCCGACGCGGGCTCGAAATTCGTCGCCAGCGTGCGGTGCCTGCCGGTGGGCGACTCATAGTCCATGGCGAAAAAACCCAGCGTGTTGCGCGCGATCGCTCCGTGATAGCGGATTCGCAGGCGGTGAGCGCCCGGCGACACGCCGCCGGCAAATTTCAAGCTCGCCTGTTCCAGCGCGGGATCGAGGGTCACGATCGCCAGGCGGCCCGCATCGAGCCGCGCCTCGTCGAAAACCAGGCCCTTCGCGTTGAGGACGATCTCGGGTACCGCGCCGGCGACCCGGACATCGATCTGCACCTCGCCCGCAAAGGACAGCTGGTCCGCGTTCGGGTACAGATGAAGGTCATAGTGCGAGGGCACCACGGTGTCCGGCAGCCGCTCGACAGCCGGCTTGGCCGCAGCGGGGCCGGCGACCGGCGTCTGCGCCCACGGCGCGCGGGCGGGCAGCAGCAGGGTCAGCGCAAGCAGCGCCGCCGGATGGATTCGATTCTTTGCCGGCGGCGATTCGCCCATGACCACATTCCGCTTCTGGAAATCGCGAGTATATTCGCAGTCTTGCAATTGTGGAGCCGGTGCGAGCCTAAAAGGGAACCTCCCGTGACCCTCAAGGTCCGACGAGTCGTCGCCGACGCGCCGGCAGCCCGCATATGTCATAAAGGATTTTAAGGCTAATGACTCAAAAACCCGCAGCGATCCAGGAATCGCGCCCGATGCCTGTCGAATCCGACGACGGCCTGCGCGCGGCGCGCGCCACCGTGATGGAAAATTCGACCTGGGTCGGGCCGCTGCAAGCGGAAATGGCGCGCGTCATCGTCGGACAGAGGCATCTATTGGACCGGCTGCTGGTGGCACTGCTCACCAACGGCCACGTGCTCTTGGAGGGGGTACCCGGCCTCGCCAAGACTTTGGCGCTGAAAACCCTGGCGAGCGGCCTGTCGGTGCGCTTCAAGCGCCTGCAATTCACCCCGGACATGCTGCCGGCCGACATCGTGGGCACCATGATCTACAACCCGCAGGACGGCGCCTTCCGCACCAAGCATGGGCCGATTTTCAGCAACCTCATCCTGGCGGACGAGATCAATCGCGCGCCCGCGAAGGTTCAGAGCGCACTGCTGGAGGCGATGCAGGAGCGCCAGGTCACCCTCGGCGATGAAACCTATCCTCTGCCCGATCCCTTTCTGGTGCTCGCGACCCAGAATCCGCTGGAGCAGGAAGGCACCTACCCGCTGCCCGAAGCGCAGATCGACCGCTTCATGATGAAAGTCATCGTCAACTACCCGAACCGCGCCGAAGAGCGCGCCATCCTCGATGCCATGGCCACCTCCGAGGCCTTGCCAAGCGTTCGGCCCGTCGTGTCGGCCGAGCAGATCTTGAGCGCCCGCCATGTCGTCAACACGCTGTACGTGGACGACAAGATCAGAAACTACATCGTCGACCTCGTGCTCGCGACCCGCCCGCCCGTCGCCAAATCCTTGAACATCGAGGGGTACATTCAAACCGGCGCCTCGCCGCGGGCCACCATCAACTTGACGCTGGCGGCGCGCGCCATCGCCTTCCTCAACGGCCGCCACTATGTGACGCCGCAGGACGTCAAGAACATCGCCATGGACGTGCTGCGCCACCGAGTGTCCGTGACCTACGAAGCGGAAGCCGAGAACATCACCTCCGAGGACGTGATCCAGAAGATTCTCGATGCCCTTCCCGTGCCCTGATCCCCATGCCGGCCGATACCACCAAGTCCACCAGGACCATCATGAGCGGCATGCGGCAGCTCGAGATCCGCACCCGCCGCATGGTCAACGACAGTCTGTCCGGGGAATATCATTCGGTGTTCAAGGGCCGCGGCATGGACTTCGACGAGGTGCGCGAATACAGCCCCGGCGATGAAGTGCGCACCATCGACTGGAATGTCACGGCGCGCGCGGGCCGGCCCTTCGTCAAGAAGTTCACCGAGGAGCGCGAGCTCACCATCTTGTTGTTGGTGGACATCAGCGCCTCGGGCAATTTCGGCTCCGCCAGCCTGAGCAAACGCGATCTGGCCGCCGAGCTTGCCAGCGTTCTCGCCTTCTCGGCGATCCGCAACAGCGACAAGGTCGGGCTGCTGCTGTACACCGACCGGGTCGAGCGCTACCTGCCGCCCAAGAAGGGCCGCCGCCATGTGCTGCGCGTGGTGCGCGACATCCTCTACCACACGCCCGAGGGCCGCGGCACCGACAGCGTCAAGGCCCTGGATGTCGCC
>Ga0181534_10000438_pt1 | contig 29425 bp, 24 predicted proteins | sample PEATcosm2014_Bin_37_FD_119758 | JGI IMG/M metagenome (GOLD analysis project Ga0181534, IMG submission 119758) | Peatland microbial communities from MTU Mesocosm Facility, Houghton, MI, USA - PEATcosm2014_Bin17_10_metaG | ecosystem: Environmental > Terrestrial > Soil > Wetlands > Peat | place...
CGTGTAATACTTCACCCCGGCGAACCCGTTGGTGCCGTTGAGCACCAGATTGGTCTTGGACAGGCTGATGCCGGCAATGCCGGGCGATGGCGGACGCACCACGCTGACATCATCCAGACCGAAGGCATCTATGTCATCCTCGAACCCGAATTGCAGCACCGTGCTGGTTCCCGTGGCCGTGACCGGAACCTGAATCTTGATCCAGGCGGGACCGGGCGAGACCGGACCATAGACGACGTTTCCATTCCATGAGGCCGTGAACGAACTGGGATCACCATTGTCATTATCCACCCAGAACGCGAGCAAATAACTTGAACCCGTAGTGGTGCTCAAGGTTTGGGAAAGATAGCCCGATGCGCCGGACGTTCCCAAGGCAGCATCGTAATTCCCCGAATGCGGCGGGGAAAAACCGCCATTGTCCACAAAGGTGTTGCTGGTGTCGCCGGACAACGTCCAGCCGGTGAAATCCCCCGTTTCAAAGTTGCCGTTCAGAACCAGACCGGAATACGACGCCACCGTGATTTTGGGGCCGGGGGCGGCCAATGTTAGACCAAGGCTGTTGATCACCGTGAGTGTGGGAACATACAAGCCTTCTTTAGCATAAACACGGGTTGGATTCGGCAAGGTGCTGCTGTGGCTGGGACCCACGCCGTCACCATAATTCCATTTCCAAGAAGTGATGGTGCTGCCGTCGCTGTCAACACTGGGGCCGTTGAATTGCACGGGCGCGGGAATTATATCATTGGTGGGAGTGGCGGTGAATTGGATGGTGGGCAGCTCCACCGCGCCGATGTCCACATGGCGGCCTTCCAGACGCGGATAGCCGCGCTGGTCGGTGGCAAAGGTGTTGGTGGCGGCATCGCTGCCCGCATCAATGGCGGGCGAGCCGGGCAACGGCGGCATGGTTTGCGTCGGCCCGCCGTAGTTGCCAAGCGGGGCGAGGTTAGGAGCGGCATTGATGGGAGTTGGACCGGTGGTGATGTTGCCGTTGTTTGAAATAATCTGCACTAGGTTGGAGCCTTCAAGGGTCATAGAACCTGGGTAAGAAGAAGTATAGAAGTAATTATAAATGTCCCCAGCTGAACTACCTTTGTTTCCTGCGACAATTGAGTTGAAGAGGGCCAGCGTGCCTTCATTGATGATGCCGCCGCCGGAACCGCCCGCACTATATCCATTTCCCGAAAGCGTGCTCTGGTTTACCGTCAGTGTGCCATCGCTGACAATGCCGCCGCCGTCACCATAAGCGCCACTTTCAACATTTCCCGACAGCGTGCTTTGGTTCACCGTAAGCGTGCCATGGTTGAAAATGCCGCCGGCAGAGCCACCATAGGAGCTTGTTGTAAAATTTCCTGACAGCGTGCACTGGTTTGCCGTCAATATGCCACTCTGATCGTTGTAAATGCCGCCGCCAACAAAAACCGCACTATTCCCGGACAGCGTGCTTTGGTTTATCGACAGTGTGCCACCGTTCAAAATGCCTCCGCCGCTGTCAGACGAACTATTTCCCGACAGCGTGCATTGGTTCACCGTCGAAGTGCCGCCAAAAACGTTGTAAATGCCGCCACCATCACCGCCAATATTTCCAGACAATATGCAATTGGTCACCGTCAGCGTGCCGGAATTGTCAATGCCGCCGCCATAACTCGCAGAATTTCCCGACAGGATGCTTTGGTTCACCGTCAGCATTCCGCCAGAAAAGTTATCAATCCCCCCACCGTAACCACCACCTGCTTTATTTACCGCATTATTTCCAGACAATATGCATTGATTCACCGTCAGCGTGCCATCATTGTAAATGCCGCCGCCGCCGTTGCCGCTGAATCCATTTGTAATGGTCAGCAAGTTCAGCACGACCGTGTTGTTGGCCGCCACATTGAAAACCTGGATGTAGCCATTACCATTGATTTGAATACCGTTGGTCAGCGCGGAGGCGTCAATGGTGAGGCTCGTGTTGATCGTCAGGGTGCTGGCCAGCAGGATGGTCGCGCCGGACAGATTCGTGGCAAAGGTGATGGTGGAGCCGGGAGCCGACAGGACAATCGCCTCGCGGAGCGAGACCCCGTCGGTGGTGAGACCGTTGAAGGTATCGTCATTGACCGTGACCACTGCGGCATAACCCGGAATGCGGTCGCCAGCTTCAACCGCACCGATGTCAGCAAACGAGCCGAAGACGCGGGGGAAACCACGCTGATCGGTGGTGAAGCTGGTGCCGCCGGTGCAACCGTCAATGGCGGGCGAGCCGGTCAATGGCGGCATGGTCGGTGTCGGCCCGCCATAGTTGCCCAACGGGGCAAGGAGCGGGTTGATTGGCAAAGCGAGCGTGCCGACGAGATCGCCGTTGATACCATTCGTGAAGCCGTTACCGCCGGCGTTACTCCCAATCAGATTATCTCCGCCCGACTGGATTGAATTGGTTGCAAAGTTGGCCTCGGCATCGTTGGAGCTGCCCGCCGCATTACCGGCGATCAGGCTGTTGATCACGAGAGTGGCGCCATAATTATTGAAAATACCGCCTCCGTTATCTGCACTATTCCCCGTGACGGTGCATTGGTTCACGGCAAGAGACAAGCCGTTGTTGGCGATGGCACCGCCCCAAAGACCGCTGTTCAAATTCGTGGAAGCCGGCACGTTGCCTTCAAATGTGCACTGGCTTAAGACCATTCTGGTGGTATCAGCATTCGGAAGGGTAAAATCCCCATTAGCGACCGCATTGCCATTGCCGCCCTTGCCGACCTGGTTGCCGAAGAAGGTGGAATTAGTCACGGCTGCGGTTGAATTGCCAGAAGTTGAAAGCGCTCCGCCTTCAAAGCCCGCATAGTTGCCTGAAATGGTGCATTGATTCACCGTCAATGCGCCGGTGGCAGCCACATTGCGCAGGCCACCACCGGCATTGGTGGCCGTATTTCCCGACACGGTGCTCAAGTTGATGAACAGGGTGCCGGCGTTATTAACCCCACCACCGTTGTTTCCAGTTGCCGCATTCTGTGTGATTGTGCTCTGGTTCACTGTCAGCATGCCTTCATTCCTGATACCCCCGCCAAACATCGCCGAGTTTCCAGCCACAATGCACTGGTTTACTGTCAGCGTGCCTCCGTTCCGGATGCCGCCGCCGCCGCCGCCGCCAGCCGCACCATCCAGAAAGACATTCGTATTTGAGTCCAGCCCGTTGGTGATGGTCAGCGAGTTCAGTGCCACGATGATATTGGTGGCCACTTGAAAAATCCGCGCCGTTGCGTTCCCATTAATTTGGATGCCGCCGGGCAGCGTGGAGGCGTCAATGGTAAGGTTCGTGTTGATCGTCAGCGTGCTGGCCAGCAGGATGGTCGCGCCGGACAGGCTTGGATCAAAGGTAATGACCGCGCCGTTGGTGGCATTGGCGATGGCCTGTCGCAGCGAACCGATTCCCGTGTCATTGGTGTTGGTGACCAGCGCATTCCCGATTACGGTGATGGACGAACTGGATCCTTGAAACTGACCATCCGATCCAGCAGAAACAACGAGGTTGGGAGTAAAATTGCCGGGGGTGGCATAAGTATGGGACGGATTCTGCAACGCGCTGTTTGAGCCGTCACCAAAAGCCCAGTTCCATGAGGTGATCGCAGTGCCTTTGCTGTCTGCACTGGGACTGCTGAATTGCACAGTCAATGGAGCGGCACCACTGGCTGGGCTGGGCGGAGGCAGAACAGTGATGGTAGAATTTCCTGCACCAAAAACCTCTGTGCCATGATTGTCGAAAGCAGTTACAGTCGGAAGATAGAAACCCGCAGAGGTGTAAACATGTTGCGGATTCTGAATATTTGTGAATCCACCATCCCCAAAATACCAGTTCCAACCGCTGATTGGATTTTCACTGGTATCAATATTTTGAGCATTAAATTGCACGGTCAAAGGATATGCTCCCGATGTTGGAGTGGCAAAATATGCAAAAAAAGTCTCCTGGGCAACGGCTTGCTGCAGGCCGGCGAGCGACGTCAGCAGGATGCAGAAATAGTGCAGTTTTGCTTTCATAAAGGATTCCTTCACCTCTTATCAACGCCTTTTTACGCCTCGTCCAGATTAAAGGCAACATCAATTGCGGAAAAGTTGTAGCTCCAGCCCTTTCCACAGAGCAGATAAATCCCCTTGAAAATCCGCACGCCGTGATTGGCATTGATATTTCGCCCATGCCTGTGCGTCATGGCAAGACGCCACGCGACGTTTGCACCTGCCGGATCGCGAACCGCTCCTGACCGGCAGGTTGTGGCTCATTCCGGCGATTTCAGGAATTCGATGAACTCTTTCATCAGCGGCGTGAGTGGTCGGCTTTCGCGGTGGAGGATGGCTTGCGGCTGGACATAATGGCCCCCGGCCAGCGGAACGGCGACGACGGTTCCTTGCGCGACTTTTTCCCGCACGACCACGCGCGGCAGCAACGCCACGCCTTCGCCAATCTCCACCATGCGCAAGACCATTTCCACTTCGCGGAATTCCCGGCGCGGTTCAAACAGATGGAGCAGGTTGCTGGGCATGGATTCCAGTTGCGCGGGGTGGGGCGCGGGTTTGTGGGCGATGAAGGGCTGGCCTTGCAGTTCGCGCAGTTGAACGGCGGGCCGGGCGGCGAAGGGATGTTGCGGATGGCAGACGAACATCAGCGGTTCGTTGCGGGTGGGAACAACCACCAGGCCGGGCCAGTGCTGCGGATAAATGGTGAGGCCCAGTTGGACGGCGTTGTCGCTCACCAGTTCATGCACGCGGGCGGGAGCGGCGTATTGGACGGCGATGCTCGCCGCAGGGTGCGCGGCCTGAAACCGGCGGAGGCTGGCGGGCAGTTGGTGGAAGCCGATGCTGAAACAGACGGCGAGTTCGAATTCGTTGGCGGCAAGCTCGTGTTCGCGTTCCACGGTGGGGCCGAGCTGGCGGATGGTTTTGGCCACCTTCCGGCAGTAAGGGCGGCTGACCCGGCCATCCGGCGTCAGCCGCGGGCGTTTCGGGGGGCGCACGAGGAGTTCGACTCCGAGGGCCTTTTCCAGCGATTTGATACGCCGCAGGACGGTGGCCGGCGTGAGATGGAAATGGCGCGCGGTGAGGGTGAGGCTGCGGGTGCGGGCAAGGTCGCAAAACAACGCAAAGGTTTCCATTTGCATGGGGAATTTATGCAGGAATGTGGGAAAAGTGTCAATGCTAATGGATTTCCTTGAACGTAACCGTTAGTTCTCGTTCTCGAATTGCGGAATATTTCGAGGGCGAGGACGAGAAGGAGGACGAGGAGGCCTGGCTATTTTGCCAGGTAATAATTCCGCGTGTATTCCTTCACCATGCGGTCGGTGGTGAATTGCGGGACGAGCGTCATCATCGTGTGGCGGATGCGCTGGAGCCACTGGCGCGGCATGCCGCTCATGTCGCGGTTGTAAAACATCGGCACAACCTGCTCGGTGAGCGTCTGGTAAAGGTTCGCGCTGTCCACGCGGTCCTGCTCGGCGACGTTGTCCGGGTGCGAATCCTTGCCGATGGCAAAGCCGTTCTCGCCGTTGTAGCCTTCGCGCCACCAGCCGTCGAGGATGCTCATGTTCATGCAGCCGTGGCAGCTCGCCTTCATGCCGCTGGTGCCGGAGGCCTCGAGCGGGCGACGGGGATTGTTCAGCCAGATGTCGCAGCCGGAAACCATCTGCCGCGCGACATGGATGTCGTAGTTTTCGATGAAGACCAGACTGCCCGCGAGGTCGCTGTGCTTGCTCAAATGGATGATCTGCTGGATGAATTTCTTCCCTTCGTCGTCGCGCGGATGGGCCTTGCCGGCAAAAATGAACTGCACGGGGCGATGCTTGTCGTGCGCGAGATTCACGATGTTGGCGAACTGCTGAAAAATCAATGGCGCGCGCTTGTAGGTGGCGAACCGGCGCGCGAACCCGATGGTGAGCGCGTCGGGATTCAGCAGGCGATCAAAGCGGATGTAATCACCCGCCGTGACCTGGTGGCTTTGCTGCAACAACCGGCGCCGGGCGAACTCGATCAATTCGCGGCGCAGCCGGTAGCGGAGCGCCCATAATTCCTCGTCCGAAAGAAATTCCGGGTCCACCATGCGCTGCCAGAATTCGCATTTGTGGATGGTCGCGGCCCAGTCGGTCCCGGCGCGTTTGCTCCAGACCGTCATGCCTTCCGGCATTTCGCCCGTCGAGCCGCCCGTCAGCTTGTCCCGCCAGAATTGCCGCACCGAGCCTTTCATCCAGCCGAGCAGGTGGATGCCATTGGTGATGTGGCCGATGGGAACCTTGTCCTCGGTCACGCCCGGATAAAGCGCCTGCCACATGTGGCGGCTGACTTGTCCGTGCAATTCGCTGACGGCGTTGGCCGCGCGCGACAGTTTCAGCGCCAGCACCGTCATGCAAAACGGCTCGTCATTGTTTTTCGGATCCACGCGGCCCAGCCCCAGGATGTCCGTCCAGGGCACGGGCAGCAGCGCGTGATAACTGTGCAGCGCGTAATCCATCATGGCCGGCGAAAAACGGTCGTGTCCGGCTTCGACCGGCGTGTGCGTGGTGAAGATGCAATGCGCCTTTGTCGCGGCCATCGCGTCGGCATATTTCTGCCCGCCCGCCATCTTTTCGCGCATCAGCTCCAGCGTGAGAAACGCGGCGTGCCCCTCGTTCATGTGGAACACCGAGGGCTGGACACCGAGCGCGCGCAGGAGTCGCACGCCGCCGATGCCCAGCAGGATTTCCTGCATGATGCGAGTGGTGCTGTCGCCGCCATAGACCCGCGAAGTCAGGCTGCGGAAATGCTCGTCGTTTTCCGGCAGGTTGGCGTCTATCAAATAGATTGGGACACGCCCGACGTTGACGCGCCACGCCTGGAACGCCACGTTTTCCATGTTGACCTCGACGCTGCAAATGAGCCGTTCGCCCTCGGCGTTCAGCACCGGTTCGAGCGGGACGTTCTGCGGGTCAATGATGTTGTAGAACTCGGTCTGCCAGTTGTTCGTGTCAATCGCCTGCTGAAAATATCCCTCGCGGTAAAATAAACTGACGCCGACAAAGCCGAGGCCGAGGTCGCTCGCGGATTTTGCGTGGTCGCCGGACAGGATGCCGAGGCCGCCCGCCGAAATCGGCAGCGATTCGTGCAAACCGAACTCTGCGGAAAAATAAGCGACGGGGTTCTTGTGGAGCTCCGGCGCGTTTTTGTGGCCCCACGTGTTCTTCTCGTTGAGATACGCCTGGAAATTGTCCAGCACGGCGCGGGCGTGCTCTTGGAAGCCCGCCTCCTGTAGATGCACGCGCAGTTCGTAATCCGACACCTCGCGCAGGATGGCGACGGCGTTGTGGAACAGGTTCTGCCAGCCGCGCGGCGACAGTTCCTGGAACAGATCCTGCGCCTCCTGGTTCCATGTCCACCACAAATTGCGCGCCAGCCGGTTCAGGCCCGCGACCAGTTCGTTCAGTTCCGCGCCCGACAATGGTTTTCTCGTCATAAAATGATTGGGATGGTTGCCCTCTGCCGAAAAGTTACGGAATGCCCGCCGTTGTGCAAACAATTTTTTTATTGAGCGCTCCCGGTGATGCCTTGAACGGCACTGGCGTTGCAACGGATGAACCAATGACCTCCCGGCAGGGGCGGCAGCCGATTCATTCTTGCAATCAAGAACCGATTGGCAGGATAATCAGATTGGTTAAAGATGGCTGGCTTTTCTTCCAGGCATGTGGTGTGCCTTGGAGGGGGCGTCAATCCGTTGCAGCCAATGTCATAGACAAAGACGATGAAAACTCGCATGCGAAACCTGGTTATTGCGCTGGCGTTGCCGGCGCTTTCAGCCCTCAGCCCCCAACTCTCAACCGCCTTTGCCCAGGGCGCGACGGCGTTCACCTATCAAGGCCAGCTCCGCGACAGCGGCACGAACGCCAATGGCGCCTACACGATGATATTCAAGCTTTACGATTCCGCGACGCTTACAAATCAAGCCGATCAGATTGGCAGTGGCGTCACCAACAGCCCGACGCTCGTCAACGGACTTTTTACAGTGAACCTTGATTTCGGCGCGGGCGCGTTCAATGGCAATGCCTGCTGGCTGGACATCACCGTCACCAACGGCGGGGCGGCCCAGACGCTTTCGCCGCGCGTGCAAGTGTTGCCGACACCGTATGCCCTTTATGCCGCCAATGCCGCAACCGCCGCCACCGCCGGCAACGCGGCGACGGCAGCCACCGCGGGCATCGCCACCAATGCAATCACCGCAACCACGGCGACGACGGCGAATTCCGTGGCTCCCAATTCAATCTCGACTGCCAGCCTCCAGGCTGGTTCGGTGACAACTGCCGATATCGCGAATGGCGCGGTGACCAATCAAAATCTTTCGGCCAATGCCGTTGGAACGATCAACATCCAGAACGGCGCGATCACGGCCGCGCTGCTCGCCGCCAATGCGGTGGCGACCACCAACATCCAGAATGGCGCGGTCACCACGGCGCAAATCGCCGCCGGCGCCGTCACCAATGCCAATCTCGCTGTCAACGCGGTGGCGACCACCAACATCCAGAACAGGGCGATCACGAGCGCGCTGCTCGCCACCAACGCAGTTGCGACGACCAACATCCAGAATGGCGCGGTCACCACGGCACAAATCGCCGCTGGCGCCGTCACGAGTGCCAATCTTGCTTTCAACGCGGTTGCGACCACCAACATCCAGAACGGCGCGATCACGAGCGCGCTGCTTGCCACCAATGCGGTTGCGACCACCAACATCCAGAACGGCGCGGTCACCACGGCGCAAATCGCCGCCGGCGCCGTCACGAGCGCCAATCTTGCTGTCAACGCGGTTGCGACCACCAACATCCAGAACGGCGCGATCACGAGCGCGCTGCTCGCGACCAACGCGGTTGCGACCACCAACATCCAGAATGGCGCGGTCACCACGGCGCAAATCGCCAACAACGCGATCACCGCTCCGCTGCTTGCCATTGGTGTGGTGAGCAATCAGGACCTTGCCGCCAATGCCGTGAACTCGACCAACATCGCCGCCGGCCAGGTCGTCAAGAGCCTCGACGGTTTGACCGACAATGTGATTTTTTCCGGGGGAGCGAACGCGGCCCTGTCAACCAATGGCAATACGCTGCAAATATCCGCCGTCGTTCCGAATGTCCAGGCATTCACTTCGAGCGGAACATTCATTGTCCCTGCGGGTGTGACAAGGATAAAGGTCGAGATGTGGGGCGGCGGTGGCGGTGGCGGCAAAGCTTCTTTTTCATATCCCGCTGGAGGCGGCGGCGCGGGCGGATATGCGCTGAATGTTTTCAGTGTAACTCCGGGCGGGAGTTATCCGGTCACAGTCGGAAGCGGCGGCGCTTCCACTGTCGCCGGCACAGCCAGCAGCTTTAACACTTCTTCGATGACTGCCGCCGGAGGTGGCGCCGGAGGAAATGGAACTTCCGGCGCGGCGGGAGCCGGAGGCAGCGGAGGAGCAACCACTGGCGCCCTTGCTTCATTTAGCGGCAGCATTGGGGAGGGTGGAATCACATCCACCGGCGCGGGCGGCAACGGGGCATCGGCGCCCGGGGAATTTGGCGGAACCGGCGGATGGGGGGATGCCACCGGCACGGCCGCGAATGCCAATGGACCCGGCGCGGGCGGCGGCGGCGGGGCGGCCGGCAACTCCAGCGGCAACCCCGGCGGAACGGGAGGCTCCGGGTTGGTCGTCGTCTATTACTGACGGGGTCAAAAACAATCAAAACCCCGGCCACAATGAAAGCCCTGCTCCTGCTCCTGTTGATCTGCCTTTCTGAAACTGTTATTGCCCAAAGCAGCGCGCGCTTCAGCATCACCAGCAGCGTGATCGCCGGCGGCGGCACGACGTTCAGCGGCAGCGCCCGTTTTCAATTGGGCAACACCGTCGGACAGCCGGATGCCGGCGGGCCGGTGACCGGCAGCGGTTACTCGCTCACCGGCGGTTTCTGGAGCCAGATTTCCGTGGTGCAAACGCCCGGCCTGCCGAATCTGGCCATCGCCTTCACCGGGCCGGACAGCGTCGTCGTTTCGTGGCCGGACACGGGCAGTTTCACGTTGCAGCAGAATTCCAATCTGGCGGTGCCCGGCGGATGGACGGCCAGCGGTTTTTCCATTTCCACCGCCAACGGCACGAACAGTGTCATCATCACGCCGCCCGCCGGGAACTTATTCTTCCGCCTGTCGAGTCCGTGAAACGGGCTGATGATTGGGGGTTGAGGGTTGCGGGCGGCTGTGCTTCATTAACACGAACGGATGAAAAAATACTGGCACGTCATCGGCATTGGCATCCAGAACAACCTGACCTACCGCTTCAATTACCTGACGCGGACGCTGTTCAGTTTCATCCCGCTCTTCGCCATGCTCTCGCTCTGGCGGACGATTTACGCGGGCAAAGGGCAGGGGACCGCTCTCGGCGGTTACACGCAGGCGGAAATGATTTTTTACTACATGCTCGTCGCCGTCGTGGACGTGCTCACGAACGTCAACGAGGACGACTGGCAGATTGCCGCAGACATCCGCGAGGGGAACATCAGCCAGTTCCTGCTCAAGCCGATTGATTATCTCTGGTATCGGCTGTGCCTCTTTTTTTCCGGGCGCATCGCGTTCATCTCCATGGCGAGCGTGCCGCTGGCGGTGTTCATCTTCTGCTTTCGCGGCTATGTTGTCATGCCTGCGAGCGGGCTGGCGCTGGCCGTGTTTCCCGTTTCGCTGCTGCTGACGGCGCTGCTCCAATTTTTCATCTCCTACACCATGGCGATGCTGGCGTTTTGGATGCTGGAAATCTCCACGTTCATCTTCATCCTGTTCGCGTTTGAATACATCGCCAGCGGGCATCTCTTCCCGCTGGATTTGCTGCCGCCCGCGCTCCAGGACGTGCTCCACTGCACGCCGTTCCCGTCCATGCTTTCCACGCCCATCGGCATTTACATGGGCAAGATTGCCGGCGCGGGGATCTGGCTCGGCCTGCTCACGCAACTGCTCTGGCTCCTGCTCGGCTATCGCCTCGCGCGGTTCGCCTGGGCGCGCGGCGTCCGGAAATACGCGGCGTTCGGCGGATGAAAGGAAACGCCGTGCCGCCGGATGAAATGGTGGCCGTCCGCAAGGACCTCACTGGCTGCGCACCAGCGAGGAAATCAGCAGACCCAACTGGTCCGCCATCTGTTGCACCTCTGCCGCCGTGGGCGGGTCGGAGACGGTTATCCCCCAGCCGGCAAGCTCGGAACAACTGTGCGCCGCCCGGTCGTTAATCAATTGCACCACGTCGTCCTGCGACGTCTTCTGGTCAACCTCCGCCTGCTGGGCGTCAATCAGCGCCTTGAGGCCGTTGAACTGGTCGCGCAATTCCTGTGAAACAATCGGTGAATTGTTCGCCGGTAAAGTTGGATCGTAAGCCATATATCGAAATGGTTGAAAGTTGAATGTTGCGGGTTGAGGGTTGGGATACCAGCGTTCTTTCAGACCGAGTTCGCCTTCCTGCTGCTTGCTCGGCGCGGCGCTGGAGGAGACGGGGAATGTCGCGGAGCGACGATGGAAATTAGCCAGCTACGAGGTGGCTGGAATGATGAATGAGAAAATCATTCGTCCCGCAAGGGACGATGGAAGATGAACGGCGGATTCCGATGTCCCTTCAGGACACGATTTCATTTTGCGACGCACCAGACACGATGTGTCTGGCTAATTTCCGATTGTCCCGCAGGGACGAAACCATCCCGATGTGCAGCTTCTCCACCGTCCACGGCAGGTCGCGGACGACGAAGCCGCGACCGGCGCGCCAGAGCGGTTCGCTTTCCGACAGGTGCAAATGGCGCGCAGGCGTTTGGCCATGACGCACAGGCATGGGCGAAATATCAATGCCAATCCCACGCGCGGATTTTCAAGGGGACACGGACAATGTCCGGTTCCGTGTTGAAAGCTACATTTACGACAGAGCCTCTTGCGGCGGCGTAAGCGTGGCCCAGCGTTCCACGATCTTGCGATTGGCGAAACGCCACAGGACAAATCCGCGAAAGGAAAGTTTCTTGCCGCTGGATTTTTCCGTGGCAGTCCAGACGTTGCGCACCACGACCTTGTCACCCTCGGCCAGAATGTCCCGCACTTCCACATGCAGATCCGGCCAGATTTGATACGCGTGTTCCATCATCGTCTTCGCCGCGAGCGGGCCGATGACTGCGCCGCCGGGTTCGTCGTGGTCCAAAAAGTCATCGCTGAAATTTTCCAGTGCCACGTCGGACATCTTGCGATTAACGAAGTCCTCGAAATGTTTGCGCACAAAGTTTTTCATTTCCTCCAGCGTAAAACCCGGAGCCGCCTTCGCGGGAACGGGGAGAATTTTATTCATATTGTTGCGTCAGGTTTTCAGGTTGATGGGCTTCAGGATTTGAAGGTTGCAAGATGATCCTGCACGAACTGCGAAAACGCGATGGGCTTGCGTTTCAGAATCAAGCCGGTGTCCGGCTTGACCGCCGCCAGATTTCCCGCCGCGCCAAACGCATTCAGTTCCGAGAGCATTGCCACCAGCCACAGCGGCATGCCGCTGCCTGCCATCGCTTCCGTGGCCTTCGCTGGCGGAATGTTGACATAGGTGATTTTTCGGCCCAGAGCTTTGGAAATGATTTCGGCAATCCCCTGATTGGACAAGGATTCACCCCCGGTCAAATCATAATGTTTTCCTTCGTGACCGGTTTCAACCAGCACCCGCGCCGCAACGGCGGAAATGTCGCGGGTATCAATCACGCTGATTTTCGCGTCATCCATCGGGGCGTAAAGGGCGCTCTGCCCCTTGATGGTTTCTGGCGTGCCGAAGGTCAGATAGTTCTGCATGAAATTGGCGGGACGCAAAATCGTGAAGGGGATGCCGGAATTTTCCACCGCCTTTTCGACGGCATAGTGCCAGCGACCCAATTGAATGGCGGCGTCCGCACCGGCGCTCTGGGCGGACATGCGGACAATTTTCCGAATCCCGGCCGCCTTGGCCGCTTGAACCGCGTTGGTTCCGGCTGCCACCAAATTTTCCACCAGCGGCGTGAGCGAAAAAAACGCCTCGCCACCTTTCAGCGCGCCAGTAATGGATGCCAAATCGTTGATGTCAAACGGAACCTGGCGGATGCCGAGTTTGTCCCATTCTGGATTTGGTTTGGGCGCACGCACGGTGAGGCTGACTTGATGTCCCAGCCGTGCCAGTTCCAGCGCCACCGGGGTGCCAACATTTCCTGAATTGACGATGATTTTCATTTTTGCTCCTTGGTTTTTTGTATCTAAAAAAACATTTGCCAACAAGGGAAAAATTTATCCCTCGCCCTTTTGCTTGCTGGCTGTTGCCGCACGCCTTTCAAATCTGGCTCGTGATTCTTCGGCCTTCAGTCACAGTAAAACAAGTCAAGGCGGGTTTTCCCAGCGCAAGTTCCATTGTGGCAGGTAATTATCCTTGCAAGGTTCTGGCATGGGTTATGCTTATTTTGAGGGGCATCAGATTAACCAAATTGGAAGGGAAAAACTCTTATGGAACAGTTCATCGAGGGCTTTCAGCATCTCTATGGCATCAAACCGGTCAAACAACTTGCCCCGCTGATGGGCGCTTCCGAGTCCCTGCTTTATAAATGGGTGGAGACGGGGGAGCAGCATCGCACGAATCCGGCGGAGCATATGGTGGCGTTGACGCGGGCCACCGGGGATTTTGCGGTGGTGGATAGTGTGTGTCACGGTTTGGACGGCACGTTTGTGCCAGACCCGTTGGCGCGCGGTCCGGTCCCGCCGGATTTGTCCAAGGCCAGATGCGCCTTGATGCTTCACCTGGGTGAATTTGTGGCCGCAGTGGCGCGCGCGGTGATCACGGGCAGCATTTCGCCGTCTCATGCCAGGGTTGTCCGGCAATGCTGGAACAAATTGAAGTCGGCGGGCGAGGCGTTTGTGCGCGCGTGCGAGCGCGGGACTTTCCAGCCGTCGCCGCGCCGCGCGGTGCTTGCGCACGGCCACCATCCGACGCTGACACAGCGCCGCTACAACTGAAGATGGGCGGCGCGGATGTCGCGCAGGCAGGTGTCCCGCAGTCGCGGGATAAGCCTTGGTGTTCTCGTGGCAGTGCGCCCTTGCCCCGGAAAAACGGGCCGCCGTTCAATGCCTTAGTGGTTTGGATTCACGCGCCCGGTGTGGCGCGCATTCGCGCGGAACATCGGCCAGGAGCTTTTCGCGAGCGGCGGCGAGGTGTTGGTGGTGACCAGGGCGTTGAGATATCCCCCTTCCGTCACGTAAATGGTCCCGTTGTCGCTGATGGCCGGAGATGCCTTGATGACGGCATCCAGTGTCAACACCCAGCGCAGCCTTCCGTCCGGCCCGAGCGCAATCAAATCCCGCCACGACGCGGAAAAATAGGCCGTCCGGTCCGCCGTGACCACCGGCGTGGCGTCAATGAGCCGGATCGTGGGATATTCCCAGAGTTTCTTGCCATCCTCGGACACCGCCACTTCCTTTTTGTTGGCCGACAGATAAATCATGCCCTGCCCGTCGAGCACCGGGGAGGATTCCGTTGCGCCGCCCGTGCGCAGGCGCCACCGTTCCGTGCCGTCCGGGCGCAGCGCGTAAAGGTTCCCGTCGGTGGAACTGAAGTAAATCGTCCCGTCCGCGCCGATGGCGGGCGAAGAGGGGATTTGCCCGCCGGTGGCGAAGGCCCATTTTTTCGCGCCCGCGGGATTGAGTGCGTAAAAGTTTTTGTCGTGCGAGCCGAAATAAATCGTGCCGTCCGCGCCGATGGCGGGGGAGGAATCAATGATGCCGCCGGTTGCAAAGGCCCATTTTTTCGCGCCGTCGGGTTTGAGCGCGTAAAAATTCGCGTCCCAGGAGCCGAAGTAAATGGTGCCGTCCGCGCCGATGGCCGGGGAGGAATCCACCCACGCGCCGGTCGGGAATGTCCATTTCAGCCTGCCCCGCGGGCTGACGGCGTAAAATTTCCAGTCGCGGGAGCCGAAATAAACTGTGCCGTCATCCGCGATGGCGGGGGAGGATTTGATTTCGCGGCCGGCCTTGAACTTCCATTGGAGCCGGCCATCCGGCGTGACGGCGGCGAGGCAGCCGAGAAAGGTCGCCTGATAGACCGTTCCGTCGGGCGCGATGGCCGGAGATGAACCGGCGGAGCTGTCGGGCAGGGTGAACTGCCACAGGTTGGTGGCCGCCGGCCCGGCAAGGCAGGCCATTGACGCGCCCAAGGAGAAGAACCAAACGGCGGCCCGGAGTGGATGCGGCAATCTCATTCGGCGGGAGTTTCAGGCTTCATGTTTGAAGTTTCAAGTTTTCAGTTTGCGGCGGCATTTTCGGCAGTGTCCCAATCTTGTTCTTAATCGTAATCGTTGAGCGAGGCAGATTAAGATTACGATGACGATTATGATCAGGACAGCACCGCATTTTCTGGATGCTTGAAAGTTGGGGCTGAAAACTTCATCCTTCGCCGTCTTATGGAAAAAGTTGTTGTCATCGGTTCGGGTTGCGCGGGATGGACGGCGGCGCTTTACACGGCGCGCGCCAACCTTGCGCCGCTCGTGCTCACCGGCCCGCAGGCCGGCGGCCTGCTCACCACCACCAGCATCGTGGAGAATTTCCCCGGCTTTCCCGAAGGCGTGGACGGCTATGAATTGATGACGCGGATGCAGAAACAGGCCGAACGCTTCGGCGCGCGCGCCAGCTTCGGCACGGTTGAAAGCGCGGATTTTTCCAGGCGCCCCTTCACGCTCACCGTGGACGGCGAAAAAATCACCGCCGAAACGGTCATCATCGCCACCGGCGCGAGCCACAAACACCTGGGCGTGCCGGGCGAGGATTTGCTGGAAACCAAGGGCGTGACTTACTGCGCGACTTGCGATGGCGCGCTGCCGGTGTTCCGCAACCAGCCGCTTGTGGTGGTTGGCGGCGGCGATTCGGCGTGCGAGGAGGCGCTGTATCTGACGCGCTTCGGTTCGGTCATCCATCTCATCCACCGGCGCGACAAATTGCGCGCGTCCAAGATCATGGCGGAGCGCGTTCATGCTCACAAGACCATCAAGCCGGTCTGGAATTCCGTCGTGACGGAAGTTCTCGACGCGAAGCAGGACAAGGTGACCGGCGTGAAATTGAAGAACCTCAAGACCGGCGCGGAATCATTTTTGGACAGCGCGGGCGTTTTCATCGCCGTCGGCCACTCGCCGAACACGGACATTTTCAAGGGGCAGATCGAAATGGACGCCAACGGTTTCATCATTCCCAAGGAAGGCACGATGACGAACGTGCCGGGCGCGTTTGTGGCGGGCGACTGCGCGGACCATGTTTATCGCCAGGCCATCACCGCAGCGGGCATGGGCTGCGCGGCGGCGATTGACGCGGAGAGATTTCTTGCGGCAGAGAACCAGTAACAACCAGATGTTGCCGGTGAAGCGGTGGAAATTAATTTAATTTCGGGTTCGTTTCCGTTCACCAACACCCGGTGGTCCTGCGCGACAATATCCCGCCGGCGATGCCCGCAACCAATTTCCATGAAATCATGCGATTGGCGGAATCGCCGCATCCGATGCGGGCGCCTGGTTCATGGGCGACGGCTGCACACAGGCCTTCAACTGGACGTCCACCTTGAGGATGTGGCTGCTGATCCACCAGACCATGGTCGTGTGAAGCCTCTGGAGCATGTCCCTCAGCGGACCATGAATCTCGTATTCCTGACTGAAATGCGTCAGGGCATTGGTGAGTTGATCGTGCTGCTCCTTGTTCTTCGAATGCGACGGGCAGCGGAAACGCGCCATGCAGGTCTCCTCGTGCCGGAAATGTTGCACGACGTATTGCCGGAGAAAATCCAGCAGATAGTCCGCCTCCACCACTTCAATTTCCTCCTTGTCCAGGAGTCTTCCGAGCCGGTTGATGTTGTCGAACAGAACCTTGTGCTGCGTGTCAATCGCCGGCACGCCCGTCTCATAATCTGGCTTCCATTCGAGCATATTATTACCGGGTGTTACCCTTTCACATCCGTCCTTGAATATCAACCCGCAAAATGGCGGCCGGTGGAAAACGTCCCCGCACCGGCAAACGTGATGAGTCAAGGCGTCTCTGGCGTGCTTGACAAGGCCGCCGTTCGCGGGCATAGCCAGTTCATGCGCAACGGGATTGCCATCCTCCTCAACCTGCTTGCAATGGCGTCCATTGCCATTGCCGACGAGACACTGCCGGTGCTCAAGGCTGGCGGCGAGGTCTATAGCAACGTCACCATCATGAGCGTTTCCGCCACGGACATTTATTTCACCAGCAGCCGGGGACTGGCCAACGCGAAATTGAAGGACCTCGACATCGCCTTGCAGAAGCATTTCAATTTCAATCCCACCAACGCGGCGGCCATCGAGCAAAAACAAAAGGCCGGCAACGCCGAATACCATCTTCAAGTCCTCACGCAACCCGCCCCGGTCGTGGCATCGGACGACGAACCGGTCGCGCCGCCCGGCGCGCAGATCGAACCGGAGACGGGCAAACAAATCTGGGCCAAACCCCTGTTGAACCAGGATGCGCCGCCATTGTTTGTGGAGAAATGGCTCACGCCGGAGCCTCCCACACATACGCCATTCATCCTGATTGACTTCTGGCAGGCGGCGTCTCCGCCCTCTCGCGCCGTCATTCCATTGTTGAATGCCATGCAACATGATTTTGCGGGCAAATTGACCGTCATCAGCATCACCCGCCAGTCGGAGGATGTCGTCCGTCAGACAAACGACGTGGCGATTGAACACTACCTCGCCGTGGACACGCAGGCGCGCATGGCAAAGGCCGTGGGAGTCACCGCCGCGCCGCATGTCATCCTCATTGACCCGCACGGCGTCATTCGCTGGGAGGGATTTCCACTCCTTCAGGGCTATGAACTGAACGAGAAGGTCGTGGCGGACATCATCACGCAATATTCCAATTAGCGCGAGTTACCGTTGAAGCGGGGATATGGGTTGACCGAAAAGTAGCGGCCGACATCATCAGCCAATGCTCCAATTAGGAAAACTGGCTCAATGACGGGGAGGCAAAAAATGTCCGGGGTTTGGCAATTTTGTTTCTTAAATCTTCATTGACGGAAAGACGCGCTGGATTAAGATGTTGGCTCGGTTTGTTGAACATTTTATCGTTTTGAAGGTTTAAAAAATTATGGCAATAAAAGTTGCAATCAACGGGTTCGGGCGCATCGGTCGCTTGGTCTTCCGCGCGCTCATTGAACAAGGACTGGTGGGCAAGGAAATCGAAGTGGTCGCGGTCGGCGATATTGTGCCGGCGGACAACCTCGCGTATCTGCTCAAATATGATTCTGTCCAGGGCCGCTTCAAGGGCACGGTCAGCTCCAAGAAGTCCGCCGCCGACAAGCCGGATGATGATGTGCTCATCGTCAATGGCAAGGATGTCAAGGTGGTCAGCGCCAAGTCGCCCGCCGAGCTGCCTTGGAAGGCGTTGGGCGTGGATCTGGTGATTGAATCCACCGGCCTGTTCACGGACGTGGAGAAGGCCAAAGGCCATCTCACCGCCGGTGCCAAGAAAGTGATTATTTCCGCCCCGGCCAAGGGCGATTGCCTGACGGTCGTGCTGGGCGTGAACGAGGACAAGTATGATCCGGCGCAGCACCACATCATTTCCAACGCGAGCTGCACCACGAATTGCCTCGCGCCCGTGTGCCATGTGTTGCTCAAGGAAGGTTTCGGCATTGCTGAAGGCTTGATGACGACGATTCACAGCTATACCGCCACCCAGAAGACGGTGGACGGCCCGAGCAAGAAGGATTGGAAGGGCGGCCGCACGGCGGCGCAGAATTTGATTCCCTCAAGCACCGGCGCGGCCAAGGCGGTCGGCCTAGTGTTGCCGGAATTGAAGGGCAAGCTGACGGGCATGGCATTCCGCGTGCCGACCCCGACGGTTTCCGCCGTGGACCTCACCGTGAAGACGGTCAAGGAGACCAGCTACAAGGAAATCTGCGCGGCGATGAAGAAGGCCAGCGAGACCTACCTGAAGGGCATCCTCGGCTACACCGAGGACGAAGTGGTCAGCAGCGACTTCATCCATTGCGAACTGTCCTCGATTTTCGACGCCGGCTCCGGCATCGAGCTGAACAATAAATTCTTCAAGCTCGTGAGTTGGTATGACAACGAATGGGGATACAGCTGCAGAGTGGGCGACTTGATCAAAGTCATGCTCAAGAAAGGGCTGTAAGCCGGTTGGAAACTTCAAGCGGCGGCTTGGAAACAAGCCCCCGTTTTTATTTTGCCGGATTCGCCCCCTTTTCCCCGGGTGCCTGCTCGTCGGGGATCTCTTTGATCAGCATGTCCTCCGAGCGAAACACCACGGGCCAGGCATCCACGGTTTTGGAAATGGTTGCCGGATAATAATGCCGTTTCCGCGTGCTGCCGGGATTCACGGCGACAGCCGCGAAGCGCACCGGCGACTCGCTCATTAACACCAGCTTGTTGTAGCCAAGCGATCTTAAATGGCGCATATCGGCTTCACTGTTGAGCAGTTCGTAAAGCCCTTTCGTCTTCGCCGCTCCTTGAGAATTTTCCACATCAAAGACATAAAAGCCTTTCCGCCCGGATCGAAACAATTCTTCGCCGCCCCAATCCCCGCCGAGGAGGATCAGTTTGTCCTCCGGCTTTGTGTATTGGGATATGAGCCGGCTCATCTCCTGCGGGTAGCCGTCGTAATAGATGGAAACTTTCATCGTGATTAATCCATCGGCGGCGGAAAGGACCAGAGCCAGCCCCGTCAAGGTCAGCCGCAGCCAGGCCTGCGGCATTTGCTGCGCCCATAAATCCTCCCAGCGAGCCAGCGTGGAGCCACAGAGCAGTGCCACGGAGGGACAGCACATAAGATAGTAATGCCAATGGACCAGGACCAGATTTGTGAACACCAGTGTCGTCAGAAACGTGGCCAGCAACCATAATTTCGGCAGACGGCTTCCCGGCCGGATCAAAGCGGCCAGCAACAGCACCACAAAAGGCGGGCTGCCCAAGGTTGCGTGTAAAAACCTCCAGCCGCCCTTGAGCCAGCCGCCGGGATTCAACCGGATGTGCAGGTCGCCAAAATACCAGTGGTGAATGAACGGACTATCGGCAACCCTCAATTCCACGTAGGGGTATTCGGCCTGGGCCGAAATTGAATCGCAATAATCTGTCCAAATGGCAAAGACCACCACTGCCAACGCGCCCGCACCTGCCAACAGCATCCAAGGCCGCCAGGACCGGACGTTATTCACCGCCAGCATGAAAACGCCGCAGATTCCAGCTGCCATGAAAAACGGCGCCTTGGAGATGGCGGCCAGACAGGCGAACAATGCCATCGGCAGCCACCAGCGCACCTGGCCGCTGCGAACCAATTTGTCGGCAAAGAAAAGAAACCAAAGGGTAATGACCATTGAAAAGGCGTCATCCGAACCGAGTCCTGACGCAAAGACGATCAATGGCTGGGCCAGGAAAAAAACCATGCTCCACCAGGCGGCCCGTTCGCCCACGTATTGCCGGGCCAGATGGAAGAATGGCCAAAGTCCGGTTGCGAAGAAAAACAGCGACACCAGATTGGCCCAGCCATACCAGGTGGAACCGGTGGCTTTGAAAACCAGGCCCGCCGCCGCCTGCCACAGTGGCAGCTCCTGCACCGTGGGAGTTTCCGTCGCATTGAATCCCACAATCTCCGGCCTGAGCAAATTAATGGGATGATGCGCATATTCCAATGCGGTGCCAAGATGGACGGCCCGGAAAAGCGACTTTCCCATCAGGGCATTTCCAAGGTGAAAGGTCACGATCAGGCCAAAAAGAACCGCTGCGAGGAGTGGCAGGTTTGAAACCTTGTTCCCTTCATTTTGCACGCGCTCCGGCTTAGGGGATGCGCGGTCGCCTGTCAAGAAGCGATGCGCTTCAGGAATGGATAATTATTTTATTTTCCTGTCTGCGGCGTTTCCTGGATCACCTTTTTCTTCTCCAGCTTCTCCAGCTTGGGGGCGATGACGACCTGGCAGTAGGGCGCGCTGGAATTATTGTCGTAGTATTCCTGATGATAATCCTCGGCCTTGTAAAACTTCTTGAGCGGCACGATTTCCGTCACAATGGGATTCTTGAAATTCTTTTGCGCCTCGAGCCTTGATTTCTCGGCTTCAAGCTTCTGCTTCTCGTCACGGTAAAGAATGATGGAGCGGTAGGAGGTGCCTTCGTCCGCGCCCTGGCGGTTCAAGGTCGTCGGATCATGCGCCTGCCAGAAGACCTCGAGCAGTTTGTCGTAGGAAATTTTCGCGGAGTCGAAGACGATTTCGGTGACCTCGGCGTGGCCGGTTGTCTCGGTGCAGACTTGCTGGTAAGTCGGGTTCTCGGCTGTGCCGCCGGCAAACCCGCTGGTGACCGAGATGACGCCGGGCAGCCGTTCAAAGACGGCCTCCATGCACCAGAAGCAGCCGCCGCCGAGATCGGCGGTTTCAGTTTTGTTCGTGCTCATAGAATCAGCCGGTTGCGCCGGCGCGGTGAAGTTAAGCGCGACGGCGGACAAAAGCAAACAGGCGGCGGTCTTCATTATTTAATGGAAAAGTTCAATCCTGCTCCGGCAAATCCAGATGTTCACCCGGCGGCAAACCGGCGTATTTCGCAAAATGCTCCGGCCGGAGCGGCTCGGAAATAACGTGCTTGCCGCCGAGCCATTTGCCGAGGTCAACCAGCTTGCAACGATGCGAGCAAAACGGGGCGAATTCTCCGGCAAACCAGTCGCCGGATTTTTTGCATGTGGGACAAACAGTCCTGTTCTTCCTATTTCGTTTCGCTGGCAATCGTTTTGATGTCACTGACCACGCTGGCTGTCTCATCCGGCGACGCCCCGCCGTCGGTCAAAATCTTTTGCACGCCGTTGAAAATCATCTGTTGCTGGGCCGTTGTCAAATGCGAGCTGTTAAAGATGGCGTGGACGAATTGGGCTAGTTTCGGCTGCGGGGCGAGAAGCTTTTCCTTCCCGGCGATGGCCGTTGTCAAATCATCGGCCAGCTTGGAAACGGACGCCGCCTGCGGCTTCGCGCCTTGCGCGGCAATGGCCAGATCGTTCGTCAACGACTGTTTCTGGACGGTAAAGGAAGCATTGGGAGCCGCGCTGCCGATGGCGGTAAAATCATTGCGCAAGCTCTCTATGTTTTGCAGCGTGGCCTGAAGCACCGGATCGGTCGGCGGACTTGGATTGTTTTGCGGCGGCGCGGCGGTCGGCGGGTTGTCCATGAGCTGCCGGTTTGCGGCGGTTTCCCTGGCGGAGACATTTTTCGCCTGCTGTATCGCCGCCGAATAGGGGTCGGCCAGAATGCCGCTGGCCATGAGCAAGGCACAGATGAATGCCATGAACGTTTTCATAACTTCACTGGTTTGCGATCAATGTGCGGTTTGATGACGAAAGCGTGATATAATCTTCCAGAATGCGTTCAGTTTCATCGAGCATCGCGTCCACCGGCTGGGCCTTGGTAATGACTTTGCCAAAATTGGAGTTGGCAAAAGGTGCATTTGTTCCATCCAGAAATCTCGCGTCCAAAGTAATGCCGACAACAACATCGTTATTGGTCGTCATTGCTGAAACGGTTCCATTTTGGTTGGTCGTGATCACCAGGGCGTTTTCGTTGGTTAGAGTCAGCGATTCGGGCGCGGGTAATCCGGGCAATTCGGAGTTTTCCACCGTGATGTCGTAAATCTTTGCCTCGGGCAGCGGCCGCATGGCCTGCTCTGCCTCCCGCGCCTCTTTGCGGCTGTCATCGGTCTGGCGTTGCCTGATGGCCTCCTGCTCATTGAGGGTGGTGGTTCTGTCGGCCTGCAATTTCTGGAACTGGTCAATGTCCTCGCGGACGTAATTGAAATCCTGGTTGGTGGCGGTGCGGGCTTCCGAGCGCCGGAGCAGGTCGGCGAGATAAGGTTGAACAAGGTTGAGCTTGTTGAAATCCACGCCGTGAATGGAGTCCCAAGGCAGCGGGTTTTCGAGCGCCCTTTCGCCGATGTCGGTCGAGTAATTCAACACGTCCGGCAGCACGATGTCCGGCTCGACGCCCTTCAATTGTGTCGAGGCGCCGGTGACGCGGTAGAATTTCCGGATGGTGATTTTGAGGGTGCCGGGATCGTTCGTGGCGGCCGGCGTGTCTGTCCAGATGAACCTGTCGAGCGGCATGAGGCTTTGCACCGTTCCCTTGCCGTGGGTGGAAGTGTCTCCGACGACGACCGCGCGGCCATAATCCTGCAAGGCCGCGGCGGCGATTTCCGCGGCGGACGCGCTGAACCGGTTGATCAGGACAACGAGCGGCCCGGAATAAAGTGCGGCGGAGTTGCTGATGGCATCCATCTGAACCTGTCCTTCGGAACTGCGCGCGAGAACGACGGGGCCTTCCTTGATGAAAAGGCCGGTGAATTGGATGGCCTCCTCGAGCGAGCCGCCCGGATTGTTGCGCATGTCGAGGATGATGCCGCTGACTTTCTCCGCCTCGAGTTTTTGGATCAACTTGGCGGCATCCACGGAAATAAAGTTATGCGCGTCCGAATCAATCGGCGCGTAGAACGACGGGACGCTGATGACGCCAATCCGGTTTGTTCCACCGTGGTCATCGGGCTGGTCAATGAGCCGGGCCTTGGCTTCCTGGTCTTCAAGCTTGATTTCATCCCGCGTCAAAACCACCACGTGGCGCGAAGCCGGATTGTCCTTTTCCTCCAGTGTCAGCCGCACCTGCGTGCCTTTGGGGCCGCGGATCAATTCGACGACCTTGGGGAGTTCCATGTCCACGACGTTGACGGGCGGCTGGTTGCTTTGAGCGACGGCGATGACGCGGTCTTTTCTTTTGATTTGCTTGCATTTGTCCGCCGGCCCGCCGGGGATGAGCGAATCAATGGTGCAGTAACCGAAGTCCTCGGACAATTGCGCGCCGATGCCGAAAAGCGAGAGGCTCATTTCGATTGAAAAACTCTTCGCGTGCTCCTGGTTGAGGTAATCCGTGTGCGGGTCGTAGGCGTGGGTGAGCGCGTTGAGGTAGGCCTGCAAAACAGAGCCGCTGTCCCAATTGGTGTAATAGCGGAGGTTCCAGTTGTAATTCCGCCCCAGTTCGGCGGTGATTTCCGCGTCGGCGGACTTGGGCAGCGGCAAAACCGCGCCGCCGTTGGTTGGCGAGAATTCGAGGCCCAATCTTTCCTGCAAATAGTCGTAACGCAACTGTTGGCGCCACAGTTCCTCCGCCTCGGCCATGTCCTTCGGATACGGCGCGTGGCGCCGGTCGAGCAGGATGCGTTCGTCGGTGTTAAACCTGAACCGGTCTTGTGCGAGGAGCTTGTCCGCGTAATCCGTGTGCTCCGTGAGGCGCTCAAGGAACCGGTCGAAAATTTCATACGCGGGCGTGAGGTCCGCCCGGCCGCGGCCGCCGACCGTGAACGTGTCGAGATTTGTCCGGTAGCGCGCGAATTCATCAATGTCGGATTGCAGGAAATTTTCGCGGCGTGGATCGAGTGTTTCCACATAACCGTCAAAAAACTTTTCAGACATGGCCGTGTCGAGCATCTGCATGGAATACTGCCTGTCTTCCAGAAATCGCGCGGTCCAGTAGGCGATGCGCGCGTCATTGGGGCCGGGTGCCAGGGGCGTCAAGGTTCCCGGGGCCGTCGCGGTGGACGGGGCGGCTTTTGGGGCCGAACATCCGGCGGCGATAAACAGGCAAGGCACCACGGCGAAAGCGATGGCGGCGCAACACGTTATTTTCAAATGACTCATTGGATTGGCACAGCTTCGACCCAATATAGCGTGATTTGTTCAGAAAGAAACCCTTTTGCTCGCGCCGGTGTTGATTGAGTTGCAAAAGTAGATTGCAATTTTGAACCAAATTCCGACAATATCCGTCCGAAAACCAAAGTTATGAAAAAAACCGCACTAATCGTGGCATTTTGTTTAAGCGCCGCCGCGCCGTTGCTGGCCGGCGGCACCAACGCGCTGGCCGATGACAAGTCGCGCGTAAGCTATGCCATCGGAATGATGTTTGCCGAGCGCTGGAAGCAGGAGGGCGTGGACGTGGACCCGGATTTGGTCCTGCGCGGATTGAAGGACGGCCAGTCCGGCGGGCCGACGCTGATGAGCCGGCAGGATATGCAGAATCTCATCACCACATTTCAGCAGACACTGGCGGACCGGCAGCAGAAAATGCGCGAGGCGGCCCTTTCGCGGAACAAGGCCGAGAGCGAAGCCTTTCTTGAGAAAAACAAGACCCAGCCCGGCGTCGTGACCTTGCCGGACGGATTGCAATACACGGTCATCACCGATGGCGACGGGGAGATGCCCGGCGACAACGACACCGTGCTGGTGAATTTTCGCGGCACATTGGTGGACGGCACGGAATTCGACAGTTCGGCACGCGCCGGCAAACCGCTGCGGCTGCCCGTCGGCAGAGTCTTTCCCGGCTGGAGCGAGGGTCTCAAGCTCATGAAAACCGGCTCCAAGTGGAGGTTGTTCATTCCTCCCGATCTCGCCTACGGCCCGAATGGCATGGCGTCCCGGATTCCGCCCAATGCCGCGCTGATTATTGATGTCGAGCTTCTCGCGGTCCAGCATCCCAACCTGCAACCGGCCCCCACGCCGCCGCCTTCGGCCAATCCGCCCCTCACCAGCGACATCATCATGGTGCCCTCCGCGGATGAGTTGAAGAAGGGCGCGAAAGTCCAAATCATCAAGCCGGAGGACGTGCAGAAACTCCAGCAGTCGCAGACCAATGCGGCGCAATGACCCCGCGCCTTTGAACAATTCGCGCCGCAGCGCTGTCCATTTCCCATGTTGGGCGATTTGAAAACAGGCCTATGAGAGACTTGGCAAGACCGGTGGTTGGTTTTTTTGCCGCGCTGACGGTTGCGGCGGTGATGGTGTTCCTGATTTATTTCACCGCGAGGGCCAAGGATCCGGCCCCGGTCATCAATGTTGACACCACGCCCATCATCCGCGATGCCAGGGCCGTCACCAGCTTCGCGCCCGTCGTCAAAAAGGCCGCGCCGAGTGTCATCAATATCTTCTCCACGCACATCATCCATGAACGCCTGTATCGGAATCCGATGTTCAACGACCCGCTGTTCCGCCAGTTCTTTGGCGATCCCTCCGGCCAGGACGGGGGTGATGAACGCGACATTACCCGCCAGGAACGCAGCCTCGGTTCTGGAATCATCATTTCTCCCGACGGATATATCCTGACCGCCAACCACGTTGTGGAAGGCATGGACGAAATCAAGGTGGGCATTCCCGACAGCAAACAAGAATATACCGCCAGGGTGGTCGGCGCCGATCCGCCGACGGACGTGGCCGTGCTGAAAATTGACGCCGCCGGCCTGCCCGCCATCACGCTGGGCGACAGCGACCAGTTGGAAATTGGCGATGTTGTGCTCGCGATTGGAAACCCCTTCGGCGTGGGCCAGAGCGTGACGATGGGCATCGTCAGCGCGCTGGGCCGCACGTTCCAGACGCGCGGCCAGGGATACGCCATCCAAGACTACATCCAAACCGACGCGGCCATCAATCCGGGGAATTCCGGCGGCGCGCTGGTGGATGCCGATGGCCGGCTGGTTGGCATCAACACGATGATCAAAAGCGATTCGTCCGGAAATGAAGGCGTTGGCTTTGCCGTGCCCGTCAATCTCGCGCGCCACGTCATGGAACGGCTCATCAGCGGCGGCAAGGTCGCGCGCGGTTATCTCGTCGGCATTCACATGCAGGACATTGATGCCGGCATCGCCCCGTTCTTCAATCTCTCCAGCCAGAACGGTGTCCTGGTGGATGACGTCTTTCCCGGCACGCCCGCGGACAAGGCCGGCCTGAAGCCCGGTGATTTCCTCACCGAATTCAACGGCAAGGAGGTTGAAGACTTAAACAGCTTGCAACTGGAAATTTCCGAGTGTGCGCCCGGCTCCGATGCGACACTGAAACTGATTCGCAACGGCGCGGCCACGACCCTTGCCGTCCGGCTGGCCGAGCTGCCCATGGATGTCACCGCTCAATATGGCGCCGTTCAGACTTCCCCGGTTTCAACCAAGGCCGACGCGCTCGACGGCGTGTCGTTGGTGGATTTGGACCGCGAAGCGCGGCAGGCGCTGAAAACACCCGTCAACCTGGAAGGCGCGATTGTCACCGAGGTCAACCCGGATTCCAACGCCGCCGAGGCCGGATTGCGCCGCGGCGACGTCATCATGGAAATCAACCGCCAATCGGTTGGTGATGCCGAAACCGCCAACAAACTGTATGCCCAAGCCAGGGGCAAAGTCCTTCTCCTCCGGGTCTGGCGGCACAGGGGCGGGACGCGATGGCTGACAATTGACAACACCAGCCGCGCGGAATAGTTTGAGACCACTGAAAAACCCCTGTAGCGGCGCTCTGCGAGCGCCGTCGAACCATGAATTTGCAGGAAAATCACGGCGGTCACAGACCGCCGCCACAGCCAGGAGTGGGTTTTTAAGAGGTCTCATTTTATGATTGATGATTGACGATGGATGATTGTAAATGCGCCTGTTGCAGGCAGACTGCGGGGCAGTCATAAATCGAAAATCGCAAATCATAAATTCCAATGCCCGTCCAATACAAAGATTATTACGAAACCCTTGGCGTCCCGCGCAACGCGAAGGACGATGACATCAAAAAGTCCTTCCGCAGGCTCGCCCGCGAATTTCATCCCGACGTCGCCAAGGACAAAAAGCGCGCGGAGGAAAAGTTCAAGGAAATCAACGAGGCTTACGAAGTCCTCTCCGACCCGGCCAAGCGGAAGAAATACGACGAACTCGGCGCCAACTGGAAATCCGGCGCGGAGTTCCATCCGCCGCCGGGCCACGGCGGATTTTCCGGCGGACAAGCCTTTCGCGGAAGAGGGCAGGGCGGCGGGGATTCTGAATTCCAGTTTGGCGGCACGGGCTTCAGCGATTTCTTCGAGCAGATTTTTGGCGCGCGGATGCGCGGCGGCGGTTTCGGCGGACAGCCCGGCTTTCAGCACGCGGAGGAATACGCCGAGCGCGGCGCGGACATCGAAGGCGACATCATGGTCACGCTCGAAGAGGCCATGCGCGGCTCGATCCGTTCCGTCAGTGTCCGCCGTCCATCAGGCCGCACCGTCAAAACCGAGACTTACCAGGTCAAAATCCCGCCCGGAGTCACCGAGGGACAAAAACTCCGCGTGGCCGGCCACGGCGAATCCGGCAGCGGCGGCGGCGAATCCGGCGACCTTTTCCTGCGCGTCCGGCTCGCGAAGCATCCCGACTTTGACGTGGACGGCCACGATTTGGTTTACGAGGCGGAACTTGCCCCGTGGGAGGCGGTGCTGGGCGCTGAAATCTCCGTTCCCGCCCTCGACGGCCGCGTCAACATCAAAATCCCCGCCGGAACCCAAGGCGGCCAGAAGCTTCGTGTGCGCGGACGCGGCCTGTCTTCCCGCGACAGCGGCCACGGCGACCTTTATGTCATCACAAGGATTGTCGTGCCGTCAAAAATCACCGACGCGGAGAAGAAATTGTGGGAACATCTCAAGCGCGAATCGAAATTCAATCCGCGAGGCTTGTAGCAGCCGATGTGAATCGGCTCCATTTTAATCGGGCAACAGGCAATGCAAGAAGGAGGTTTAACATCGCCCGTTGCCCCGTGCCGGCGGATTCTCCCTGGATTCCTTTCCGCCGGCAAATCCCTCATCCGTCATTGCGGACACCCTCTCCCATCAGGCGGGAGAGGGACGGGGTGAGGGTTGACAGTTCAAGTCGCCATGAGTGAGACCGGCGCACTCCAATCGCTCGAGCCGGTGCTGCCGCCAATGGCGCGGGCGCGAACGTTGTATGTCGTGCCCGGTGTGAGATTGCCCAGAACGATGCGCCGCGCCTGCGTGTAAATGCCCGCGTCCGTCCACGTGCCGTTTCCATTGGTGTTGGTTTGCACGTTGTAGGATTTGGCGTTGGTCACGGGCGACAGGCGCACAAGCAATTTCGTGGTCGCCAGGTTTTCCAAATCACTGATGCTCGGCGGGTCGAGCGGTGTTTGCGCGCGGTTGGTGCTGATGGCGTAAAAACCGGACGTGAGCAGCACGTCCAGGTCGTGATTGGCAATGCCCTGAACATAGCTGGCTTCCTTGCGCAGCGCGTCCAGCAGGTCGTCGCGCGCCGCGTTCTTGGCGGCGGTCACTTGAATGCCGCCCGGCAGCGCCGCCAGCACCGCGTTGTGAAACGTGGTGACAAGCGCGCCCAAATCCGCCGGTGTCACCGGCGGAGTCACCCGGAATGAGGAATAATAAAATGCTTGGGACTGACCCCTTTTCTTTTTGACCCCTTTTCGGACAGGCAGTCGTTGTGAATACAAGAATCCATTTTTAGGAGCGGAACCACCTCAAACAACCCGGATTGTTCCATTTTTGGACAGATTGTAACAAAACCTGATATTTTACCAACCTGCATGGCCTCGGCGCATGTTTGTTCCGTGACGGTGCAGGTTTGCACCATGACGATGC
>Ga0181534_10000439_pt1 | contig 29399 bp, 22 predicted proteins | sample PEATcosm2014_Bin_37_FD_119758 | JGI IMG/M metagenome (GOLD analysis project Ga0181534, IMG submission 119758) | Peatland microbial communities from MTU Mesocosm Facility, Houghton, MI, USA - PEATcosm2014_Bin17_10_metaG | ecosystem: Environmental > Terrestrial > Soil > Wetlands > Peat | place...
GCTGTAAACCAGCGCCAGCAGGCACGCCACCATCAGCACGTGGAAAAGGCGCGCCACGCGCAGTGCGCCCGCGATGCCCAGCCGCCGCGGCAAGCTGAAAAGTCCCTCCACCGAATCGAACTCGTAATCCTGGCAGGCGTAGATCACATCGAAGCCGCCGGTCCAAAACGTAACGGCCGCGGTGAGCCACAGGATGCGTGGATCGAGCGAGCCGCGGATGGCGATCCAGGCCGCCGCCGGCGCCACGCCCAGCGCAAATCCCAGCACCAGGTGCGAGAACGAAGTGAAGCGCTTGGTGAATGAGTAAAAGAATATAATCGCGAGGGCCGCCGGCGCCAGGCGGAAGCAAAGCGGATTCAGCGCTCCCGCCGCGAAGACAAACACCGCCGCGCAAAGCCCCACGAAGCTCCAGGTAAAGCCGCGCGAGAGCACCCCGGCCGGCAAGTGGCGCGTGCGCGTGCGCGGGTTGCGCGCGTCGATCCCCTCGTCGATCAGGCGGTTGAAGGCCATGGCCGCCGAACGCGCTCCCACCATGGCCAAAACAATCCAGGCAATTTTTCCCCATGCCACGCGCGCGCTCAAGCCGGAGTGGCGCAGGGCCAGCAGCGCCCCGGTCAGCGCGAACGGCAGCGCGAAGATGGAGTGCTCGAACTTGATCATCTCGAGCGTGAGCCGGATACGTTTCCACATAGCTGCCATAAGGGCGCTACCATTTTATCGCATGCGCTTTTTGGTGCCCTTGATTCTGCTGGCCCTGCTGGTGCTCGCGGGGGCTGGTTGCGGTGGCGGCCCGGAAACCGAGGGCCCCGATGTGCTCGGCACGCGCAAAGTTACGCTGCCCGGCGGGCAGTCGATCCGCGCAGAAGTCGAGATGACCGACCTCGATATGCAGAAAGGCATGATGTTCCGGGATTCGCTCCCCCGCGGCCGCGGCATGCTCTTCATCCATCAAACCCCCGGCCTATACCCGTATTGGATGTTTCAGGTAAAGATTCCGCTGGACATGATTTGGATGGACGCCAGCCATCGCATCGTGGAGATCTCCCCCGATACGCCGCCATGCACCACCAAGGCCAGCCTGTGCGCGAACTATGGCGGCCACCAAACCGCGCAATTCGTCCTGGAACTGGGCGGAGGCGAGGCGCACCGCCTGGGCCTGAGCCTGGGCCAGACTCTGCAGTTCTAACCCCCGCAAACCCTACGGATTTACCTGGATCTTGCCCATCATGCCCGCCTCCGCGTGATGCAGAATGTGGCAGTGGAAGACGAACGTGCCGGCGGTTCGCGGGTCGCGGAAATCCAGGCGAAGCTTCACCGTGGGATAAGGGCCGATGCCGTCCCAGGCAGGTACGATCACGGTGTCCCGCAGTTCCGCATTGGGGACTTTCCGGCCATTCACGGACAGCAGCAGGAAGTGGCTGCGGTGCATGTGAAAGGCATGGACCTCGCCCGAGTGGTTCGCCACAATCCAGTCCTCCACCGCGCCTACCTTGGTGACGACGGCGGGCGGGCCGGACGGGTCGAACACCTTGGGCGTCTGTCCCTCTACCGTCAGAAAGAACCTCGTCGGACCGTTGGTGCCATTGGTGGCCTCGGCGAAATACAGCTTCCGTTCCGCGGTAGCGCGGCCTTCGGCGAGCGCCGCGTCCGCGCGCCCGGCCCACCCGCGCTCCGCCGGGCTGGATGGCCCTCCTCCCAGCGCGGGAGACTCCATGGCGCCGGCCGCGGCCACGATCTTGGCCAGTTCTTGCGGCTCATTTTCGGAGCCGGTGCGCCCAGTCTCAAATTCGGCCTTCTGCAAGCGCGCCGCCTGCCCGATCGCCGGGCCGGTTACGATGAACTCCGCCCGCCCGCCCGGCGGTAGTTCGATGGTCCGCAAATCCAAGCTTTTCCTTACCGGAACCCCGTCCAGGGCGACCAGTTTCACCGGTTGCGCCGTGTCTCCAAACATCACCTGCAAAGCTAGAAACGCTTGCGCGGTGGCGTTGGCCATTCGCCAGAACTCGCGTGCGCCAGGCTTCATCTGGATTACCGGCGACGGCCGATGCGGAAAAAATGCCGGCTGGAAATTGAGGGTCAGCCGGTACTCGCCCGGCGGCCAGGTGTCGGGCTCGTCGAACTGCTGGCGGACCACCAGGATCCGCTCCGGAAGGCCGGCCACCTCCGGCTTCGCCTTTTCCATCCCGCCCACAATCAGCACGCCCGATGCTCCGCCATTGAGTTGCAAGGTCGCCGATCCCGCCAGGAGCGGATGATACCAATACATGCCCGGCGGGTGGTCCTTGGGAATCTGAAATTTGTAAGCAAACGCCGGATCGGTGTTCCGGATGGCGGTAGTGGAAACCTCGCCCTGATGGCGATCGGCCGGGATATTCAGGCCATGGAAATCGATGTTGGTGGAAGTGGCCACCGATGTCGCGGCGTCGGTGTGCGGCGGCACATACGACAAGCGGTCGGTCAAGGTCAACTCCAGTTGGTCGCCTGGATCAAGGCGCAAAGTTGGAGCTTCCACCGGTCCGGAGCTGGCTTCGTAGACGTAACACACCTTCAGCGACTGTTCCAGCATTTCCCGGCTGCGGAGTGTGAGCCCGGCTTTCAACACGCCGTCCACGGCGGTCAGGTCCAACGGATTCTTCACGATGGTGTTGGCATATGGGCGCGCCGGGCAACCGTTGCTTTGCGCCATCGCGTCGCCGATAGCTATACCGCATGTCCAGACCGCCAGAAAATACCGGCCAATCGTCTGCATCGTCCTCCTTGCGCCTCGATCACGCCAAGACAAGGGTCGAGCAAAAGTGCCCAACGATTCTGCATACATGTGGGGCGGACCCCCTGGTCCGCGACCTGGTCCGCGCGGGTCCCCCTGGACCCGCTCTTTGCCTGAAAAAATCAGGTATTGCCATCTGCGACAGGCCGACGAGGGCGTCGGCCGCGGTCCAGGGGGACCGCCCCACAATCAACGCAGGTGTTCGACGGTGGGAAATGCGCCACGGGTACTAAAACGGCCGCGGCGGGTACACTCCGATCGAGAGCAGCGCCGAGCCGGGACTTCCGGCGACGGGCGAATGGGCCTCTTCCGTCAGCGTGCATCCCGTTCCGGTGGCGGTGAACCGCAGCACCCCGATATAAGACCGGCCGCTTGGGCCAAACTCAGGGACGTACACAAGACCGCCCGTGCCCGTGGCCAATTCCGTCGCGACTTCGCCCGCGTAAGTAAATTTCGTATAGAATCCCTTGAGCGCACCGGACGTGCAACCCCGCCGCACTTTGCCCGTAGTCTTGTCGAAGAACGCCGCGGTGACCCGGCCCCCGGAGCTATTGGACACATATACCACACGTTCATCCGGGCTCAGCCGGACGCTGCCGGAGTTCCAAGCCGTGCCCAGGCTGTATAGTGCCGTGGGGCTGAGTTTTCCGGACGAGATATCGGAAACCTGCACTGCGGCCGCCGTGGACCCGCCGCCGAAAATTGCAAAGTGGCCATCGCGCGTGATGTCCACCGCATCCGGCGCGTGATCGTCCGGAGCGCCCGTCGCGTACTGCGCGTCGCCATTCGAAACCGGCATCCGGCTGGAGATATCGAAGGATTCGATGGAACCGTCCCCGTACGCAACCACCATCATATTTCCGTGGATGGCCATGCCCTCCGCCCATCCGCTGTGCAGGCCTTGCGCGTGAACGTCGCCCACGAACTGCAGGGTGCAGCCGGGTTGCATCTGAAACACGCCGATGTTACCCGCGCCGGAGAAAGTTGCGTATAGATGGCCACCGCCCGCGGCCAGGCCAATGCCGTTGCGGGCAAGCCTGGTATCCGCGTGAGAGCCAATGAAGGTTCCCGCCAGTTTGCGTGTGCGCGCGTGAATGCCTGCTATGGTTTCGGACTGCGCATTGGAAACAAAGACGCACGGGTCCGGGCCAGGCGTCACCAACACCCTGGTGGCGCCGAAGTAGCCGCCCGCAATGCCGTTTCCGGCGGTGGACACACGCGTGGGCGCGGCCAGGCTGCCGTCCGCGGCGATGGTATAGAAAGTGACGGTGCTGGGCGGAAACGGGGTCGCCGTATCGTCATTCGTCACCAGGAAATGCGTTGCCGGGACGCCTGTGCCGGCAGCCAGGGCGGCGATGCCAAGCATGGCCGCCCCAATTAAGGCCGTGAAATGGATGGTCAATCTCTATTGCACCGTCACGCTTATATTATCGACATACATGTAAATATAGTCGGGAGAATAACCATTGCCGTGGGCCGCGAAGAATACGCGGATGGTCTTTCCCTTGTAGCTGGTCAGATCGTAAGTGACTTCCGTCCATGTCTTAGTGTTACTGCAGACCTTGAGGGCGGTCGCCAGAGTGGATCCCGAGGTGTTCTGGATCAGTGCTTCCTGATACGCGTAGGAGATCGTATCGTTAGTTCCCGGCCAGTACCAGAAGGTGAGAGTTACCTTAGTCGCCGTGCTCGGAATCGTAATCGTTTGGTAGATGCTGCTATTGCCATCGACCTCCGGGGTGCTGGTCTGACCAAGCAAAGCGCTGTAGCTGCCGGATTGCGCCTCCGCCGTAGTGACCTTTGGCAGCACCTCTCCCGCGATGGTCCAATCGGTGAAGCTGCCGGTCTCGAAGCTGCCGTTCTGAATCAATTGCGTCGAGGAGCCGGAGGTCACCGTAAGACTTACCGTAATGTTTTGAGTGAGACCACCAGCGCCGGTGCCGATGACGTTGATCGAGTAGGTCCCCGCGGTTGCGCTGCTGGCGACGGTCAAAGTCAATACCGACGAACCCGAACCCGGAGCAGGAATGCTGGACGGGCTAAAGCTGGTGGTTACGCCAGAAGGCATGCCGCTGGCCGACATGGCGATGGCGGCGCTGTATCCGCCGGAGATGGTCGCCGTGATAGTGGAGGTCCCGCTGGACCCCTGCTGCACTGAGACCGAAGTGGGGCTGGCCTTCAGGGTGAAGCTCGGCGTCGAGCCGGTGGAAACGGTGACCGAGACCGGCGTAGTCGCCGTGACCCCGCCGCCGGTGGCCGTAACGGTGATCGAGTAAGTCCCCGCCGCCGCGCTGCTGCTGGCCGTCAGTGTCAGTGTCGAAGTCCCCGACCCCGGCGCGGCGATGCTCGACGGGTTGAAGCTGGCGGTCACACCGGAAGGCAGGCCGCTGGCCGACAGCGCGACGGCGCTGCTGAACCCGCCGGCAACTGCGGTCGTGATGGTGGATGTCCCGCTACTCCCTTGCGGCACTGTGACGGCGACTGGCGCGGCCGTCACTGTCAAGCTCGGCGCAACGCTCGCTGTAACCGTCAGCGAAACCGAGGTGGTCGCGGTGACCCCGCCGCCGGTACCCGTGATCTCGATGGTGGATGTCCCCGCCGTCGCGCTGCTGCTGACAGTCAGCGTCAGTGTCGAAGATCCCGATCCCGGCGCCGGAATGCTCGCAGGGCTGAAGCTGGCCGTCACGCCGGAAGGCAGTCCGCTGGCCGCGAGCGCGATGGCGCTGCTGAAACCGCCGGAGATGGATCCCGTGATGATGGATGTCCCGCTGGCCCCTTGCTTCACCGTGAGGGATATGGGGTTCGGCGCCAGCGAAAAATTCGGACTGGTGGTAAAGGTGAAACACTGCGTCAGATTGCCGGTGGCCGGATTGCCGTCCCTGGGCGGGAACGGCGCGCCGTTGGTATAGTTGTTGGTCAGGGGCGTGCTTGTGTCGAAAGTGTGGTTGATGGACGCCAGCGTCGGCAGGCCGAACACCGCCTCGATGAACTTCAACTGCGAGCCGTGGTCCTGGAAAACCGTGTCTACGTAGCCCTTCTTGGCAAAGGGCGAAATGATGATCATCGGCACGCGCACACCGGGGCCGTAAGCGTCCAACTGCAGCGGCGCAATGTGATCGAAAAACCCGCCGCCCTCATCCCAGGTCAGCAGAATGGCGGTACTGGCCCATGCCGGGGAAGCTTGCACCGCCTCAATGATGGATTGCATCTGGGCCATGCCGGTCTGGATATTTTCCGGCGGATGCTCGTCGTTCGGCGACTCGTTGGTGATGTATACCACCTGCGGCAGCGTGTTATTCGTGCAATCCGTGAAAAACTGGTCCTGCGTTTGATTCAGCTCGTTGTTCGGGCCGCCGGTTGCCCAATTCGACCATAGCGCCAGGTAACAGTAATTGTCCGGAACGCCGAAATTGTAGTTCTTGAAGGTGATGCCGTACATTTGCAGCAGATCGCACATGGTGGGATAGGTCGCCGAGTCCAGCGTTCCATCCGTCTCGATGCAATCGCAGCAATTCCCGCCGCTGGTCCCCGAGTAAAGGACCATGCGGTTGGGCTGCGTCTCGGTAAGCATTCCGCCGCAATAATTGGCGCAGAGAGTGTACTGCGGAAACAGCGAGTAGTAGTAGGCCAGATCCGTCGACTCGTAGTAGCCCAGGGTATCGATTCCGCCCGCCGCATACCACCCGTTCATGGCTCCGTCGGCGTACCCGGTGTGGATGGCGTCCCAGTCGTGATTGGGATCGGTGCCGTCGTCAGTGAGGGTCGTGAAATGGAAGGGTGGATTCCCCGAACTCGTATAACCGGCGGGTATGCCGTAACCGGACGGCAGGCCCGTGTAGCTCCCGAAATAGTGATCGAAAGAATGGTTTTCCTGGCACAAAACGATCACATGGTTGATTTGCGAAATGGTTGCCCCGCGCTTAGGCAAGGCTTTCTTGGGGCGCTGCGCGAGCAAAGGAGCCGCGAGACTGCTTAACCCCGCGCCGCCGATCTGCTGCAGAAAACGCCTACGGGAATTTCGAATCAAATAATTGTTCTTGGGTTTATTCACGATGTGACCGCCCTATCAGAAGCAGAGTTACCCGATTACTGGGGAACGATACAGGTAACTTAACAGAATGTCCCTTGGCTGGCAAGGAATTTGCGGCGTTGTCCGGCAAGATTTTTGCGGGGTTCTTACAAAGCCGTTACACATGGTAATCTCAATTCGGCGGTGGCTGCTGGGGCTGCGCCTGGGGTGGTGTTGGAGTTGGCTGTCCGAAGCCGGACGATAAATTCGCCGGGCCGGGCGGCTGGCCGGGAGCGTTGCCCATCGACTGAACCGGAGTACCCGGCGCGCCGCCGTTACGCTGCACGCCGGCCAGGCCGCGGTCCTTGCTTTTGTCGTAGACGAACTCCCACTCGCTATACTTTTTGCGCTCGTTGTAAATCTTAATCGCGGGCCCCGTCGATTCGCTGGCCACGCCGGCGATGCCGCCACCGATCTGCGTTACTCCAGCCAACCCGCTGCCGGTCGAAGCGGCGGGCAAGCCCGGCGGTCCGCTTGCCGCCGCGTTCGCTGCGTTCTGTTGGATGGCCCGTAAATTCCGTGCGTCCCTGCCGCCCAGAACGTCCCCTTGGCCCGGCACGCCAACCACGGCCGTCGGAGGGTTCATGCTCGGGGTGTAAGGCTGGCCCAAAGAGGGCGCCACATACACGCTGCTGCCGGAAGACTGCATGGATGGCGCCACATACACACCGCTCCCGGATGAAGGATCGGCTTTCGGGCCGCCACCGGAGGGATTCTGTGGATTCGCCGCCGCGGCGCCGGCGGCTGGCTGGCCCGGGTTCGCGCCAGGCTGCTGAACGGGTCCCGCGGCCGCACCGGGCGTCTGCTGATTCGGCGCGCCCGGCGTATTGGCGCTGTCGCTATTATCGCCATTCACAGCGTCCGCGTTGACCGGCTCGGGGTCCGCTGGGGCCGGCGGATCGGGCGCCTCCTGCGTGACCACCGGACGGTCGTCGCTCGCGCGCCGCCGCATTGCCGGATTGACTTGTGGCGGGTTCGGATCGTTGGCAGCGCCCATCGTTGGGCCTTCGCCGATGAAGGTATTGGCGTTGGCCTGCGGCTGCTCCTGGCCAGGCTTGGTTTTCGGAATAATCGAATCGGTGACCACGCCGTCATTGATGTGAATGAGGCGCCACTTTTCCTTCCCGGTCATGGGGTCGAGGTAGCGCTTGCGGAGGAAACGGGTATTGTTCAGGCTTTCCAGTTCTTGAATAGTGGCGGGATAGCGGCCGACTTTGCGCACGAAGACCTGGATAGCGCGCTTGTACTGTTCGCCCCGTTCGATCAGCAACTGCTCCTTGTCGCGCTGCGCTTCGAAGGCTGCGCGCGGCAGCTCGTTGTACAGGGCCACCGCAATGATGGCCGCCACGAGGAAGACCAGCAGGACCGCGTAGCCCGATTCGCCGGCGGTCTCTCCCTCGTCAGGCAGCGTACGCTTGGGCCCGAAGTGCGCATCCCCCATCACTACGTAGTTTACGCCGATGCGCCACCCTTCGACTTTGCCGGCAGAAGTTCTTGATTAGTCTGCGCCGGAACCCCGAGGTAAGGGCGTTCAGAGGTGCAGGCGCTTAAGCCAGCGCTTGAAATCCGGCACGAATTCCGGGAACAGGTTGCCGAATCCCGCACTGGCCGAGCTGGTTCCCCAGTTGATCAATGTGGCGTTCAGGTTTCGGCTGCGCACCGGGTAGTACGCATTTGAAAGCCCCACGCTCAAAGCCGTCCCGGTGAAATTCGACCAATTCACAGTGGTCCCGCCAGAATTTGTGCGCGTGACCACGGCCCGGCTGACGGCGTATCCCACGCGCGACCAGAAACCGTAACGCTCGCCCCTCCGCCGGTACTTGGTGTCCTCGTGCAAGACCGACGCCATTACGAAGTCGCTGAAAAAGTTCTGCGTGACGTTGTCCGCGGTAGCCGCGCCAAAGCGCTTTTCCAGGGCCACGTGGCCCACGCCATATTTGGGGTCCGTATTGGTGATCTGGGACTCGCCGCCCGTAGCCGCGCTGGCGATGGCGGTGAGCGGAGTGAAGGTTTCCGCGACAAAAAATTGCCATTTCTGCTCCACGGTAACCGCTCCGGCCTCCGCGGCGGGATCCTGCGCGGTCTGTGCGCGCGCCGGCGTCCACAGGGCCGCGGCAGCGATCCCCAAATACAGAAAGCGCCTCACCCCTATAGGATGCGCCAAACCGGGTTTCGATTGCACCTATGCCGGATTGCGCCCGCCGAGGGCCGCGCGCGCCGCGTGAAATCCGCACATCCCGTGGACGGCGCCGCCGGGGGGCGTGGATGAGGAACACAGATACACGCCATCGAGCGGCGTGCCATAGAGCAGCCGGGTAGGGCGCAGCACCAGCTGCCGCAGATCCTGCGCGCCGCCGGTGATATCGCCGCCGATCAGGTTGGCGTTATGGCGTTCCAGGTCCGCGGGGGTCATGCTGCTGCGGGCCAGAATGCCCGCGCGGAAGCCCGGCGCGAAGCGCTCCACCTGGGTTTCGATGCGCTCCGTCATGTCGGCCGTGCAGGCGTGCGGCACGTGGCAATAGGCCCATGCCGTATGCTGGCCGGCGGGCGCGCGGCTGGGGTCGAACAGGCTGGGCTGCGCCAGCAGGACGAAGGGCCGCTCGCTCAGAGCCGTTCCATCGATAGTGCGCTCGGAGGCCGCGATTTCGTCGAGCGATCCGCCCACGTGCACCGTGCCGGCGCGGGCGCACTCCGCCGCCTTCCACGGGATGGGCGCGCGCAAGGCCCAATCCACTTTGAAAACGCCGGGGCCATAGCGGTAGGCCTCCAACTGCCGGCGGAAGCGGTCCGGCAAACGGTCACCGGCCATGGCCACGAATTGCCGGGGCGTCACATCGCAAAGGATCGGCGAAGCATCGCCCAGTTCGTCGAGCGACTGGATGCGCGCGTTGGTGACGATCCGTCCGCCTAGCGACTCGAAGTACGATGCCAGCGCGTTGGCGATAGCCTGCGCACCGCCGCGCGGGATGGGCCAGCCGACGGCGTGCGCGGCCGCTGCCAGCACCCATCCAAAGGCGGCCGATGCCAGCGCCTCCAGAGGCAGCACCGAATGTGCGGCATTTCCGGCAAACAGGGCGCGCGCGGCTGGGGTGCGAAAGAGCCGCCGGGCCAGCGGCGCCGCGGGCCAAATGGCCAGTGCTCCGAAGCGCGCCAGCAGCCACGGATGCGCGGGCCAGCGCAGCAGCGGCGCCTCGATCATGGGCACCAGTTCGCGCCAGCGCCGCGCCAGTGGTGCCATGGCCCGGCGGTACCGCGCGCCGTCCGCTCCCAGGCGCGCGCAGGTTTCGTCCAGAGACATGGCCAGGATGGCAGCCGATCCGTCATCCAGCGGATGCGCCAGCGGCAGCGGGGGATGGATCCATTCCAGGCCATGCTCCGCCAGCGGGAAGCCGGCAAACGCCGGTGAACTGACCGCCCACGGATGCACGGCCGAACAAACGTCGTGCACGAACCCCGGCAGGGTCAGTTCGGCCGATCGCGCGCCGCCGCCGATGGTAGGTTGCGCTTCGTAGACCGTGGTGCGCAGCCCGGCCTGCGCCAGGACGATGGCCGCCGTCAGGCCGTTCGGCCCGGAGCCGATCACGCACGCGTGGTTGTTATGGGAGGGGATAACCCGCCTCCATGCCGCGCGAAACCGCCGGAAAATACGTGCCCACCGGCTTCCGCGCCCACCATTGCGCGGTGGCCGCCCGTTCGGCCGGGCTGGTGAAACGATACTCGTAAAGCAGGGCGCGCACGCAGCGCGGCGGACGGCCCGGAAACGGATTGCTCCGCAGCAGCGCGAGCACCGGCCGGTCGCCTTCGAGCAGCTTCCGCATAAACGGCGCGAACCAGGGCTGCTCCCCATAGGACGATAGCGCCGCGAACCACATCAGCCAATCGAGGCGCAAGTGATAAGGCGCAATCTGCGGCGGCATGCGTGCGAGGGCGCCGGGCTTGCCCTGGAACTCGTACTCGCGCCATTTGGTCACGGCCGTTACCACCGGTTCATCCGTCCCTTCCACGATCACCTCGTAGCGCGGCCGGGTGATCGACCCGAATGCGCCATAAGTGCCCACCAGATGAAAACGATTGTAGACCGTATTCATCACCTGCGCCGGAGACAGCATATTGCGCACCGGCTGGATGCTGAGGATGGCGACCAGGATACCCACGCCGATGGCGGCCAGCCGATACGGCAGCGCGGACGGCTCGGTAGCGCGCGGGCGGATGGGAAGAAATCGCGCCAGGAACCGGTCGTCGAAAGTGGCGACGGCCAGCACCATAGTCAGCGCGTTCAACCAGGAGAGATTGCCGCCTGCAAAGATCAGCCCCTGAAAGGCGATGGTGATGGCGCCCGCGATGGCGGCGATCGGCTGCGGCGCGAAGTAAGCGAACGGAACCACCAGCTCCGCGAAATGGTTGAACAACACGCCGGATTTGTGGAACCAGGCGGGCGCCCAATGAAAGAACCAGCTCAGCGGGCCCGGCATGGGCTGGGTCTCATAGTGATAGTCGAGGCAGGTGAGATCGCGCCAGCATGGGTCGCCGCGCATTTTGATGAGCCCGGCGCCGAACATCAGGCGGAAAAGCAGCCATCGCAGCAGCCAGATCACGATGGTCTGGGGCGTGGCGCGGCGGCTGCCCAGGAAGATGGCGTAGAAGGTCGCCTCCAGCAGGATGGATTCCCATCCGAAAGCGTAGAAGATCTGGCCCACGTTCACAAACGAGATGTAGAGCACCCACAGCGCGGCCCAGGCCAGCATGGAAAGCCAGGAACTGTAGCGGTCCGCTAAGCCGCTGAGCGCCAGACACGCCAGTAGCACGCCGAGCCAGGCTGCGACGGTGAAGGCCGCGTCGTTGGGGGCCAGGAAGAACAGGCTGGGGGAGGCGCTGAACGGGACTGCCCGGGTGAACAGGGGTGCGGGGAGCAGGCCATGTTCGCCCAGCAGGGGCTTAAATTCATAGGCGGCGTTAAGGAAGGCGACCAGGAGGACGAGCGCCAGGCATCGTTGGTAAACGAGGCGGGTGAGGCAGAAGGTCTCGGAGCCGATCCAGCGCATCCTGCTCAACCGATGATAGCGCCCTGCCGGGTTTGAGAAATGCCGCCGTTGTATACTGCCAAAAGATGCGCTATGCCGCCGCCCTGGTGGGGGCCATTGTCTTCCTCCCTGCTCCGCCAGCGCGCGCGCAGGGCGGGCCGCCATACTACACAACCGATCCGGGAACGCCGGGCAATCGGAACTGGGAAATCAATCTGGGCTACATGCCGTTCCTGTATAACGGATCGTCCATCACGCACACGCCGGACGTGGATATCAATTACGGCGTGGGCGAGCGAATCCAATTGACGTTCGAGAATGCCTGGCTGCGCGTGCGGGACGGCGCGGACGCCGCAAAATATGGCGTGGGGCAGGATCAACTCGGGGTGAAATGGCGGTTCTACGACGACGAAAAAAAGGGGCTCGGAATATCCATTTTTCCGCAGCTTTCGATCAACAATCCCGATCATTCGGCGCAACGGGGCATCACCCCGCCGGGTGCCAGCCTGCTGTTGCCCATGGAATTCACCAAGAAAGTGGGGCCGATCGACGTCAACTGGGAAGTGGGCTACAACGTGGTTCATCTGGGGCCGAACGGGTATATCGCAGGCCTGGTGTTGGGACACGATGTGACGAAAAAGCTGGAAGTAGACGCCGAGTTCTTCGGCCTGGGAACGTTCCGTCGCACTAATAACCAGGATACGCTGGACGCGGGGTTGCGCTACAAGATCCACCCGCCGTTCATTCTGCTGCTGATGGCCGGACGAAGCGCGGCGCCCGCGCGCAACGGCCAGCCTTTTTTCGTGGGCTATTTCGGGATGCAGTTCCTGCTTCCGCCGAAGCCTTTTGAGTAGGACGGCGCGTATTACACTATCCATATGCGGACCATTTCGTTCAGACTACCGGATGGGCTCCCGGACCAAATGGAACGCCAGGCGAAGGCGAGAAGGATGACGAAATCCTCCCTGGTACGGGAAAGTCTGGAGAGGGCTCTGTCCACGGAATCGCCCGCCGGCGACGTCTCGTGTTACGACTTGGCCCGCGACCTGGCTGGCAGTGTGCGGGGGCTCCCCGAGGATCTCGCAGTGAATCCGAAGTACATGCAAGGCTTCGGCGAGTGAAGAAGGGACCGTGCCTGCTCGATACCGGCCCCCTGGTCAGCTTCCTCGCTTCCGACGCGCGGCGCCATGCGTGGACTGTCGAGCAGTGGAAGCGGTTACGCCCGCCGTTGCTGACGTGCGAGCCAGTCCTCACCGAAGCGGCATTCCTCCTGAAACGCCATGGCCGCGATGCCGATGCGCTGTTTGAACTGCTGGAACGGGGCGTGATTCGCATCGCGCTGGCTGTCGAGGCGGAGCAGGCGGATGTGAGGGCGTTGATGCATCGCTATCGCAGCAGGCCGATGTCCCTGGCCGATGCCTGTCTGGTTCGTCTTTCGGAAATTCATGCAACCGGAGAGGTATTCACGTTAGACTCCGATTTCCGCATTTACCGCCGCCACGGGAACAAAGTCATCCCGGTGCTGATGCCCGAGTGACAGCGACGCCCGGCCATTTAACGCGTCTATACTCGTTATCATGTCCTTCGCGGATCTGAGTCAGGCTATCCGTTCATTGTGCCGGCGGCCGGCGTTTGCGCTCGCGGCTATTCTCACGGTCGCGCTGGGGGTGGGCGCCAACACGGCGGTTTATCGGGTGATTTACGCGGTGCTGCTGCGGCCGCTGCCTTTCCGCGATCCGGCGCGCCTGGTGCAGGTGTGGGAGAGCACGCCCATCCTGCCGCAGTTGCAGGCAACCATCCCGGATTTCGTGGATTGGCGCAACCAGACCCACAGCTTTTCGCAGGTGGCCGCGTACACCTTCCAGGAAATGAATCGCGCCACGCTCCTCGGGCAGGGCCAGCCGGAAGTGGTGCAGGCCACCAGCGCGACCTTCAACCTTTTCTCCACCATGGGCATTCAGCCGCTGTTAGGCCGCGGCATCGGCGAGGCCGACGAACGCGGGAAGCGGCCCGTGGCGCTAATCGCCGAAAGCCTGTGGCGCCGGAAGTTCGCCGCCGATCCGGCGATTGTAGGCCGCGCCCTGCGCCTGGAGACCGAATCGTTCACCGTAATCGGCGTGGTCCCCAGCCGCCAGGCCTTTCCGGAATGGGCGGAGGTGTGGATACCATTTTCCTGGATCGAACCGGAGCTTCTCGCGACCAGAAAGTATCATCCGCTAGAGGTGATCGCCCGCCTGAAGCCGGGCGAGAGCGTTGCGCAGGCCCAAACCGAGATGCTCTCGATGGCCGCGCGGCTGGCCGCCGAACATCGCGAGACCAACGGCACGGTGGGTGCGTATGTGGTCCCACTGGCGCGCCAGATCACCGGGGACGTCCGGCCCGAGCTGTTGCTGGTGTGGGCCGCGGTCGGCCTGGTGCTGCTGATGGCCTGCGCCAACCTGGCGCACATGTTGCTGGCCCGCATGCTCGACCGCCGGCAGGAGGTGGCCATCCGGGTGGCGCTGGGCGCGAGCCGCGGGCGGCTGATGCGCATGGTGTTCACCGAAAGCCTGCTGCTGGCGCTGGCGGGCGGAGCATCCGGAGCGGCGCTGGCCGTAGCGGCCGGCGGCGTCCTCCAACGCGTGGCTCAGGGACGGATTCCCCGCCTGGAGCCGTTGGGCTTCGCCGGCCACGCGCCGATATATGTGCTGCTTTCATCGATTCTGTGCGGAGTCCTGTTCGCTTTGCCGGCTTGTGCGCAGGCTCTCCGCGCGCAGGCCGTTCCGGTGGCCGGGCGATCCATGAGCAAGCCGCGGTCCGCACTCGGATCGGTCCTGATCGCCGCCGAAGTCGCCATGGCGTTTGCGGTGTTGACCGGAGCCACGCTGCTGGTGCGCAGCTTCGTCGCGCTGCTGAGCGAAGCCCCGGGATTCCAGGCGAAGGGCGTGCTGGCGATGGAAGTGCCGATGCCCAGCAGCCGGTATGACGGCCAAAAGTCCGCGCAATTCTGGAAGACCCAACTCCTGCCGGCGCTGCGGGCACTGCCCGGAGTGGAGAGCGTGGCGGCGGCCAATTGTGCGCCCATGAGCCTCTCGCCCACCGGACGATTTCGCTTTGCGACGCGCTTCGGCATTGAAGGGCGCACTTTCGATCCCGGCCGCTATCCGGTCGCGCAATATCGATGGACCACGCCAGATTACTTCCAGGTGCTCGGAATTCCGTTGAAGCGCGGCCGCTGGCTGACGGAGGCGGACCGGGACCAGCCACGCTATCTGATAAACGAGGTTCTGGCGCGGCGATTCTTCCCGCACGACGATCCCACCCAGCACCGCTTGATCATGGGAGTGATGGACCCGCATCGAAATTCGATCGAGATCGCCGGCGTAGTGGGCGATGTGCGCGACCTGGGGCTCGACGAGCCTGTGCCGCCCACGTTGTACATGGTCTCGAGTTCCCCGTACATGACGCTGCTGGTGAAAACGGCGGGCGATCCGATGCTGCTGGCCGCGCCCATTCGCGACGCCATCCATCGCGCCGATCCGGAGATTGCCGTGCTCAAGGTCGCGCCCGTGGAGCAGTACGTAGCCGATTCGTTGGCGCGGCGCCGCTTCGCGCTCACCCTGCTGGCCGCGTTCGCCGGATTGGCGGCGCTGCTCACCGCGGCCGGAATCTACGGACTGCTGGCCTACTCGGTCAGTGGCCGCGCGCGCGAATTCGGCATTCGCGCGGCGCTGGGGGCCACGCCGGAGAAACTGTTGCGCATGATCCTGACCGAAGGCGCCGCCGTGACGATTCCCGGACTGGCGGTGGGCATCGCCGTTTCGCTGGCGTGTGCCCGGTTGGTGAAGAGCCTGCTGTATCGGATTTCGCCTATGGATCCGGTGTCGCTAGCGGCGGCCGGCGTACTGCTGTCTGTCATTAGCTTGCTATCCGTGTGGCTGCCGGCGCGCCGCGCCGCGCGCGTGGACCCCGGCGTGGCCTTGCGGATCGAGTAACGGAAGCCAATCGTTCCTCGACGTAGCTTGCTACGCGTCCACTTGACCGCATGCGGCCGGACGTTGAAGACGCCGTGTAGAATGACGTTATGGGAGCCGGGAAAACGCTGGAGCGTCGCCTCAGCGGTGCCGCCGACGCGGGGCTTGGCCCTTGGAGAGGCGCGGACTTGTTTACGGTACTCGGAAGGGCACGTTGCTCGAAAGCGTCCCGCGAGGGGTTACCACCTGGACTATGCCGGTGGTCGCGCCGGTTGGTACGGTTGTCGTGATTTCGGAAGCCGAAGCCGTGAAGACAGCCGCGGTGCCGTTGAAGGTGACGCTGCTCGTGTGGGTAAGATTGTTGCCCAGGATCTTGACTGCCGCTCCCACCTTGCCGGAGGTAGTTTGTGTCTTCACAAATGGGCCTAAACCTACGGACAGGCTGAAGAGCGCTCCATACCCGCTGGCCCCCCCGCTAGTAGTTGTTCCATAGATGTCGCCATTGGTGTCCTGGACGAGCCCCGCGTTGGGGGATTGGCCATCGGTGCACCCGGCCTGGGAGCAAAAGCTGTATTGCGTTGTTAGCATGCCGCTCGGGGTGACCTCAAAAATCGTGCCACCGTTTTCGGCCCCCCCGCCATACGTTGTCCCGTACAAGTCCCCATTGGTGGCCTGCACGAGCGCAGCATAGGGGTATGCGCCATCCGTGCAATTGCTCAGGGAGCAAAAGCTGTGTAGCCTTGTAAACGTGCCGCTCGGGGTGATTCTGAAGATCGTCCCGCAGCCGTTCGGGCAGTTGGCGGAAGCAGATTCCCCGCCATAATAGGTCGTCCCGTAGAGGTCTCCGTTAGCGGCCCGGACAAGTCCCGCAGTAGGGTTTCTCCCGTCCGTGCAGTTGCTTTGGGAGCAGAAGCTGTATAGCGTCGTCAGCGCTCCACTCGGTGTGATTTTGAAAACCGTCCCAGGGTAATCGCTCCCGCCGCCGTAGGTTGTCCCGTACAGGTCGAGATTGGAGGCCTGGACCCGGTCGTCCCGTAGAGGTCTCCATTGGTGGCCTGGATCAGCCCTGCGATGGGCTCTGAACCGTCCGCACAATCGGATCTCCCCCATGGATCCGCTGTCGCTAGCGGCGGCCGGCGTGCTGCTATCGGTCATTAGCGTGCTATCCCTGTGGCTGCCGGCCCGGCGCGCGCGTGGACCCCGGCGCGGCCTTGCGGATCGAGTAGCGCGAACGACTGTAACGGAGTTTTCATCGCCTCAGCGCCCCGCGAGCGGCAGACGGAATGCGGCCATCTCCTGCCCATTGCGGACCAGCAGGACGTCGCCGGCCACCACCGGGTGGTTCCAGGTCTTGCCGTCGAGCGCCGGGAAGTGCGCCAGTTCGGTGAACTGATCGGGAGTTGCCCGGACCAGCGCCAGTTCACCCTCTTCCGACGAGACCAGCAGCACGTCCTGATCGGCCAGCAGGACCAGCTGGCCGTTGCCGTAGCGTCCGCCCTTCCACTTGCGCTTGCCGTCGGCGAGGTCGATGCATGCCAGGATGCTGCCGTCGAACCCGAAAGCATAGCCATTATGGACCACGAAGTCGTTGAAGTAGGGCTTCAGCCCGTTCGAGGTCCAGCGTGGTTCGACGGTCCATCCGCCGGATCCATGCGTGACCGCGAGGCGGCGCGTGCCGCTGCTGTCGGTGACGCTGATCAGGACGTCGCCATCCGTGGTCAGGGCCGGCTGCACGATGGGGTAGCCCACCCATGCGTACTCCCATAGGAGCGTGCCGTCGGCTGGCGCGACGCTGGTCACCCCGGCTTCGCTCAACAGCAGCACCTGTTGGACGCCGCCGATGGTCGCCAGTTGCGGCGAGCTGTAGCTCACGCCGTGGGCTGGTCCGGCCCAGCGGCGCGCGCCGGTGACCAGGTCGTAGGAGGCAAGCTGGCCGGCGGTGGCCACGATAACCGCGTCGTCAACCACCAACGGCGAACTCGCGAAGCCCCACATCGGAGTCTTCATGCCGGTGTCCGACGCTGCGTTGCGCGACCAGACCACGGAGCCGTCGCTGGCGTTTAGCACGTTCAGAATTCCGGTGGCGCCGAATGTGTACACGCGGCCATTGCTGAGGGTGGGCGTGCCGCGCGGACCGGGGCCGCCATTCGACTCCCAGAAGCGCGCTGCGTCGCGGTGCGCCCAGACCGGCTGGCCCGTGGTCAGTCTGTAGCAGGCCACCACCTCGTCGGGACCGCGCTGCTCCTGGGTGTAGATGAGGCCGCCGCGGACCGCGAAGGACGACCAGCCCGGCCCCACCGGCCGCCGCCAGAGGGCCACCGGCGGCGACGCGGTCCAGTCGGTCTTGATGCGCACGCCGGAGACCACGTCGTCGCGATGAGGTCCGCGAAAGCCGGGCCAGTCGGCGCCCGTTTCCTCACCCGTGGGCGTTGGCACCACCGCCGGAACCGCTGCCGGAACGGGCGCATGTGCCGCGGGCTCGCTGACGGGCTCGGCCACGGGCATTTTCTCGGCAACCGCGCTGGCTGCCGGAGCCGCCGGAGCTGCCGGAGCCGGCGGAAGGGCGGCCGGCGAGTTGCCGCCTTGTGCCACGAGCCGCTCCTCGGGCGTCATCGTCCATCGCCAATGCAGGTCGTTACGGAAGCTGGCCGTGAAGCCGCCGGTCCGGACCAGCGTCCAAACCCCACACGCGAGCAGGATGGTTGCCACCATCGTGACGCGGCGGATTCTGTCCGGCAGACGACGCGTAGCCACCGCCCACGTGACGAGGGCCACGCTCAGCCATGGAATCGCCAGAAAGGGAAACAACATCCCCATGGCGCCAGTCGCAATCGACACGTCCACCAGGCGCTTGGTTACGAGGAGCCCGGCGATCATCAGGGCAGTAGCGCCCAACCGCTCGGACCAGGCCGCCCGGCTAAAGAACAACCACCACAGGATGGCCGCCAACCCGCCAACGGGTCCCGCCATCACCCCGATAAATAGGGCACCGGGAAAGACCAGCGGGACGGCAAACCGAAGCAGCAACTGCACGATGACGATGACCACGCCGGGCCACAGCCGGAGCGGCTTCCGAACGGAATTTCGCATTTTGGGCTTCAGAGTCTCTTCAGTACTCTCCGCGGGCATACGCATTCACCTATTATGGTCCTGTTATGGTCCTGGCAAACATACGCAAAAGAACGGCGGATTGTTCCCGCTCGGAGGACGCATGCCGCTAATCAGCCGTAGGGAGTTCGGGGGCCTGGTGGCCGCTGCTGGCGCACCAGCCAAATGTCTGCGCGGCGCCACGGGCGGGAACGCCGCCAAGCTCGACGACACCCTGCGCTCCGGAATCGCGCGCCGAAAGATTCCCGCTGCCGTAGCCATGGCCGCCGGCGATCGCGGCATCCTGTATTCGGGCGCGTTCGGCACGCGGGATTCATCGGGCGCTCCGGTTTCCGCCGATTCCATCTTCGCCATCGCCTCCATGACCAAGGCGATCACCACGGTGGCCGCTCTGCAACTGGTGGAGCAGGGCAAGGCGAACCTCGATGGGCCGGTGTCGGAATACCTGCCGCAGCTCGCCAAATTGGAAGTTTTGGAGGGCTTCGATGCGGAGACCGGGAAGCCGAAACTGCGTCCCGCCAAAACGCCGGTGACGCTGAAGCACCTGCTCACGCACACATCGGGTATCTGTTACGACATCTGGGACCCGGACATGTTTCGATACACGTCGCAAATGAAGGGTTCGGTGCCGGCCGTTCCGCCGCTGATGTTCGAACCGGGCGCGCGCTGGCAGTACGGCATGGGGGTCGATTGGGCCGGGAAGCTGGTGGAAGCGGTCAGCGGCCAGAACCTGGAGCAGTATTTTCAGGCGAACATTCTGGGGCCGCTGGAGATGCGGGATACCAGCTATCTGCTCCCGGACTCGAAATTCGACCGCCTGGTCACGGATTATTCGCGGCAGGCTGACGGATCGCTGAAGCAGAGCCGGCGCGTCCAACCAAAGGCCCCCAAGGAATTTGGCGGAGGCGGCGGCTTGTTTTCCACCACCGGAGATTACGTGCGGTTCATGCAAATGATCCTCGGCAAAGGACGCGGAACTAGCAACGTCCGCATCCTTCAGCCGAAGACCGTGGAGAGCATGGAAATCAACCAGATTGGCGCCGCGGCCGCGGGCAAAATGAAGAGCTTCCGCCCCAATTTTTCGAGCAATGTGGACATGCAACCGGGAGCTACGGAGAAGTGGGGGTTGGGATTCCTGATCAATACCACGGCATACGAGGGCGGCCCCTCGGCTGGAAGCCTGGCTTGGGCCGGCATCTTCAATACATTTTTCTGGATCGATCCGAAGCAGTCCACCTGCGCGGTGTTGATGATGCAGTTCCTGCCGTTTGTGGATCCGGAAGCGATGGGCCTGCTGGGCGATTTCGAGCGCGCGGTCTACAGCACCTTGCGCCCGCCTGCCTGATGCCCCGGCCCGCGCGGCCTGTCTTACTTGGGTAGCGAATCCGCCGTTTGCGGCTGCACGACGTGCGCGTCGACCATCCGCGCAACTTCCGACTTGCCCACCGCGCCCACCCGCTGCTCCACCACGTGCCCATCCTTGAACAGCAACAGGGTCGGAATGCCGCGGATGTTGTAGCGTCCAGCCGTGTTGATGTTGGAATCCACGTCCAGCTTGCCGACTTTCAGTTTCCCGGCGTATTCCTGCGCCACCAGGTCGATGGTCGGAGCCATCTGCCGGCATGGGCCGCACCACTCCGCCCAGAAATCCACTAAAACCGGCACTGCCGACTGCAAAACCTCCTGGTCGAAGCTTCCGTCGGTGAAAGTCAGGGTATTTTGACCCGCCATTATTTTTCTACTCTCCTATAAGAATTAGATCCGTTTCGAGCGCGCGGGATTCAATCCCTGGCGCTCAGGCGTTCGTACAACCTGGCATACTCCCCGGCCGACACGTTCCAGGAAAAGTCCTTGGCCATGCCTGCCAGCATCGTCGCCCGCCAGCCTTCCACGTCGGCAAACGCCTCGCGTGCCGCCCGCAAAGCGCCCACTAGCGCGTTTCCGGAATAGTTCCAGAACTTGAAACCCGTCCCAGGTTCGATGGTATCATCAAGCCCCCCGGTCGCGCGCACCACCGGAACGGTGCCGTATTTCAAGCTGTAGATCTGGTTCAAGCCGCAAGGCTCGTAGCGGCTGGGCATCAGGAACAGGTCCGCGCCGGCCTCAACCTTGTGCGCCAGCGCATTATCGTATCCAATGCGCACCGCAATGCGCCCGGGATGCCTCTGCGCCATGGCCTGGAAGAGATGCTCGTAATGCGGCTCGCCCGCGCCCAGCGCCGTCATATAATAACCATCGGCTACCAGCCCGTCGGCCGCCTCCGCGATGATGTCGGCGCCCTTCTGGCTGGTGAACCGGGAGACGATGCCGATTAAAGGCGCGTCCATGGCTTCCCCAGGCAGTCCGAACGTGGCGAGCAGGTCCTGCTTGCAAACGCGCTTGCCGGTCAAATCGGCGCTCGAATACCGCGCCGCGATCGAGCCGTCCGTTTCCGGATTCCATTCCCCGTAGTCCGCCCCGTTCAAAATGCCCGACAGCACGGAACTGCGCGCCCGCAGCACGCCGTCCAGTCCGAAGCCATATTCCGCGGTCTGAATCTCGCGCGCATAAGTAGGGCTGACCGTATTCAACCGATCCGCGTAGTTGAGCCCGCCCTTCAGATAACAGACTTTGCCGAAAAACTCCAGCCCGCCGGAATGGAACTCCTCGGTTCCGGCCAGTCCGATCTCCGCCAGCGCGGCGGCCGGAAAAAGCCCGTGGTATCCCATGTTGTGAATCGTGAACAGCGAGCGCATCCCCAGGAACGTGGGATCGTTGCCATAAACGGTGCGCAGATAGGCCGGCGCGAGTCCCGCCTGCCAATCGTGCGCGTGCAGGATATCCGGCCGCCATACCCGCCGGCAGAACTCCAGGGCCGCTTGCCCCAGCACCGCGAAACGGATGTGATTGTCGGGATAATCCACGCCTTCTTCGCCATACAGGCCGGGGCGGTCGTAGAGCGGCGGGTAGTCCAGGAAATAGAACGGCGTTTCGCGCTCCACCAGGTAAAGCGAAGTATCGTAGCGGCGGGGCGGCAGCCAGATGGGCAGCGAGTCGTAAACCCGCCGCGCGTTCTTCAGGTCCACTGTGGCGTAGCGCGGCAACAACACCGCCACCTCGTGGCCCAGGGCCTTCAGCGCGGCAGGCAGCGAGCCCACAACATCCGCCAGGCCGCCTGTTTTGGCGAAAGGCGCCGCCTCCGAAGCCACCATCAAAATCTTCATGGCGTAAGCCTAAGTCTACCGTGCCTGTGGGGCAAGTTGCTAAACTGCACGAATGAGACTTTCCCTTACCGCCCTCGTGGCGGCGCTCGCCCTATTCGCGCAGGAGAAGGTTGACCTGACGGTGGTCAATCACATCAAGAGCGAGGCGTTTCAGAACTCGCAAGCCATGGAACATCTGTTTTACCTGGCCGACGTCTATGGTCCGCGGCTGACCAACTCACCCGGTCACAAAGCCGCCGCCGAATGGGTGATGAAGCGGCTTAAGGAATACGGCCTGGAGAACGTGCACCTGGAGAAGTGGGGGCCTTTCGGCGAAAGCTGGCGCTACACGCGCTTCGCGGCGCATCTACAGGAGCCGCAATACCAGCCTTTGATCGGATTCCCGTTGGCCTGGACGCCCGGAACGAACGGAATCGTCACCGCGGAACCCATCGCGGCGGTAATCTCGAACGACGGCGATTTCGACAAATACAAAGGCAAACTGGCGGGGAAAATCGTGCTTTCGATGGTGCAGAAGGACGTCCAGCCCATCAGCGAGGCGCCCTTCCGGCGGCTGACTAACGACGAACTGGCCGCGCGCGCGAACGTGCTCGACCCGTCGCGGCCATTCGGCATGTTCGGCCCGCCGCCGGGGCCCGCGCCCGCCGCCGCGGCATTGCCGGCTACGCCGCCACCCAGCCGCGAGGAGCAAGACAAGTTCCGCACCAAGGTGGCGCAGTTCTACAAGCGCGAAGGCGCGGTCGCGGTCCTGCAATACGGCTACAACGGCGATGGGGGCACGGTGTTTGCCACCTCCGGCGGTTCGCGCGAGCCCAAGGATCCGCAGCCACTGCCCACCATCGCGCTCACGCCGGAGCATTACAACCGCATCGCCCGGCTGGTGGAACACAAGATTCCGGTCAAGGTGGAACTGGAAGTGCGCGCGGAGTTTCTGAGTGGCGAGACCGACTCCTTCAATGTGATCGGAGAGATTCCGGGCTCGACGAAAAAGGATGAGATCGTCATGCTGGGCGGGCACCTGGACTCCTGGCATGGCGGCACCGGAGCCACCGACAATGGAACCGGCTGCGCCGTGGCCATCGAGGCGGTGCGCATCCTGAAAGCGCTGAATCTGCCGCTGTCGAGGACCGTCCGCATCGCGCTCTGGAGTGGCGAAGAGGAAGGGCTGCTGGGTTCGAAGGCCTACGTGCAGGAGCATTTCGCCGGCCGCGACAACATGGCCCTGAAACCGGAATACGCCAAACTCGACGCCTACTTTAACGATGATTCGGGCACGGGGCGCTTTCGCGGGATCAGCGTGGGCGGCAACGACATGGTGAAGCCGTTGTTTGAAGCGTGGCTGGAGCCTTTCCATGACCTCGGCGCGACGGCCGTGGTCGGCACGACGGCCCCACCCACGCGGCAGCCCGGCGGGACCGACCACACCTCGTTCACCTGGATCGGGCTGCCTGGGTTCGGTTTCATGCAGGATCCGATCGAGTACGGAACGCGCACCCATCACTCCAACATGGATGTCTACGATCGCGTGATTAAAGGCGACGTGATGCAGTCATCGGCGATCATGGCGTGGTTTGTCTATAATACGGCGACGCGGGCGGAGATGTTGCCGCGCCTGGCAACACCCAAGCCTTTGAAGCCCGGCATTTGAAGCGAGGCGGCGGCAGGCCTTCAGCCTGGCAATCTTGCCCGCGCGGGCCAGCAGCCTTTTGGGTCGTGTGGTCATTGCGGGCAGATGCGGTTTTTTGGCAGCCTCACCCCAATGGCACTGAGGTCAACCGAGACGGCGACGGAGGTCGACAATCTTCAAAGTGTCGAGTCTGGAAAGAATCTTCTTCGCGTCGTATTCAGCGGCTATCTGCCGAACGAACTCCTGCTCCTCGCTAGGAAGTTCGGCGATGCGTTCGCGCAGTTCAGCAATCGCCACCGGGATGTTGAGCATGTCCACCGCGCCTTGTACGTCTGCGACTTCAGATTCTGCCTTAGACTTGAAAGCTTGCCAATCGGGAACGCGGATAGGTCCAAAGTTCTTCTCGCAGAAAACGAGCTGACGCAGCATGCCCATCGTGAGGATAGCGGCATGTTCCAGCGGCATGACAACGCCGACTTTGCCAACTATCCGATGATCTGGCATCGCCTCTGCAAAACTCAGATGTAGGTCCAATGGGGAGGCTGCCATAGCCGAACAATTTGAATAGATGAAGCTCTCGACGAATGGCACCGTATACATGACATTCGCGGGTTCCTCGTCGGTCATGCCCAGCCTATGTTCAGGCGGCTTGGAGTCGTCCATCTCTGATCTCCTGTTTAACGTAGCATCTGTTCTAGTGGCGTTTGGCTCTCGAAATACATAACCGTCGCATTGCGCGGCGACGCATGACACGTCGGAGCCAAGGTTTGATTAAGGGGGACGGCGCTATAGCCGTTCCTCAATTTGGCGTCAATACATACAATTCTTGCCATATCGGAGTTTCCTGAGGGCGGTGCACTCATCAGTTTTCCAATGAACACCTGCTCAGTTTCAGCCTGACGCTCTATATCGACCAACTCGTCAGCGAAACTGCGGGCCTCGAATGATTTTTCTGAAATCCTGCTTAGGTCGTCCAACCTTTCCGAGAATGGCCTGAACTCCACGCGCAAATCAACGTCAAACGTCCTCGCCACATCCAGCAGCGATGGAACGGTCGGGACCGCCGCATTCGGATCCTCCAATCGGTAAATCCAAGCGACCTTCTTTCCTAGCTGTGCCGCGAAGGCTTTTGGGTCCAACCGCCGTGCCTCACGGATTGCTCTGATCTGTGCCGCCAATCCAGTTCGGATGGATTCTTCAATAAAGGAGTGCCGATATTCTTTGCTAGTCCTAAAGCTCTCGAGTAGTTGCTGCCTTAAACTCATGCTCTCGGATTCTACTCCTGTCAGCAATGACGATGTTTCGGTTTTCATAGGCTGTTTGCAAAACTCTCTTCGGTAGTTTGCCTTTTTCGATTGCGCCCAAGACGATCACGAACTCGCGTCCAGGGAGATAGAATCCCAGCGGACGATATTGATTCCCCGCAGATCCCACTCGCAACTCGACTAAGCCAGGCCATCCGGTTAGCGCGCTCACATACTGTTCTGGCCAGATTGGCATGGCACGCATGTACAATATCCGGGCGTCGATCTTGGCTGATGCCTTGACCGGCAGCGTTTCCAACCACTGCCTGATGAGATTCACCCCACGGGCGTCCAAGAAGTCGTAGAACTTCCACATGTTCATCGTAATTCAGAAAATCCTGAAAGTAAAGCAATTTCGACCCTAGCCTTCATTCATGAAATCCTGAAAATAAATGAGTACCATGAAAAGAAAGGCCAGCAGCCCCAAGTCGCAAAACTGGAACTGCTGGCCCTTTGTGCTTTCCCTGGTGGTGTGGCAGAGCGGTCGAATGCAGCGGACTGTAAATCCGTAGACGGCGCTCCAGTCGCCGTCCAGGGGTCCGAATCCCTTCCCCACCGCCAGATCAGTAATTATGCCCCGGCACAGGCGCGACTTCTACGAGGGCAAAGACCACAGCCGAAGCCATACAGATCCCTCAACCCAAGTATGCGGCTTGTGGCCGTGAAACTCAACAGGAGATTTCACAGCGACCGGCCGCTCTTGCATTAATCGTAAGAGAAGCACTTCCGAGATGGATCTCGCCTCAAGCAAGACGCAGTGGTTTCCAACCTGTACTGACTCCTTGGAAGGCAACAGCGCGCTCCACGGCCCGCCTACGCGACGTGGAACCCCGTCTTAACGGCACTGGAAAACGCTGGCGAGAACCGCGAACGAATCATGGGCGGACTGCTGGTGAACAGCCCGGTCAAGGATGTGCAGTGCGATGGGTTCTCGGGAACGTCCGGAAGAAGGAAGCCTACAAGCTGCCATTTGAAGCCCACGACCGCCGCTATGACCAAGCTGCCGCCTTTCAGTCCATCTGTAAGAGGTAAAATCGCAAGTGGAGCCTCTTTGCACTCACACGCGCACGCCCACTCGCACGGCGCCGGGACCGGCCGCATCCTCTGGTGGTCCCAGGTAGCCACCTTCGCCTTCGTGGGAGTCGAGGTTTTCGCCGGCATCCAATCTCATAGTCTCGCGCTGCTTTCCGACGCCGGCCACAACTTTACCGACGGCCTGGCCCTGCTGCTCGCCTGGTTTGGCGTCTACCTGCAATCCCGGCCCGCCGACGCCATCAAGACCTACGGCTATCACCGTGCCGGCGTGCTCACCGCTTTCGTCAACGCCCTGACGCTGGTGGCGCTGGCCGCCTGGATCTTCTATGAAGGCTGGCAGCGGCTGCTGCACCCCGCGCCCGTCGGCGAAACCGTTATGATGCTGGTCGCAGGCGCCGGCGTGGCCCTCAACGGCGGCATCATGTGGGGCCTGCGCGCCGCCCGCCAGAGCGACATCAACATCCGCAGCGCCTTCGTGCACATGCTGGGCGATCTGCTCGGATCCTTCGCCATCATCTTGGGCGCGCTCATCATTCGCTACACCGGCTGGATCCAGGTAGACCCCATCCTCTCCATCCTCATCGGCGTCCTGATCGTCTGGACCGCCTGGGACATCATCAAGGAGTCGCTCAATATCCTGCTCGAAGGCCTGCCCCGCGGCCTGGAACTGCAAGCCGTAACCACTTGCATGTGCCGGGTCGAAGGCGTGCTCGACGTGCACGATCTGCACATCTGGAGCCTCGGATCGAGCATCCACGCGCTGAGCTGTCACGTGCTCATCGACGATGTGCCGCCCTCCGCCAGCAACTGCATCCTGGCGCGCATCAACGACATGCTGGCGCAAGACTTCCACATCCGCCACTCCACCGTGCAATTCGAGCACGTCGGCTGCTCCGTCGCCGAAAGCGGCTGTGTCATCCCGGCCGCTGAGCCGCACACCCACTCCCACTGAGTGGGGCAGGTTGTCAACCTGCAGGCCGATTGTCAATCGGCCCTCTTCGTGAAACACTAAGTGTGAGGAGAAGCCAATGCCAAAAGCGATGATCCTAACCGTGCTTTTCAGCCTCTGCCTCTTGGCCGGCAACGATCCCATTCGTGAGGTAACGTCTCAGGCCCGGAGAGACCCATCCCAAATGGTCCCCGCCTTTTACCAGGGCTATTTCCACTTGATCGGTAACGAGGGAGCGGACTCGGTCACCATCTTCGCGCCCGACGGTCACCTGGCCATGGCCTTTGCCGAGGCGGCTGGGCACCCGCGCGCCATCGCCGTCGACACCGATGGCACGGTCGCCGTTGCCTGGGGCGATTGGGATCCGAAGAAGGGCGGCGGCATCGATTTCCGGGACAGTTCCGGTTCCGTGACCAGGACCATCAAGACCGGATTGTATCTGCCCCACCACCTCGCGTTTGCCGAAGATCATTCTCTGTGGAGTTTTGGCTGCGAAATGGACGCCGCCAGCGTGCACGGAAATCCCAAGCATGAATACCAGACCGTGCGGAAGTACGGGCCAGATGGCAAGGAGGCGGGCGCTTATCTCCCCCGGTCGCTTTTTCCAACCGGCCTTGAGCCGGCTTCTCAGGGCTTCCAGTGGAACAGCATCACCGTCGCCCACGATCGCATCGGACTCTGGGCCGTTTCGGGCACCCGGGGTAGCCAAACCGAGTGGGTCGAGCTGGACCTGAACGGCAACCTTACCGGCCGATGGCGGCTGGATCAGTTCGGACTCAACCCCAAACTGGCTCTCACGCGAGACGGTTCCTTCTTCGTGCAAGTCTGGGACGACCAAACCCGCACGCACCAGTTCTACACCCTGGATCGCGCCTCCTCGGAGTGGCGTGCCGTGGATACGGCGCCGAGCGGATGGCTAGAGGGCGCGGACGGAGACGCATTGGTGTTCCGAGACGGATCTCTCGGGCCCATGCACCTTCAATGGTACCGGCATCCTTAATGTGTGTGCCCTCTTGGCGCACTTGGCGTCCCCTTGGCGTCTTTGCGAGAAACCTGCTTGGGCTTCGTCTGCCATGCCTTGTGGCGTATAATGGCGTCACGAGAACTTGACGGGCTGCAAGTGCACGCGCGTCTGGCCCGAACGTCAAGGAGGATGAGACGATGCGGAAGATTTTCGTTTTCCTGTGCGGGCTCAGTTTAGGAGTATCGGTCCAAGCCCAAAGCCCGGTTTTCACTACGCTGTACACCTTTCAAGGTGGCGCGGACGGGTCCATGCAAGGCGGCTATGAGGGGCCGATGCCCACCGGTGTGACCCTAAGCAAGAACGGAAAGCTGTATGGCGTGACCTATGCAGGCGGAGCCGGCAACGGTACGGTCTTTGAGCTGTCGCCCGCCAGCGGAGGAATCTGGACCAAGACCATATTGCACGATTTCGCGGGTCCAGACGGAGCGAACCCGGACGCGACCCTGGTTTTCGATAGTAGTGGCACGCTGTACGGGACCACGCAGGACGGAGGGACGGACAATGATGGCGGTACCGTCTTCGCGATGACGCCTCCGGCCGCGGCGGGGGGCACCTGGACCGAGTCAGTAGTCTACAGCTTCGACGGCGTGTATAACACGCCGCGTACACCATTCAGTGGGGTGATCGTTGCCCCGGACGGAGCGCTGTACGGGACGACGTACACCAACGCGTGCTCCGATTGCCTCGGCGGCGCCGATCCGACCGGGGGAACGGTGTTCCAGTTAACACCGCCATCCGAGTCCGGCGGAGCCTGGGCCCAGCACACAATATTGAATTTTCTCACGGATCCTGTGGGCAACCTCCCGTACGCGGGGGTGATCCGCTCTGGAGGCGCGCTATATGGTACTACCTCGCTCAGTGGGAACTGCGGCACGGTCTACGAGCTTGTGCCGCCGACGAGCAGCGGTGCATCCTGGTCGGCCACCGAACTTCACGCCTTCGGATCGACCAGCGGGGACGGCTGCTTCAATGTCACACCGCTTACGGCAGGGTCGGGCGGAGTGCTCTATGGCGTTACGGCCTACGGCGGGTCGAGCGTTGGCAACTGCCCTGGCGTATACTCGGAAGCCTGCGGCACCGTGTTCCAGTTGACACCGCCCGCCGCACCCGGCGGAACATGGGAGTACAGCGTGATCTGGAACTTCACCGGAGCCGACGGCGACGGATCGGAGCCCAGCGGCAGTCTGGTTCTGGGCGAGGGTGGCGTGCTGTACGGCACCACGCGCTGCGGCGGAAACGGTACCACTGTAGCGTACCCGTGCCGGGTCACTTCAGCTCCGGGCTCAGGAGTGATATTTTCTCTAACGCCGCCGACAACGCCCGGTGGGGCGTGGAGCGAGAA
>Ga0181534_10000440_pt1 | contig 29347 bp, 30 predicted proteins | sample PEATcosm2014_Bin_37_FD_119758 | JGI IMG/M metagenome (GOLD analysis project Ga0181534, IMG submission 119758) | Peatland microbial communities from MTU Mesocosm Facility, Houghton, MI, USA - PEATcosm2014_Bin17_10_metaG | ecosystem: Environmental > Terrestrial > Soil > Wetlands > Peat | place...
GAGCACCTACAAGCCGACCAGCGAGGTCTCTCAGGTCAACGACAAGGCGGCGGACGGCCCGATGCGCATCAGCAAGGAGCTGTTCGATTTGTTGACGACGGCCAAGGAATACTCGGTGATCACCGATGGGGCCTTCGATATCACCTATGCCAGCGTCGGCTACATGTACGATTTTCGCAAGCACGTGCGTCCGAACGAGACGCAGATCGCCAATGCGCTGCCCGCGGTCAACTACCGCCACGTGCTCCTCGATCCGAAGGCCCAGACGGTGCAATTCACCCAGAAGGGGGTACGCATCGATCTCGGGGGCATCGCCAAGGGCTATTCGGTGGACCGCGGCATCGCCGCGCTGCAGGCGCGCGGCTTCACGCGCGCCTATGTCGGCGCCGGGGGCGACAGCCGCATCATCGGTGATCGCTTCGGTGAGCCCTGGATCGTCGGCATCCGTGATCCGCGCAAGGGCGAAGGCAATGTCATCGCCCGCATCCCCCTCATCAATGCGGCGATCTCCACGTCGGGGGACTACGAGCGGTTCTTCGAGGAAAAGGGCGTGCGTTATCACCACATCATCGACCCGCACACGGGGCATTCGGCGAGCAAGGTGCGCAGCGCCACCGTGATCGGGCCGTCCGCGACCCGCACCGATGGATTGTCCAAAACCGCCTTCGTGCTGGGACCAGAAAAGGCGATGGAGATCTACAACCGGCTCGACGACATCGACGCCATCATCGTCAAACTCGACGGCACGGTGGTGTACTCGAAGGGCATGCAGCGCGCGACGCGTCCGGCTGAGGCACCCCCGGCTGAGGCGCCCCCGGCTGAGGCGCCCCCGGCTCATCCCTGACGCGAATGGCGGCATCCGGTCCGATCCGTTCCGAACAGCCCACGCGCCTGATGGTGTTCGGCGTGCTGGCGCTCGTGCTGGCGCTGCGCATTCTGCAGCTGTCGAGCGCGGCGCAAAGCCCGCTGACCTATCAGCCCGGACCGGACGAGGACTATTACTGGCGCTTCGGCCAGGCGGTGGCCGCGGGTCACGGCGCAGACAGCCCCGAATTCACCTTCATGGACCCGCTCTACGGTTACCTGCTCGGGGCGGTGATCAAAGTGGCGGGCGTCAATCCGTTCGCCGTTTACTTGCTGCAGGTTCTGCTCGACACGGCGACGGCATTCGGTGTCCTGGTCATCGGCCGGCTGCTCGGACAGGCGCGTGCCGGCCTGTACGGCGCGCTGTTGTATGGGCTCACCTCGACCGCCATCCTATTCACCACCACGCTGCTCAAGGAGACCTGCGTCGCGAGCTTCATCACCTGGTGGGTGGCGGGGGCGCTGGCGCTGTTGCGGCGGGAGCGCGGACTGGCGTGGTTCGCATTCGGAGTTTATTGCGGCATCGGTGTCGCGTTGCGCTCGACGCTGCTGGCGCTCGCCGCGATGGCGCTGCTGCTGCCGTTCGTCGAGGCGGGGCAGGGTGCGCCCGGCCGGCGCTGGCGCTCGTGGGGCCGCAGCGCGGGACCGCTCGCACTCGGTCTGCTGCTCGCCATGCTGCCGTGGTCGCTGCGCAACTGGCAGGCCGGGGACGGGCTCTCCCCCCTCCCGCACAACGGCGGGGTCGTGCTGCATCAGATCTACAACGCGGACAATCCGGGCGCGACCATTTGGATCCCGCCCTTCGTCAACTACTCCCATCCGAGTGAGATTTGGCGCGGCTATGCGGCCGAGGCCGAGCGTCGCGCGGGGCATGCACTGTCGGCCTCGCAGGTGGATCGCTATTGGCGCGATCAGGCGCTCGCCTATCTCGCTCAACAGCCCGGCGTGGTGTTGCGCGGCTGGGTGCGCAAGGCGCTCGCGTTCTGGTCCGCGACGGAGATTCCCAATAACCGATCCGCGGCGGAGGAGCGCCTGTTCTCCCCGGTGCTCGCGGCGCTGCCCGCCCCGGCAACGTGGCTGCTCGCCCTCGGCCTCACCGGACTTGCGTGGTTCGTGCTCGCCGATCGGCGCTGGCCGGTGCTGGCGGCGCCGGTCGCGATTGCGCTGCTCACCATGGCGGCCTTCTGGGCCGAGGACCGCTTTCGCTCTCACGTCCTGCCGATCCTCGCCCTCGGCAGCGGATTGTTCATCGCTGGCGTGCTCGGCCACGCGCGCGAAATGCCGCCGCGCCGCCTGGCCGCGTTCGCGGCGCTGGCGGTGTGCATCGCCGTCGGTTCGCTGGTTCTCGGCCGCCTGAACCCTGCGCCGGCCGTGCGTTGGGACCACGTGGTGTGGGGCTACATCAAAATGGGCAGGATTCCCGAGGCGCGGCAGCTGGCGCAGCGTATCGCCACCGAGCAGCCCGACAACGGGCCCATTGTCGAAGCGCTGGCCTATACGGCGAGCGCCGGTGGGCAGTATGGGGAAGCCGCGGCCGAGCTCGAGCGTGCGATCGCGCTGCGGCCGCGCTCGCACGTGGCGCACTACAATCTTGCCCGCGCCTATCTGGCACTCGGGCGGCGCGAGGATGCGGCACGCGAGGCGCAGACCGCGCTCGGGCTGCATCCTTCGCCCGATTATCAAGATCTGGTGCGTCAGGCCGAAGCGCCACCTTAGCGCCCGGGCGGCGGGGCGGTTCGCCGCCGCTGCAAGCGCGGCGCTCAGTCGCGAAAATTGTTGAACTGCAGCGGCACGTCGAATTCACCCTTGCGCAAAAAGGCGATCGCCTCCTGCAAATCGTCGCGCTTCTTGCCCGTGACCCGCACCTTCTCGCCCTGGATCTGGGTCTGCACCTTGAGCTTCGAATCCTTGAGCAGGCGCGACACCTTCTTGCCGGTGTCCTGGTCGATCCCGTGCTTGAGCACCACCTCCTGCTTGGCGGTCGCGAGATTGACCACCGGATCCTTGACCTCGAGACAGGCCACGTCGATGCCGCGTTTGGCGACCTTCAGCTTGAGGATTTCGAGCATCTGTTTCAGCTGGAAATCCGCGGGCGCACTCATCGTCACCGTGGTCTCCTCGAGTTCGAAGCTCGCACCGGTGCCCTTGAAATCGAAGCGCTGCGTCAGCTCGCGCGTCGCCTGGTCGACGGCGTTGGTGAGCTCATGGGTGTCGATCTCGGAGACGACGTCGAACGAGGGCATAAGATTTTCCGCCGCTTTTAGCTGAACTTGAACTCAACGATACCCGCGCGCCTGCAGCGTGAAAAGCTTGGCGTAACGGCCGTCGGCCGCCATCAGCGACTCATGGCTGCCGCGCTCGACGATGCGGCCCTCCTCCAGCACCAGGATCTGATCGGTCATGCGCACCGTCGAGAAGCGGTGCGAGATCACGATTGCGATCCGATTGCGGGTCAATTCCCGGAAGTGCTCGAACACCTCGGCCTCCGCTTCGGCATCGATCGCGGCGGTCGGCTCGTCGAGCACCAGGATGTCGGCCTCGTTGCGCATGAACGCGCGCGCGAGGGCGATCTTCTGCCATTGGCCGCCCGACAACTCGCGCCCGTCCTTGAACCACTTGCCGAGCTGCGTGCGGTAGCCGGAGGGAAGCTGCTCCACGAAATCGGCCGCCAAGCCCTGGATCGCGGCACTGCGCCAACGGCTTTCATCGTCGAAGGCACGCACATCGCCCGCGCCGATGTTTTCGCCGACCAACATCTGGTAGCGCGCAAAATCTTGGAAAATGACGCCGATGCGCTGGCGCAGCGTGGTCTCGTCCCAGTCCTGCAAGTCGAGCCCATCGAGCAGGATGCGCCCGCGGGTGGGCCGGTAGAGGCGCGTGAGCAGTTTGATGAGCGTGGTCTTGCCGGAGCCGTTCTGGCCCACAAGGGCGAGGCTCTCGCCCGGCCGCACGTGCATGTCGATGCCGGCGAGGGCCGGTGTCGACGCGTCGGGGTAGACGAATTCCACCCCTTCGAAGCGGATTCCGTCGCCGGGGTTCGGGCCCGCCGTGTGGGAGCCCCCGACGCTGCCGACCGGCTGTTCCAGATATTCGAACAGGTTCGACAGATACAGGTTGTCCTCGTAGAGCCCGCTGATCGCCGTCAGTGCGGCGCTCACCGCGGACTGTCCCTGCCGCAGCAGCATGAGATACATGGTCATCTGACCGACCGTCATGGCCCCCAGGACCGTTTCGGCGGCAATCCAGACGTAGCCGCCGTAGAGCGCAGCGGTGCCGACCAGACCGAGGCCGAACCCCCAGGTGTCGCGGCGCACGGTCAGGTCGCGATCCTCGCGATACAGGCGGGTGAAAATGTCGCGGTATCGGTCGAGCAGACGCGGTCCGAGCTGAAACAGCTTCACCTCTTTGGCGGTGTCCTCGCGCGCGAGCACGGACTCGAGATAGATTTGCATGCGCGATTCCGGGGCCCGCCACCGGAACAGACGGAACGCCTCGCCCGAGAATCTTGCCTCCGCCAGGAAGGCCGGCAGCCCCGCGAGCAGCAGCAGCACCACCGCCCACGGCGAGAAGCGGATGAGCAGACCGCCGAAGGAGACCAGCGAAACGGCGTTTTGTAAAAGGCCGAAGGTGCGCATCACCAGGCTCAAGGGGCGGCTCGAGGCCTCGCGGCGGGCCCGGGTGAGCTTGTCGTAGAATTCCGAGTCCTCGAACTGGGTCAGATCGAGGGTGAGCGCCTTCTCGAGAATCATGACATTCACGCGTTGACCGAGCTGCGCACGCAGCAGCGACTGCGCCAGGGACAGACCGCGCTGCGCCAGGGAGGTCGCCGCCACCAACAACGCCTCGAAGGCCACGAGCCGGATCACGGTGCCGAGCGCCGTGGTACCGCCGTGCCGGTGCAGCTCCGCGGCGTGAATCACGGCATCGACGATGAGTGCGCCCACGTACGCAATGCCGGCCGGCAGGATGCCGGCGAGCAGGGTGAGCGCGGCGAGCGTCACCGACAGCCCCTTGTTCGTGGTCCAGACCAGCACCAGGGCGCGGCGGCTGTATTCGAACAGCCCGAACAAACCGCGTTGAAACGCGCTGCCGTCCGCGACCTTGGGCGGGGCGGGGGAGATTACGGGGTGGGCCGGTGCGGCTTGGGGTCTATAATGCGTGTTCAAGGATCCAAGGTATGGCGGAGTAGATCGTGAAATTCAAGCCCCTGCTGGAACGCTGGAAAAAAGAGGTGCCGCCCGAGCGCACGGCAAAGGAGTATGCGGTGCGCCTGCCGATCGACGATGCGGCCCGCCTGCACGCGCTCTGTGAGTTGTTCGCCGGCCGCACGGCCGAGCAGATCATCACCGATTTGCTGCATGCCGGACTTGATGAAATCGCCGCCGCGATGCCGTACGAGCCCGGTCCGGCGGTCATTTCCCGCGACGATCATGGCGATCCGGTGTACGAGGATATCGGACTCACGCCCCGTTTCGTCGACCTGACGCGCAGCTACAAAAAGAGCCTGCGCAGCGCCAAGGCTTGACGCTGGCCGCCCGGGGCGGCGATACTTTGGCAATTATGCGCACCGCCCACAGCCTGACGCCCACCCGCTGGTGGTGGCGCACCTCTCCGGAGGAGTGGGCGCCCTAGCGAGTAAATCCTTTAATCTGATTTTCTCGAGGTCTTCGAAACCCATCTCCGCCACACGCTGACGGTGATGGGTTTTTTTGTGCAGCAAAATTGTATGGGATCATGAAGCCACCTTTCGACATTGCCGCCGATCTCGATACGCCGGTGTCGGCCTATTTGAAACTCGCGCCGTTTCGCCCGCGCTTCCTGCTGGAAAGCGTGGAAGGCGGCGAGCGGCTCGCGCGCTATTCGTTCATCGGCTTCGGCGATTGTCTGGAAGTGCGGCTCGATGCCTCCGGGTTGTACGTCGGGGACGTGTACGCGCCGCGTCCGGCATCCAAGCTCGAACTGCTGAATGCCCTGCGCGCGGCGCTCGCCCGCGCTCCGCAGCCCATGCCCGACATTCCCGGCGTGCCGCTCTCGGGCGGGCTCGTCGGGTACACCGCCTACGACGCGGTGCGCTACTTCGAACGCGTGCCCGGGCGCAGTCTCGATGACAGCGTGACCCCGCATGCGCACTACGTCGCCCCGTGCTCCCTGCTGGTTTTCGACCACCTCACGCGCACCGTGGCGCTGCTGCACGCCGGCAGCGAGGCGGAGCGGCAGAGTCTGCGTCGCGAGGTGATGCAGGCGCTGCGCGGCGCGGTTCCGCGCATTCACGCGCCCGGCGGCTTCACGCCCGCCACCCCGTCGCTCACCGAGCGTGCGCATGCCGAGGGTGTGCGGCGCGCGCAGGAACACATCGCGGCGGGCGACGTGTACCAGCTGGTGCTCGCTTCCCGGTTCGAGGGCCGTCATGGGATCGCCCCCTTCGAAGCGTATCGGGCGTTGCGGCTGTTGAATCCCTCGCCGTACATGTTCTTCTGCGAACTCGGCGGGATCACCGTGGTGGGCTCCTCGCCGGAGGCGCTGGTGAAGCTGCACGACGGACATGCGCAACTGCGTCCCATCGCCGGATCGCGGCCGCGCGGCGCCGACGAGCTGCGCGACGCGCAGCTCGAGGCCGAGTTGCTCGCCGATCCGAAGGAGAATTCCGAACACGTCATGTTGGTGGATCTGGCGCGCAACGACCTGGGCCGGGTGGCCGTCGCGGGTTCGGTGCGGGTCGAGCCGTATCGCGTGATCGAGCGCTACAGCCACATCATGCACATCGTGAGCGGCGTGCACGGCACGCTGCTGCCGGGGCATGATGCCTTCGATCTGTTCGCCGCGACCTTTCCGGCCGGCACCCTGGTGGGGGCACCGAAAGTCCGGGCGATGGAGATCATCGACGAGCTCGAGCCGGTGGGACGGCAGCTGTACGGCGGGACGGTCGGCTATTTCGGCCGCCGCGGCGATATGGACCAGGCGATCACCATCCGCACGCTGGTGTTTCGCGGCGACGCCTACAGCTACCAGGCGGGCGGCGGCATCGTCGCCGACAGTTCACCGGCGGCCGAGTACGCGGAACTCATGGCGAAGAGCGCGGTGCTGCGCCGTGCGCTCAGTCTCGCGGCGGAGGGACTGTAACGTGCGCCCGAACATCCTGCTGATCGACAACTACGACTCCTTCACCTACAACCTGGTGCAGGCCTTCCTGGTGCTCGGCGCGACCGTGGACGTGCATCGCAATGACGCCATCACGGTCGAGGCCGCCCTCGGGCAAACCCACAGCCACCTGGTGATTTCGCCGGGCCCCGGGACCCCGCACGATGCGGGCGTGTCGATGGCGATGATCCAGGCGTTCGCCGGCCGCATCCCGATCTTCGGAGTCTGTCTCGGCCATCAGTCCCTGGTCGAGGTCTTCGGCGGCAAGGTGGTGCGGGCGCCGCGGCTCATGCACGGCAAGATCTCGCCCGTGCTGCACGACGGCGAGGGGGTGTTCAGCGGCCTGGCGCAATCCTTCCAGGCGGGCCGCTATCATTCGCTGATCGCCGATCCGCAGAGCATGCCGGACGTGCTCAAGGTCACCGCCCGAACCGCGGAAGGGGAGATTATGGGGGTGCGCCATCGCACGCTGCCGATCGAGGGCGTGCAGTTTCACCCCGAAAGCGTGCTCACACCCGACGGGCCGGCCCTCATGGGCAATTTCCTCAAGTTTTGATGCCATGCTGACTCCGCGCGAAGTGCTCGAACATCTGCTGGCCGGGCGCGATTTGAGCGAGATCGAGGCCGGTGCGCTGCTCGCGCAACTGACGAGCGCGGAGCTGCCGCCCGCGCTTGCCGGTGCGCTGCTGATCGCCTTGCGCTGCAAGGGCGTGACCGCCCCCGAGGTGCGGGGGTTCGCCGGCGCCATGCGCACCCTCGCGCGCAAGCCCGATCTGCCGCTCGGTGCGGACGCGATCGACATCGTGGGCACCGGGGGCGATTCCTCGGGCAGTCTGAATCTGTCCACCGGATCGGCGCTGCTCACGGCCGCGTGTGGATTGCCGGTGGTCAAGCATGGCAACCGCTCGATCACGAGCCGCAGCGGCAGCGCGGATCTGATCGAGCGGCTCGGGTTCGCGCTGCCGCTCGATGAGCGGCTGGCGGGCGCGTGTTTTGCCGCCACCGGCTTCACGTTCCTGTTTGCACCCTATTTTCATCCGGCCATGCAGGCGCTCGCGCCGATCCGGGCCGCGCTCAAGGTGCGCACGGTGTTCAATCTGCTGGGCCCGCTCACCAATCCGGCAGCGCCGCGTTTTGCGCTGATCGGCGCCTACGATGAGGCGACCGCGCAACTGATGGCGAGCACCCTCGCCGGAATGCACTGCGAACGGGCCTGGGTCGTGCATGGCGCCGGCGGCTGGGACGAAGCGACACCGGTCGGACCCTTCATGGCGTTCGAGGTGAGCCGCGGTGCGGTGCGTCGCGAGCGCATCGATCCGGCCGAACTCGGGCTCGCGCCCTGTCGGTCCGAGGACCTCAAGGGCGGCGATGCGGCGCAAAACCTGGCTGAATTGCGCGCGGTGTTCGAACTGCGCGATCGCGGCGCGCATCGGGCGGCGCTGACCTTGCAGTGCGGTCTCGCGCTCTACATCGCCGGACGCAGCGCGAGCATCCGCGAAGGCATCGAGCGGGCCGGCGCCACCCTCGACAGCGGTCAGGCGCAGCGCTGGCTCGCGCAACTCGAGCAATTTGCCGCCGAACATGCCGCCGTGAACGTGAACCCCCCATGAGTGATTTTCTCGATCAAATGGCGCGCTCGAGCGCCGAGCGGGTGACGCAGGCGGCGCGCGTCGAACCCGTCGGTGCGCTCGAGCGGCGCGCGTGCCGGACCCCGCCCGCGCCTGCGCTGCGGCTCCGCCCGACGGGATTCGACGTCATCGCCGAACTGAAATTGCGCTCGCCCGCCGCCGGCGTGCTGGGCGACGCCACGCACGACTGGCAGGGACGCATCGCGGCGTATGCCCGCGGCGGGGCGGCGGCGGTGTCGGTGCTGACCGAGCCGTCGCGTTTCGACGGATCGCTCGAGCATTTGCGGCTGGCGGCCGCGGCGCTCGCGCCGTTCGGCGTGCCGGCCATGCGCAAGGACTTCATCGTCGATCCCTACCAGGTACTCGAGGCGCGCGCCGCCGGGGCCGGCGGCGTGCTGGTGATTCTGCGCATGCTGCCGCGCGAACGCCTTGCCGAACTCGTGCGGGTGGCCGCGGAGCACGGTTTGTTCGTGCTGCTGGAGGCATTCGATGCCGCGGATTTGGAACTCGCGCGGGAACTTGGCGCGGCGCATGCCGCGCACGCGGTGCCGCTGCTGATCGGCGTCAATTGCCGCGATTTGCAGACCCTGGCCGTGGTGCCGGAGCGCTTCGCGGCGCTCGCACCCGCCTTGCCGGCGGCGTGGCCCGCGGTGGCCGAAAGCGGCGTGCTCGATGCCGCCGATGCGCGCCGGATGCAGCAGCTCGGCTACCGGCTCGCGCTCATCGGCACCGCACTGATGTCGCGCGACGATCCGGCCGCGCTGCTCGCGGAAATCTTTGCCGCGACCCGCACAGTGCCACCCTAAATGGCTACACTTCGCACCATGTGGATCAAAATTTGCGGTATCACCAGCGCCGACGCGGTCAGCGCCGCCGCCGCGGCCGAGGTCGACGCGATCGGCTTCGTGTTTGCCCCGAGTCCGCGACAGGTGACCCCGGGGCAGGCCGCGCAGCTCGCCGCGCTCGCACCGCCCGGCATTCTGCGAATTGCCGTCGCCCAGCATCCCCTGCAGATGAAGGTCGATGAGATCTGCCGGATTCTCAAGCCGGACTATTTCCAGACCGATGTCGAGGATCTGCGCGAATTGAAAATTCCGGCGCACATCAAGGTGCTGCCGGTGGTGCGATTCGGGCGCAAGTCGCCGAGTCCGCTGCCGCCGCGCATCGTGTTCGAGGGACCCTCGAGCGGCATCGGTGAGCTGGCCGATTGGGGGCGCGCGACCGAGCTTGCACGCCAGACCGAGATGATTCTCGCCGGCGGACTGTCGGCGCAGAACGTCGCGGAAGCGATCCAGACGGTGCGTCCGTTCGGTGTCGACGTGAGCAGCGGGGTCGAAGAGGTCCCGGGGGTCAAGGATCCGGATAAGATCCGCGAATTCGTGCGCGCGGCACGCGCCGCGGCCGCATTACTGGAGCGTGAAGCGTGAAACTCGAGGCGGGCAACGATGCGGCGCGCGACATCCTCGCGTATCCCGACGCCAAGGGGCGTTATGGCGCCTTCGGCGGCCGCTATGTGCCGGAAACCCTGGTGCCGGCCCTCGATCGGCTGCAAGCCGGCGTCGAGCGCTATCTGCACGATGCGCAATTTCAGGCCGAGTACCAGCATGAGCTCGCGACCTGGGTCGGCCGCCCCACGGCGCTGTCCTTTGCGCCCACGCTGAGCCGGCGCTGGGGCGCCGAGGTGTGGCTGAAGCGCGAGGACCTCGCGCACACCGGCGCGCACAAGATCAATAACGCGGTGGGGCAGACGCTGCTCGCCAAACGGCTCGGGGCCAAGCGCATCATCGCCGAGACCGGTGCCGGCCAACACGGGGTGGCAAGCGCGGCCGCCGCCGCGCGCCTCGGCCTGCCGTGCGTGGTCTACATGGGGGCGGTGGACGTGGAGCGTCAGGCGCCCAACGTGGCGCGCATGAAGCTCATGGGGGCAACCGTCGTGCCGGTCAATTCCGGTGAAAAAACCCTGCGTGCGGCCATCGATGAGGCGCTGCGCGAATGGGTCGGTGACCCGGACGGCACCTACTACTCGCTCGGTTCGGCGGTCGGGCCGCATCCTTATCCCTACCTGGTGCGTGAACTGCAGTCGGTGATCGGCCGCGAGGCGCGCGCCCAGATGCTTACCCTAGCCGGCGGCTTGCCGGATGTCGCCGTGGCCTGCGTGGGCGGCGGATCGAACGCCATCGGCCTGTTCCATCCGTTTCTCACCGACACCGTGAAGCTCATCGGCGTCGAGGCCGGCGGGCGCGGGCCCGGCCTTGGGGACAACGCGGCATCGCTCACCGCCGGCACGCCCGGCGTGCTGCAGGGAAGCTATACGCTGATTCTGCAGGATGCGTTCGGCCAGGTGCGCGAGACGCACTCGGTGTCCGCCGGCCTGGATTACTCGGGGGTGGGTCCGGAGCACGCCTTTCTGATGCAAAGCGGGCGGGTCAAGTACGAGTCCGCGACCGATGACGAAGCGCTCGAGGCACTGGCCGAGTGCGCGCGATACGAGGGAATTCTGCCGGCCATCGAGAGCGCACACGCGTTGGCCGGCGCGCGCCGCCATGCCGCGGCGCATCCGGGAGCGCGCATCCTCATCGGCTGTTCGGGACGGGGCGACAAGGACATCGGCATCTTGCAACGCACGGGACTCACGGGCTAAACACAACGCATGCGACCGCACGACACCATTTCCGCGGCGATCAATGCCGCGACGGCGCAGGGACGTCCGGCGCTCGTCGGTTTCCTCACCGCCGGGTTCCCGAATCGCCGCCAATTCGCCGAGCATCTCGCCGCGGTTGCGGCGGAGTGCGATGTGGTCGAAATCGGTGTGCCGTTCTCCGACCCCATGGCGGACGGTTCGACCATTCAGCGCGCCAGCTTCGTCGCGCTCGCCGACGGGGTCACCTTGCCGTGGATTTTCGAGGTGCTGGCCAATTTGCCGCCGGCGGCCCGCAAGGCGCCCATCCTGCTGATGAGTTATTTGAATCCGCTGCTCAGCTTCGGACTCGATGAGCTGCCGCGCACGGCGCGGACGGCGGGTGTTGCCGGTTTCATCGTTCCGGATCTGCCGCACGAGGAGAGCGCACCGCTGCGCACGGCGCTGGAGCGCGAAGGCCTTGCACTGGTGCAGATGGTCACGCCGGTGACCCCGCCGGCGCGTCTCGCCATGCTCTGCAAGGCAGCTCAAGGGTTCGTCTACGCGGTGACCATGACCGGCACCACGGGAAAGTCGGCCGCGGTGCCGGACGACGTGCTGGAATACATGGATCGGGTCAAGCGCTGTTCGAGCGTTCCGGTGTGTGCCGGATTCGGGATCCGCACGCGGGAACAAGTGGCCCGATTCGCGCCGCACGTGGATGGCGTCGTGGTCGGTTCCGCATTGGTCGAGACCCTGGAGCGCGGCGGGGATGTGCGCGCTTTCCTGCATTCGCTGCGATAAGGCATAGCGGGGTGGTGCATGAAGCGGGTGTATCGGGCCGCATCGCTGGTGCAAGTGGCCCATGCGAGAAATGTGCTGATCACCGCGGGCATTCCGTGCGAGCTGCGTAATCAATACCTGGCCGGCGCCATGGGCGAGCTGCCCATGATGGAGACCTGGCCGCAGCTGTACGTCGACGATGCCGACGAGCGTTTCGCGTTGAGCGTGCTCGCGCGTGCTGCAACCGCGCAGAGCGGCGAACCGTGGATTTGCCCGCAGTGCAACGAGCAGCTCGAGCCGCAATTCACCTGCTGCTGGCGCTGCGGCTGCGAGCGTGGCGGGACACCCGACCAGTGACATTGCCGCGCCGAAATGCATCGGCTGTGCCAACCGGCTCCCCAACCCTCGCAATGCCCCGCGCGCTCATCGGCGCGGCCTTCTGCAGCGCTGCCGCGGCACAATTACCAATATTTTCAATTGCTTAACTAGTGTAGGACAAACACCGACAGGAATTGACCCAAAGTCTGAGCCGAGGTTCAGCGCGCACCCATGGCACTCGCCCATCTGCACAGGTTACAAATTACCTCGTGTTCCGTGTAACGATTACACGGACGCGCCAGCAGGAGGTCATCCCATGAATGTCGCCGTCAGCAGCTTTTCCGATCAGTCCGTACCCTTGGCCGCGCCGAGCCCCCTGCTCGGGGCGTCTGCGGCAATGCAGGACATTTTCCGTCTCATCGAGCGCGTCGCACCGACCGAAGCCAGCGTGCTGCTCACCGGGGAGAGCGGCTCCGGCAAGGAGCTCGCCGCGCAATCGATTCATGACCGCAGCATGCGCCGCGGCGGACCCTTCATCGCCATCAATTGCGGCGCGATCCCGGCCGGGCTCATCGAGGCTGAGTTGTTCGGCTACGAGAAAGGCAGCTTTACCGGGGCCGTGCGCGGCCATGCCGGCGTGTTCGAACGGGCGCAAGGCGGCACCCTGCTGCTCGATGAAGTGACCGAAATGCCGCTCGACATGCAGACCCGTCTGCTGCGTGTGCTGGAAACCCGCAAGTTTTACCGCGTCGGCGCCAATCTGGAATTGTCGTCGGACGTGCGGGTGATTGCCGCGACCAACCGCTGTCCGCTGCAGGCGGTGCAAAGCGGGCAATTGCGCGAGGATCTGCTCTACCGCTTGGCGGTGTTCCCGATCGACATGCCGCCATTGCGCAGCCGCGCCAACGACGTCGATCTGCTGGCCGAGCACTTCCTGGCCGATCTCAATGCCCAGGGCGGAACCCAGAAACGCTTCTCGGCACTGGCACGCATGACGCTCAAGCAGCACAGCTGGCCGGGCAACGTACGCGAACTCAAGAACTGCATCGAGCGGGCCTTCATCCTGGCCGACCAGACGCTGGAACTCGCGCCGCTGATCCAGAACACCACGGTCAGGGTCGCCGATGCGGCCGGCGACCGTGAACGGCTCGATATTCGCGTCGGTTCGCGCATCTACGACATGGAGCGCTCGCTGATCGAGGCGACCCTGGAGTATTTTCAGGGCAACAAGCGGCGCGCCGCGGATGCTTTGGGCTGCAGCTTGAAAACCCTCTACAACAAATTGAACGGCTACTCACAGCGCCAAGAGTGTGCGAACAGCTAACGTGTCCACAGGGAGAAGATCAACGTGTCACGAGTATTGATTGCCGACGACCATGCCGTTGTCCGAGCGGGATTCAAGCAATTTCTGGAAGCGGACTCCACCATCAACGCGGTCGGTGAAGCGGCCAGCGGGAACGAAACGCTCGATCAGTTGCGCCGGCACGAGTGGGATCTGGTGCTGCTCGACATTCACATGCCGGACCGCAGCGGACTCGATATCCTGCGCCACATACAAACCGGGCATCCCGCGGTACGGGTGCTCGTCATGAGCGGTCTGCCCGAACAGCAATACGCGGTGAACGTGCTGCGCGCCGGGGCGAGCGGGTACCTGTCGAAGGACAGCGCGCCCGAGGAATTGATGAAGGCGGTGCGTACGGTGCTCGCCGGGCGGCGCTATGTGAGCGCCGCGCTCGCGGAAATTCTCGTCGCCGATCTCGACGGGGATCCGGACAAACCGCTGCACGCGCGACTCTCGACGCGCGAGTTTCAGATTTTTTGCAAATTGGCCGCGGGCCGCGGCGTGTCCGACATCGCCAACGAACTGAGCCTCAGTGTGAAGACCGTCAGCACGTATCGCAGCCGGATCTTGGAGAAAATGAGTTTCAGTGCGAATGCGGACATCACGTCGTATGCCTTGCGCAACGGCCTCATTCAATAAGATCGGTGCTGTGAGCGGCTTCTTACACGAAGAGCCGTGCTCGGCGGTGAACCACCCGTGCGAACACGCGTTAGACTCCCCCAGGCGTGCGTGACCATGCAGGGGATCAAAGTGGGGCGGTTGCGGACATGAGGGTCTTACTGGTTGAAGACTCTAAGGTCCTGACGGAACGCCTGACCGAAGCAATCCGGCAGATTCCGGACGTGGAGCTCATCGGCACGGCCGACACCGAAGCGGCGGCGCTCGCCTCGGTGAAACGCGATTCCATCGACGTGATCATTCTCGACCTGCACCTGAAGCAGGGGACCGGCTTCGGAGTCATGCGCGCGCTGGCGGGCGGGTCGCAGCGTCCGCGCATCATCGTGCTCACCAACTACGATCTGCCGGAATACAAGAATGCCGCCATCGCCCTCGGGGCCACGCATTTTCTCGACAAGGCGCGCGACTACGGACGTCTGCCCGAAGTGCTGCATGAGATCTGCGAGGCGCATGCCGCCAAGCATTGAGCCCGGGTCCGCGCGCTTAAAAAATAATTCCGACGTAATGTCTACCGCGCGCGCGGAAATTTCTACACGTTGGCGGCCCTCGCACCATGGCGTGGACGCGAATCTCACCGCCCAAACGCCAAATCGTGGTTGGCACGCGCCTTGCTCCTTCTCCTTAAAAGTGGGCAATAAAGGAGTGATTACGTGACACGACATGTCCGGCAAAGAATGAACGCGGCCGCGCTCTGCGCGGCTTTCCTGGGGTTGGCGGCGTGCGCCGCAAGTCCGATACCGAACGAGAAAATCGCGGTGGCCAAAGCGCAAGTGCAGCGTGCCGAGCAGGCCGGTGCGCAGGAACTGGCGCCGGTCGAACTCGCCAGTGCGCGCGACAAACTGCAGCGGGCTGAGAAGGCGGCCGCCGACCATGACGCGCAGCCGGCGACCATGCTGGCGGAGCAGGCGAATGTCGATGCGCAGTTGGCTGAAGCCACCGCACAGGAAAACCGGTCGCACAAGGCCGCCACGGAGCTCGATGCGAGCCTTCAGGCGCTGCGCGAGGAATCCATGCGCGGCACTCAATCCCAATCCGTGGCGCAATGAGGCATAACCCATGAGTGCAACCACCAGACTGATGATTTCGACCGGATTCGCCTTGCTGCTCGGGGCGTGTGCGTCGGCGCCGACACAACCGAATCAGGCGTTGGAAACCGCGCGCACGGCGGTCAAGGCCGCCGAGGCGGACCCCAGGGTCAGCCAATATGCGCCGTTGGACCTGGACACGGCCAAGAAGGATTTGGAGCTGGCCGAAACGGCCGAGATGCATCACCAGTATGCGGAAATCGACCAGCCGGCTTATCTCGCGGCGCAAACCGCGCGGGTCGCGCAGGCGCGCGCCGCAGCCAAGGCGGACGATGCGCGGGTCGCGGCGGGCCAGCAGGAACGCGATCGGATCCAGCTCGCGGCGCGCAATCGCGAGGTGAGCACCGCGGTCGCGCAGCGCGATCAGGCCAACGAGCAGGCGGCGCGCCTGCAATCCGAGATCGACCGACTCAAGGCGACCCCGACGCCCCGCGGACTGCTGCTCACCCTCGGCGACGTGCTGTTCGACACCGGCAAGGCGCAGCTGAATCCGGGCGCATCGAGCAAGCTTGATCAGCTGGCGCAGTTCCTGAAGGAGCATCCCGACCGTCGGGTGCAGATCGACGGCTTCACCGACAGTGTCGGTTCGGACGCCTTCAACCAAGAGTTGTCGCAGCGCCGCGCCGATGCGGTCAAAGCCGCGTTGACCGCGCGCGGCGTGGACCCGTCGCGCATCGGCACCGAGGGGTACGGCAAGGCCTTTCCGGTCGCGAGCAACACCGATTCGGGCGGCCGGCAGCTCAATCGCCGCGTCGAGGTGGTGATCGGCAACAACGGCGATCAGCCGATCGCTCCGCGCAGCTAACGCATCGTCCGCCAACGGCCGGGCCAGGATGGCTCACGGCGGCCGGATTAGGCGCCGCACCGGCCAAAGGCTTACCATGTGGGCACAGTCCTACACCCGGCCCCTGCGCGCAGCCGTTGGGCGGGCGCGGGCATCACGCGATACTGACACCCGCGCAAGGGTTCGAAGAATAATTGAAAATTGAAGGAGAAAAATTCATGGCAACAACCACCTACGGTTCGGCAGCCGATGCGATGGCCAATGCGGGCACCCGCGTGAAGGACGACGCCATCGAGGGCGCCGGCAACGTGAAGAACGTGGCGGCGGCCGAAATCAAAAGTCTCATTGCGGACGTCGAGGATCTGGTGGCGCGCATCGCCGATCTGAAGGATTCCGATGTGGCGCGGGTGCGCACCCGGGTGTTGAGCGCGGTCGATGCGGCGAAGCAAACGCTCGCGGGGGGCGCCGACTCCTTGCGCCAGCAGGCGCAGAGCGCGGCGCGCGGGGCGGACGACTACGTGCGGGAAAGCCCGTGGGCGGCGGTCGGCCTGGCCGCTTTGGTGGGGGCCGTCGTCGGCATCCTCGTCGCGCGTCGATCCTAAGGAACGCCGCCGTGCGGGTGCTATGGATGTTGCCCAAGGCGGCGCCGGCGCTGCTGCGCCATATGGCAGCCTACGCCGAGCTCGCGAGCCTCGAGTTGGCGCGGGCACAGCGGGAATGGGCCGCGAACTTCGCGGCGCTCGTGGTCGTGGCCATCAGCCTGTTTTTCGCCGTTCTCATGGGCTGCGCGGTGGTGATTGCGTTCACGTGGGACACGCCGAACCGCCTGGCCGCCATCGCGTGGATGGGCGGCGGATTCCTGGTGATCGCGGTCATCGCGCTTATTTACCGCTCGAACACCCTGCGCGGCCAGGCGCCATTCCTGGCCTCGGTGCGCCAGGAATGGCAGGAAGATCGGGTCATTCTCGAGCGCATTTTATCGGACGAAGAGTGAAGCGAAGCCCATGAACCAGCGCGACGAAGCGGCGCGGCAGCAAATTTTGGTGAGGCTGGCCGACTCACGGGCCGAGATCCGGCGTTTGCTCGAGCCGCCGCCCGACGGCTCGGGCGAGGCGGGCTCGGCGCCCGGCGGCGCGGGCGGCGAATTTCCCCGCAGCCGCACCATGCAGATGTTGATGAGCGGCCGCGGCCTCGGCACGGTGGGAGCCGTCCTCGGCGGCCTGGTGATCGCCCGCCCGGCCCTGGCCTGGAAGCTGCTGCGCCTGCTGCCAACCAGTGCCGTCGCGCGCATGCTGCTGGTGCGCGCCATGGCGGGCTTGCGCGGCAAGAATCCGTCCGGGAAGGACCCGGAGGCAAACGGCGCCGCGCCCTGACCGCGGGTGCGGCCTCACGGCCCGCGCACGCCCCAGCACCGATCCGCCAGCTGCGCGTCGCCGGCGGTGAAGTCGATGCCGAGTTGCAATTCCCCGGGGCGCATGAGCCCGCCGAACCACACCCAGATCTGGCTGCTCTCGCGGCTGACGGTGATGTGGATTTGTTCCGTCGGCAACGGCAATGGCCGGTGCGCACGGATGTCCTCCCAGCCGGTCTGCGGGCGCCCCGCCTCGCCACACGGCGGGACGGTCGGCGAGGGCTCGAGGTAGATCTTCAGCGCCTCCGAGGCGACCCGCTCGGCCGTTTCGAGGCTTGTTCCGGCATCGAAGCCGAGCTTGATCCGTCGTGACCCGCCGTGTACCTCGATGGCCTGATCAATTTCCCGATGCAGCACCGCCGGCTCGCAGCTCCAGTTGCGGGCGTCCCGCGAACAGCTCGCCATCCACCATTGCGAGACCCCGTTCTCGGCGGTGACCGTGGGCGTCGTGACCCACGCGAACGCGCTGTCGGCCCACCGGCAGCGCTCCGCCAGCCGCATCTCTTGATGCGGCGGGAGCACCCGTTTCGCGACCCGGGCGAGCCGCTCCGTATCCTCGGTGAGCAGGGAGGTGTTTTCACAATTGTGGATCTTGGCCGACGCGGTGCGTGGTGCGATCACCGACGCGGCCACGGCGCACCATGCGGTCGCGGCCAGCAGCGGGGCCATGCGTCCAAGGTCCCTCATGCGCGGCCGAGGGTGACGCGCACGTCACGACGAGGCCGGTCTTCGGTCAGTGGGATGTCGCAGGGTGCGACGCCGATCGGGCGCGCGTCGAGGGTCGCATGGACGATGCCGCGGCTCACGCCGTGCGGATTCTCGACGGTGATGTGGTAGCGCGCGGCGCCGTGTGTGAAGGTGAGTTCGAACCCCGGCCAGGCGCGCGGAATGCAGGGGTCGATGCGCAGCACGGATCCGTGCTGCGTCACTCCAAGCAATCCCTCCACGGCCGTACGATACATCCAGCCGGCGGATCCGGTATACCAGGTCCAACCGCCCCGGCCGACATGCGGCGGCACCGAATAGACGTCGGCGCAAACGACATAGGGTTCGACCCGATAGCGCCCGATGCCCTGCCGGGTGGCATGATTGATGGGATTGAGCAGCTCGAACAACTCGCCCGCCAGGGTCCCGTCCCCGAGCGCGGCAAAGGCCCAGATCGACCACATCGCCGCGTGCGTGTACTGACCGCCGTTTTCGCGGATGCCGGCCGGATAAGCCTTGATGTAGCCGGGATCGTGGACGGTCCGATCGAATGGCGGTGTGAACAGCTTGAGCAGGCCCGCGCTGCGGTCGACGAGTTGCGCTTCGACCGCGGCCATGCCGCGCGCGGCACGCTCGCGGTCGCCCGCGCCGGACAGCACCGCCCATGACTGCGCGATCGAGTCGATGCGGCACTCATCGCTGGCCGCAGATCCGAGCACCGTGCCATCGTCGAAGTAACCGCGTCGATACCAATCGCCGTCCCAGGCCTCGCGCTCGATGGCCTGCCGGAGCGCGTCGGCATGGTCGCGCCAGGCCGAGGCAGCCGCGGTATCGCCGCGCCGTTGCGCGAGCGGCGCGAACTTGAGCAACGCCGCGTGCAGGAACCAGCCGAGCCACACGCTTTCCCCGCGGCCCTGCGCACCCACGCGATTCATTCCGTCGTTCCAGTCGCCGGTGCCGAACAGCGGCAGGCCGTGCGCGCCGACCGCGAGACTCGATCCGAGCGCCCGGGCGCAGTGCTCGTAGAGCGAAGCCGGCGCGGGCGCGGGCGGCGGTGCGAAAAAAATCTCCTGCTGATCCGCCCTGAGCGGGCCGCCTTCCAGAAAGCTCACCGGTTCATCGAGCACGGCAAAATCTTCGGTGACCTCCAGATAGTGGGCCAGCACGAACGGCAGCCAGATGCGGTCATCGGAGACACGGGTTTTCACGCCCTGACCGGAGACCGGCAGCCACCAGTGCTGCACGTCGCCGGCCGCGAACTGGCGCGAGGCGGCCCGCAAAATGTGCTCGCGCGCGAGCGCGGGCTGCGCCACACACAGGGCCATCACATCCTGCAATTGATCGCGAAAGCCGAAGGCACCGCTCGACTGATAAAACGCCGTGCGGCCCCACAGCCGGCATGCGAGAGTTTGATAAAGCAACCAGCCGTTGAGCAGGATGTCCATCGAGCGCTCCGGCGTCTTCACCTGGATCGCGCCCAAGGTTCGATCCCAGAATTCGGCGATGCCTTGCAGAACCGTGTCGGGGTTGGCGGCGCGGTAACGCCGGATCAACGCGACGGCCGCGTCCGCGGATTCCGCCTCGCCCACGCACAGGATGAATTCAGTGCGTTCGCCGGGCTGCAGACAGACCCTGCTTTGCAGTGCTCCGCACGGGTCGAGTCCGCCGCCGCTGCGATTCGTGAGCGGAGCGGCGCCCTGCAGCGCCGCCGGATCGGCGAGCGAGCCGTGGCGGCCGAGAAACTCCGCGCGGTCGCCGGAACCGCTCTGCTGCCGACCGCCCATGTCCATGAAGGCGACGCTCGATTGAAAACCATTGCTCCAGGGGTTGCGCGCCAGCAGCGCACCCGTGCCGGCATCGATTCGGGTGATGATGAACTGCGCGGTGCGGCTGCGCTGGTTGCCGAGCATCCACTCGAGGTAGTGGGTGACCGAAAGACGGCGCACCTCAGTGGAGCGATTGGTGAGCGTGAGGCGCGCGAGTTTGACCGGATCCGCGAGCGGTACGAACTGTGCGAGTTCGAGCGCGATGCCACCCGCGGCATGTTCGATGCGCGTGTAGCCGAAGCCGTGGTGAACACGGTAGATGGCGGTGGCCTGCCGGATCGGAAGAGGGGTTGCGCTCCACAGCTCGCCGCTGTCCTCATCGCGGATATAGATCACTTCGGCGGGTGCATTGCTGATGGGATCGTTCGACCAGGGCGTCAGTTGATTTTCACGCGCGTTCTGCGCCCAGGTGCTGCCCGTCCCGTCGGCCGATGCGAGAAATCCGAATTGTGGATTGGCGATGACGTTGTTCCACGGCGCCGGAGTCCATTGATCGCCCGCGAGCACGGTGACGTACTCGCGTCCGGCGGCGCCGAAGCCACCGGCCCCGTTGAAGAATTCGAGGCTCCGGGTATCCGCCAGTGCGTCGGCCGGACGGGCGTCCGCTGGCACCCGCGGTCGCGGCGGCCCCTGCTGCGGCACCGATTGCGGCGCGGCGCCCGGGTTCAGCTGACCGCTCAAGGGGCCGGCCTGCGCGGCGAATACGGCCCGCGCCGCGCTCATCAGTGCGCTGCGGCTGGACGGCGCCAGCGCCTCGCCGCGCAGCGCATAGGCGTTGCCGCGGCCCGGGTTCGACGGCGCAAGCTCGTGTGCTGGTGCGGTGCGCAGCGCCGCATCGATCGAGTTCTGCAATTCCAGTGAGGCACCCGACGAACACTCGTTGAGAATGACGAGATCGACGCTCAAGCGCTTGAGCCGCCAGTACGCCTGCGCGCGCAGCAGTTGCTCAACAATCGGCAAGTGTCCCGGCGCATCGACCCGCAGCAGCACGATCGGCAGGTCACCCGAAATGCCGTGACCCCACAACTCGGCCGGTCCCCACTGGTTCGCGCTCAACAACGTGGGCGCGGCGCGCAAGGCCGGCTCGGCGTAGAGCACGGCATTGGCGATGCGCTGATAACACCCGGCGTCATCCGGGCTCAGCCTCAAGTGGCCCAGCTGCCGCTGCGACTCGCTGCGCGCGGCGGTCTCGATGCGCTCGAAGGCCCCCGGAGCGCGATGCCGATCGGCCAGCCCCAAAGCCGCGGTCCGGGTGGCGGCCACGCCGCTCCAGAACACCAACCGTGCCGTCGCGCCGGGCGCCACCCGCACCCGGCGACGCAGCGCGAGCACCGGATCGAGCACCGTGCCGGTGCTCCCCGACAGGACCTCGGCGTCGAATACCGCCGCGGCCGTGCGCACTTCGCGCCCGCGGCCCAGGAATTTCGCCCGATCGGTCTCGAATTGCAGACCGCCGACGGCGTCGGCTTCGGTGGTGCAGCGGTGAAACAACCAAAGCGGCGGCTCACCCGGCTCCCGATGCCGCCGGGTGGCCAGCAGGGATTCGCCGTCGGCCGCGAACTCGGTTTGCACGAACAGTTTGGAGAATGCCGGGTGTGCCGAGTCCGCCCCGGCGGTGGCGAGCACCACCTCGGCATACGAGGTCACGTCGAACTCGCGCACCTCCGCGCCCATGTTGGTGATCGAAATCCGCCGACCCTCGAGGTTCTCCTGCGGTGCGACGACGATGTCGGTGGTGGTATGGACCGCACCGTCGGTGCGGCTGATCTGCACGCGATGTTCGTGAAACTCCACCGCGTAACGTATGGGCGTGCGGCCGAGGGGTTGCTGGCCGGCCGACCAGACGTGTCCGTTCGCCACGTCGCGGACGAACAGGAACGAACCCCATGGATCGCAGGTGGGGTCTTCGCGCCAGCGGGTCACGGCGATGTCGCACCAGCGGCTGTAGCCGGCGCCGGCCGCGGTCGTCATGACGACATAGTCACCGTAACCGAGCAGATGCGTGCGCGGCGTGGCGTGGTCCGCGGTGTCGAAGCGGCGCGGCTGCGCGGGTTCCGTCTCGTCGGGAGGGGAGGCACCCATGCGGCTTAAGGATTGAGCCGCCACACACTCAAGTTCAAGGCCACCGCGAGGCTCACCCAGCCGAGATAGGGCGCGAGCAGCCATGCGGCGAGCGCACGCACCGCGGCGAACTCGCGCAGGGTCCACACGATCGCGAGCCAGAGCGCGACGATCACGAACAGGCCGGCGCCGATATTTTTCGCGCCGAAAAACAGCGGCGCCCACAGCGCGTTGAGCAGCAGCTGCAGCGCATAGGCCAGCAGCGCGGCGGCGCGTTTGCGATGATAGCGTTCGCGCCAGACGAGCCAGACGGCCGTTCCCATCAAAACGTAGAGGGTCGCCCAAACCGGTCCGAACCACTGATTCGGCGGCGTCCAGGCGGGTTTCGCCAGGGACGCGTACCAGGCCGTGGCGCTCGCCGAGGCGCCGGGCGAGAACAGCGCGCCGATGGCCCCCGCGGCCACGGCGCAGGCAATGAATCCGAGCAGCAACAGCCAATTGGGCCGCGAGTTGCGCCCGCGGTAGCTGGTCGAGCTCTCGATGGGAATTCTCATTGGATCCGCACCCTCAATGTCCGATACCAGGCCAGCAAAATGCCGGCGCCCGCCAGCTGCGCCCAACCGAGCCAGTGGTGGTGGCTGGCGAGCGCCAGCCAGCCCATGCCGGAGAGCCACAGCACCGCCGCCGCGAGCGCGAGGTCGCGGCGAAAATTGCCGCGCTCGAGCTCGCGCCGCAATTCGAGCATGCCCTGATGCTCGACCTTGAGGCGCAGTCGACCCTCCGCGGCCTCGCGCACCGCGGTTTGAAACAGCTGCGGCAGCTGCTTCACGGCTTCGATGGTGTCGGGCAGCTGCGCGCGCACCCGTTTTAGCACGCTGCGCGGACTCATCCGTTCGCGCATCCACTGCCGCAGGATCGGCTGCGCCGTCTTCCACAGGTCGAGTTCCGGGTACAGCTGCCGCCCCAGGCCTTCGATGTTGAGCAGCGTCTTCTGCAGCAGGATCAGCTGCGGCTGAATTTGCATGTCGAAGCGGCGCGCGGTCTCGAACAGTCGCAGCAGGACCTGCGCGAAGGAGATCTCCTTGAGCGGTTTGTTGAAGATCGGTTCGCAGACCGTGCGCACGGCGGCTTCGAGCTCATCGACCCGGGTGCCCTTCGGCACCCAACCGGACTCGACGTGCAGCGCGGCGACGCGCGCGTAATCGCGGTCGAAAAACGCCATGAAGTTCTCGGCGAGATAGTGCTGATCGCGGGGCTGCAGCGTGCCGACGATGCCGAAATCGATGGCCGCATAGCGCGGATTTTCCGGATCATCGAGCTGCACGAAAATGTTGCCGGGATGCATGTCGGCATGGAAGAAGTTGTGCCTGAAGACCTGGGTGAAGAAAATCTCCACGCCGTTTTCGGCCAGCTTCGCGATGTTCGCGCCGCGCGCCCGCAGCTCATCGACGCGGTTGACGATGACCCCGTGGATGCGCTCCATCACCATGACATTGCCGCGGCAGTAGTCCCAGTACACGGTCGGAACGTAGAGCAGATGCGAACCCAGGAAGTTGCGCTTCAACTGCGCCGCGTTGCCCGCTTCGCGCATGAGATCGAGTTCATCGAGAATGGTTTTGCGGTACTCGCCCACCACCTCCATGGGCCGCAGCCGCCGCGCCGCGTCCCAATATTCGTTCGCGAGCGCCGCCAGCGCCTCGAGCACCTCGAGGTCGCGTTCGATGATCTCGTGCATGCCGGGACGCAGGATTTTGACCACGACCTCTTCGCCGCTCTTGAGCCGCGCGACGTGCACCTGCGCGATCGAGGCGGCCGCCAGCGGGGTGGCATCGAAGGCATCGAACAGATCGCCGATCGAGCGGCCGAACGCCGCTTCGATGGTTGCCACGGCCACGTCGCCGGGAAACGGCGGAACGCGGTCCTGCAGTTTGGCCAGCTCGTCCGCGAGGTCGACGGGCAGCAGATCGCGGCGCGTCGACAGCGCCTGGCCGAACTTCACGAATATCGGGCCGAGCTCCTCGAGCGCGAGCCTGAGCCGTTCGCCCCGCGTGATCCCGGCGCTGCGCAGGAACCATGTCCACGGGGAAAAATAGAACAGAAAGCGAAATGGCCGGTACAGGTGGGTTGCACGCACCAGATCATCCAATCCGTGGCGCACCAGCGCCCGTTGGATTTGCAGCAGACGGGCCGCGACGCGCAGCCGCATCATGGCGCGCCCTTCAGGCGCTGCTCGAGCCGCGCGAGACGGGCTTCGGCGCGATCGGCCGCTTCGCGCAGCTCATCGACGCCCGCGAGAAACTCCTCGAGCTCGGTCTTGTTGACCAGGTCGCGGCTTTCCTCCTGCAGGTATTCGGCGATGTTCTCGCCCGCCGTGCGGCGCGCCTTGTCGGCCCAGGCGAAAGCGGCACGCGTGAACTGCGCCAACTGCCGCGCCGGCACATCCCCGAGCACGCGCGACAGCTCCTCCTCGAAATCCGGGCGCGCCAGGGCCAAAAGCTCGCGATAGCGGCCGGCGATTTCCGCATCGCCGCGGATTTGCACCCGCGCGCGCTCCTTCGAAGCGCCCCCCGCCGCACCGCCGGCGCCCCGGAACAGTTCCAACAGCGCGAGTGCAGAACCGGAAATGGCCGCATCCGCCTCCGGTCCATCGGCGGCCAGGAGCGCCAACCGGCCGGCGCACACGGTGGCGCGGATGCCGAGCATGCCCTCGATCTCGATGCTGAGCGAGGTGTCGTTCAAGCGGCGCGCGAGCGCGGTGGCCTGCGCCGATTGCCCGATGCTGCGGTTGAGCACGGCTTCGAAGGCCCCGAGCCATGCGGGTGTCGCCGGCATGTCAGATTTTGTAACCGCGATGCACGGCGACGATGCCGCCGCTCAAATTGTGGTAGCGCGTTTGGCCGAATCCGGCGTCCTTGAGCATGCCGAGCAGGGTTTCCTGGTCCGGATGCATGCGGATCGATTCCGCCAGATAGCGGTAACTGGCCGAGTCGGCGGCAACCAATCGGCCCAGCATCGGCAGGACGTTGAACGAGTAGGCGTCGTAGATCGGTTTCAGTCCGGGTGCGACCGGGGTCGAGAACTCGAGCACCACCAACTGGCCGCCGGGCTTCAGCACCCGATGCATGGAACTCAAGGCCGCGGCCTTGTCGGTCACGTTGCGCAACCCGAAACCGATGGTGACGCAATCGAAGGCGGCGTCGGGAAATGGCAGCCGTTCGGCATCCGCGACCAGACAGGTGAGGTTGGCGGCACACCCCGCATCGAGCAGCCGGTCGCGGCCGACCTCGAGCATGTGCGGGTTGATGTCGGACAACACCACCCGTCCCTGCGGGCCGACCTGGCGCACGAGCCCGAGCGCCAGATCCCCGGTGCCCCCGGCCACATCGAGCGCGTGTTGGCCTGGGCGCAGCCCGGTGAGCGACAGGGCGAAGCGTTTCCAGAGACGGTGCGCCCCGAGAGACATGAGATCGTTCATCACGTCGTACTTACCGGCGACCGAGGCGAAAACCGCGCGAACCCGCCCGGCCTTGTCGCCCCAGGGCACTTTCTCGAAGCCAAAATCCACTTTGCGGCCTGCGGTGTTCATGACGCTCCTCGACGTGAGGCCCGCATTGTAGCCGAGAGAAACTTCGGGGTTTCTTTCAATTGCGGGCGATGCCCGCCTCGGCGCAGCGTTCGAGGTAGCGGGCCCAATTGATCTCGCGGCCGCGCCCGAGCTCGTACAGCAGGCCCCAGGAGTACAGCCCGGTGTTGTGACCGTCGTCGAAGGTCAGGCGCAGCGCGTAATTGCCGATGGGTTCGACGCCGCTGATGCCGACATCCTGCTTGCCGGTCTGCAGGATGCCTTCACCGGCGCCGTGTCCCTTGACCTCCGCCGAGGGCGAGAACACCCGCAGATACTCGAACGGCAGCTCGAAGTGCGAGCCGTCGTCGAAACGCACCTCGAGGAGGCGCGAGCGCGTGCGAAGTTTGATGTCGGTCGGCTGCGGCATGAAATTTTGGGAGGCCTACAAGATGTATCGCGAAAGATCCTGATCGCGCGCCAGTTCGCCCAGATTGCCCTCGACGTAGCTGCGATCGATGAGCACCCGCGTGCCATTGCGGTCGGCGGCATCGAAGGAAACGGATTCGAGCAGCCGCTCCATGACGGTGTGCAGGCGGCGGGCGCCGATGTTCTCGGTCTTCTCGTTCACCTCGAACGCCACTTCGGCGAGGCGCTGCACACCGGAGGCATCAAAGGCGAGCTCGACCCCTTCGGTGGCGAGCAGCGCGCTGTACTGACGGCACAGGGAGGCGTCGGGCTCGGTCAGAATGCGCACGAAATCCTCGACCACCAGCGGCTCGAGTTCGACACGAATGGGCAGGCGACCCTGCAATTCGGGGATCAAGTCGGAAGGTTTCGACATGTGAAAAGCGCCCGACGCGATGAACAGCACATGGTCGGTCTTGACGGTGCCGTACTTGGTGTTGACGGTGCAGCCCTCGACCAGCGGCAAGAGGTCGCGTTGCACGCCTTCCCGCGACACGTCGGCCCCCGCGGTCCCCTGCCGACGCGCGATCTTGTCGATCTCGTCGATGAACACGATGCCGTTTTGCTCGGCGTTCTCGACCGCCCGCACCTTGAGTTCCTCCTCGTTGATGATCTTCGAGGCCTCCTCGTCCAGCAGCAGTTTCAAGGCCTCCTGGATTTTGACCTTGCGCGGGCGCGTGCGGCCGCCGCCGAGGCTTTGGAACATGCCCTGCAATTGCTGGGTCATCTCCTCCATGCCGGGCGGCGCCATGATTTCGACCCCCGTCGACAGCGCGCGCACCTCGATCTCGATCTCGCGCTCGTCGAGTTCGCCCTCGCGCAGCATCTTGCGAAAGCGCTGCCGGGTGTCGTGGTCGCGCGGGGTGGCATCGGGTGCGAAGCCCGCTTGGGCGCGCGGCAGCAGCACGTCGAGCACGCGCTCCTCCGCGGCGTCTGCCGCCCGATGACGCACCTTGGCGATCTCCTCCTCGCGGGTCATTTTGACCGAGATCTCGACAAGATCGCGGACGATCGAGTCAACTTCCCGCCCAACATAGCCGACTTCAGTGAACTTGGTCGCCTCCACCTTGAGAAACGGCGCCTTGGCGAGGCGGGCGAGGCGGCGCGCGATCTCGGTTTTGCCGACCCCCGTGGGACCGATCATGAGGATGTTCTTCGGCGTGATCTCCGCGCGCAGTCCCTCGGGCACCTGCTGGCGGCGCCAACGGTTGCGCAGCGCGATCGCCACGGCGCGCTTGGCCGCCTTTTGGCCGACGATGTGCTTGTCGAGCTCCTCGACGATTTCGCGCGGCGTCATTTGCGACATGCGGCCCTACAGCTCCTCGATGGTGAGATTGCGGTTGGTGTAGATGCAGATGTCGGCTGCGATTCCGAGAGCCCGCTCGACGATGTCGCGTGCGGGCAGGTCGGTCGCCTGCATGAGCGCCTGGGCCGCCGCCTGGGCATAGCCGCCCCCCGAACCGATGGCGATCAAATCATGCTCGGGCTCGATCACATCGCCGTTGCCCGAGATGACGTAGGAACTCGCGCCGTCGGCCACACAAAGCAGCGCCTCGAGCCGCCGCAGGCTCCGATCGCTGCGCCAGTCCTTCGCCAATTCGATCGCCGCGCGGGTGAGATTGCCGAATTTCTCGAGCTTGCCCTCGAAACGTTCGAACAGGGTGAAGGCATCCGCCGTGCCTCCCGCGAAGCCGGCCAGCACCTTGCCGCCGTACAAGCGGCGCACCTTGCGGGCATTGCCCTTCATCACGCTTTGTCCGAGCGTCACCTGCCCGTCGCCGCCGACGGCGACCCGGCCGTTGCGCCGCACCGCCAGAATGGTGGTGCCATAGATTCGCTCTGGATCGTGGTTCATGGGATTAACGCCCTAGTGGGGGCGGCGCGGCGTGTTTCAAGCCGGGGCGCGTAGCCGGGGCGCGTAGCCCCGGGGCGCGTAGCCGGGGCGCGTAGCCGGCGCGTCACCCCGGGCGGCGCCGTGCGCGGGGGTGCGCCGCCTCGTAGACCTTGGCCAGGTGTTGAAAGTCCAAATGCGTATAGACCTGGGTGGTGCCGATGTCGGCGTGGCCCAGCAACTCCTGCACGCCGCGCAGGTCGCTGCTGCTTTCGAGCAGGTGGGTGGCGAAGGAGTGGCGGAACATGTGCGGATGCACGTGCACGCCGATTCCCTGGCGCCGGCCCCACAGCTCCACCCGCAGCTGCACCGCCCGCACCCCGAGCCGCCGGCCCGTGCGGGCGATGAAAACCGCGGCGTTTTGCACCCCGGCCGGCGCTGCGCAGCGGAGCAGGGCGCTGCGCTCGGCGAGCCAGGCGCGCAAGGCCGTCACCGCAAACCGACCGATCGGCACCACGCGTGTCTTGCTGCCCTTGCCGAGAACGCGCACGGTGCGATCGGCAAAATCGATCGCGCCGAGATCCAGGCTCACGAGCTCGTTCAAGCGCAGACCGGACGAGTAGAACAACTCCATGATGGCCTTGTCGCGTGCCGACAAGGAGTCATCGGCGCGAAACTCCAACAGCCGCGCCATCTGATCCGCATCCAGGGTGGTCGGCAAACGCTTCTTGGTCTTCGGTGCGCGCACGTCCCGGCCGGGGTTGTGTTCGCAGCACCCTTCGCGCAGCAGGAATTCGTAGAAGGTGCGCACCGCCGAGAGCCGCCGCTGAATGCTGCGCGGCCCGAGGCCGCCGCCGTGCTCGGCCGCGGCGAAGGCGCGCACCAGGCTTTGATCGAGCCCACGCCAGTTGAGAATCTTGCGCCGCTCGCAAAATGCGAGCAGCCCGGCGAGATCGCGGCGGTAGGCGGCCACCGTGTGCCCGCTCATGCGCCGCTCGTGCGCCAGGTGCGAGGTGAAGCGATCGATCCAACCGCGCTCGGCCGGGTTCACTTGAGCCTCGAGGCCGCGCGCCGGCTCACCGCATCAGCGCGTAGGTGACAAGTTCGCCGATGCGCGAGAGAAATTCCGTGCTCATGCCGGGGTGAAAGTGTTCGGCATCGCTCGCGCCGATGGCGAGCACCCCGAGCGCGCCCTTCGGGCCCAACGGCGTCAGGGCCACCGAGCCGATTTCGACGCAATCCTTGC
>Ga0181534_10000441_pt1 | contig 29270 bp, 27 predicted proteins | sample PEATcosm2014_Bin_37_FD_119758 | JGI IMG/M metagenome (GOLD analysis project Ga0181534, IMG submission 119758) | Peatland microbial communities from MTU Mesocosm Facility, Houghton, MI, USA - PEATcosm2014_Bin17_10_metaG | ecosystem: Environmental > Terrestrial > Soil > Wetlands > Peat | place...
ACGAGGCGTGGGTGACGCGCGCGTCGGATTTGGGGCCGAGTGCGCAGCGCTTCGACAACCAAACCATCATTGCGGAGATTTTGCCGCTGCGCCACGAGCTGAGCCAGCTTCTGGGATTCAAGAACTACGCCGATTATGCCCTGGCGACGCGCATGGCGAAGAGCAGCAAGCAGGTGCTTGGATTTCTCGATGATCTCGCGCGGCGCTGCATGCCCGCGGCGCGCCAGGAATTCTCCGATCTGGAAGAGTTCGCCGGACGCAAGCTCAACGCATGGGACATGGCCTTCTACGGTGAGCGTCTGCAGGAAAGCCGTTTCAAGGTCTCGCAGGAGGCATTGCGCCCGTACTTTCCTCTGCCCAAGGTTTTGAGCGGTTTGTTCGCCCTGATCCGCCGCTTGTACGGCATCGCCGTCCGGGAGCGGCCCGGAGTCGGGGTGTGGCATCCCTCGGTGCGCTATTACGATCTGCTCGATCAAAAGGAGACGGTCGTCGCCGGATTCTTTCTCGATCCGTATTCGCGCACCGAGAAGCGCAGCGGCGCCTGGATGGACGAATGCGTCATCGCCAAGTCCCTGCCCACGGGAACGGCGCTTCCCGTGGCCCAGCTGGTGTGCAATTTCACCGCGCCGGTGGGCGCCGCGCCTTCGCTGCTGACGCATGACGAGGTGACCACGCTGTTTCATGAATTCGGCCATGGCTTGCACCACATGCTGACGCGCGTCGCCTACCCCAGCATCGCCGGAATCAACGGCGTCTCCTGGGATGCGGTGGAGCTTCCCAGCCAGTTCATGGAGAACTTCGTGTGGCGCCCGGAGGTTCTGCCGCTGATCTCCGCTCATGTGGAGACCGGCGAAACGCTGCCCATCGACATGCTGCAGCGTCTGCTGGGCACGCGCACGTTCAATGCCGCGCTCGACACGCTGCGGCAGATCGAACTGGCGAGTTTCGATTTCGAATTGCACGCGAACTTCGACGTGAAGCAGGGCGCGAAAGTCGCCGATACGCTGGCCGCCGTGCGGCGCCGGGTGGCCGTGGTACCCGCGGCTCCATTCAACCGGATGCCGGCGAGCTTCGCGCACATATTTGCGGGCGGCTACGCCGCAGGCTACTACAGCTACAAATGGGCGGAAGTACTCGCAGCCGACGCCTTCGAAGCTTTCGAAGAGGCCGGCGTGTTCGACAGCGCCACGGCGGCGCGGTTTCGCGACTCGATTCTCGCGCGCGGCGGCAGTGTAGATGCGATGGACGCATTCGTGCGGTTCCGCGGGCGCGAGCCCGATGTGCGCCCGCTGCTCAAGCAGACCGGAATCGCTGCGTGATGAGCTCGTGAGAGTCCCGGCGCTGCCGTCACTGGCTCCGCCGTCATGGGGGTCGGCGTCAGGGGCGTTGCCGTCACTCGCGCTGCTGTCACTGATGCTGCCGCCGGCCGCAGTCTGGGCGGCGACGGCCTATGTCAGCGACGAACTCGTGCTCGGGGTCTATGCCGAACAGAACGGCCAGGGGCAGCGCCTCGCCACTCTGCACTCCGGGGCCAACCTGGAGACGCTGAGCGTGGCCGGAGAATTCACCAAAGTTCGCCTCACCGACGGCACCACCGGGTGGGTCAAGACGACCTATCTCACCACGCGCGAACCCGCCACCGCGCGCGTCAAGCAGCTCGAGGAGGAACTGGACCGCAGCCGCGCGACGACGCCGGCGCTGGCTGAAGCCGCCGCGCGCAGCGAGGTTTTGCAGCTCAGGCGGGAACTCGCGGCCAAGCAAGCCGAGCTCGACGCCGCCAACGGGATTCGGGCGACGCTCCCGGCAGCGGACGTCCCGGCGGCGAGCGCCGGGGACACGGTACCGGGCACCGCGGCGCCCGCGGGCGCCTCAGCGGGCGCTTCGACGGCCTCTTCAGGGCACCTTTGGATGGCCGTTCTCGCCGTACTGGCTGCGGCCGCCGCCGGCTTCGGCCTGGGATATGCCACGCTGGCACGACGGGTCACTCAAAAATTCGGCGGCATCAAGGTGTATTGACCTAATCCGCGCGGGCTTTTACATATCCGTGCTGCAGCGCGCTAAAAATAGCGATAAAGGAGAACCAGGCACGTGGCGTCCACGCCGCCAAGAGCCTACACTTCGGCCGATGCATGATCTTCGCCGTAACGACTATGACGTTACGAATTCGGTACAAGTCAGTTCCACCGAGGCGGTAGCGGCTGCGGTGCGAGAACTATTCACGGCTGCCTTTCCGGGAGAGCCGTTCGATCGGGTCGCCGTTTCATTCGAGGAATTCGACAAGCTGTTCACGGGCCGCATGCCCGGCTATCACGGCGTCGACACCGTCTATCACGATCGCCAGCATTCGCTGGATATGACCCTGGCCATGGCGCGCCTGCTGGTCGGATACGAGCGCAACGCCGAGACGCGCATGCGCTTCGGCGCCGAGCGCGCGGTCATGGCGCTGGTCACCTCGCTGTTTCACGATGCGGGGTACATCCGGGAATTCGGCGACCGGCAGCATCGCAATGGCGCTGAATTCACTCTTTATCATGTAACCCGCAGCGCTCGCTTCCTGGCCCGCTTCCTGCCGGGCATCGGCATGGAGAGCTGGGTGCCGGTGTCGACCCGAATCGTGCATTTCACGGGTTATGAGATCAAGCTCGACCAGATCCAGCTTGCGGATGCGCGCGATCGCAAGCTCGGACACCTCCTGGGCACCGCGGATCTGATCGCGCAGATGGCGGACCGATGCTATCTCGAGAAGTGCCGCGACCGGCTGTATCCGGAGTTCGTGCTCGGCGGAATCGCCGCCGCCACCGGTACCGACGGCGCCCTGCAGGTGCGATACAGTTCTGGCTTGGATTTGCTGCGCCAGACGCCGGAGTTCGTACGCGAAACGCGCATACAGCGCCTGGAAGGTGAGTTCGAGCATGCCTATCGGTACGTCGAGCCTCTATTCGGCGGCAAGAACCCCTATCTCGAGGCGATCGACCGCAATCTGGGCTACTTGCACCGAGTTTTGCGCACCGAGCGCTGGCCCATGCTCCGGCGCAATCCGCCGCTGTTCACCTCGGGCGAGAATCAATTGGGCCAGGTACGCGGGCTGATGCTGACCCATCTCAAGGCGCTCTGGGCCTAAACGGGCGCCGGTGCCGTCAAGGCCAGTCGATGGCCGCCACGTAGCGGGCGTGCAATTCCTCGATCCGAGCGAGCACCTCTTGTTTTCCCAATAGCGGCGCCGCGGTAATGGCCTTGCGCAACACCCCCGGGCTCAAGGCACGGCGGGCGCTTTCGGCAACCGGAGCGAAGCTGAAATGCCAGGGTTCGGGCTGGACGCCCGACAGGATGCCGCGAAACGGGCGGAAAAAGCCGAAGCGCGCCGCGTTGGACTCCAGCCATGCGGCAAGCGCCGCGAACGGCCCTCCGGGCGCAAATTCCTCGGTCGTGAGCTGTACCCGGTATCCCGGCGCCACGGCGCGCCGATCGATGACATCGATATCGGACCCCCAGTGATGGCGGCTGGCGCCAGGCAAAGCGGACCACAGCAGAATCGCCTCGACTCGCTCGCCGGGAGCGAGTCCGCTCACGTCGATGGCCCGGCCCGAGGCATCGGCCATGGGCCTCTCGCCGCTGTATTTTCCGTTCCAGATCGCAAGCTGGCGCGAAAAATCGCGAAAACTGCTCTGCGGGATGAGGTCGAAGCCATCGGCCAGGGCGGCGCGGCGTAAATTCAAGAACGGAGCGATCACATGGGCGTGCAGGGTGCACTGCGGCAGGGTTACGTCCGCAACATGTGTGCGGACCTGCCCGGTGAGCTCGCCGTCATTCAAGACACGGCATCCCGGGCCGCCCCGAATTCCGCGACCTGATCCAAGACCCGCGCGAGAGTCCCCACCTCCTGCGCGCCCGATATGGTGTATTGCCCGTCGAATACGAAGGTTGGGACACCGGTTATCCCCAGAACTGCGGCGTGACGTTCGGCGGCGATCACTCCGTCCTGGCCTTCGCGCAGTACCAGCGCGGAACGGGACTCGTGCTCAGCCAACCCGGACTCGACCCCGAGCCGCACCAGAACCTCGATATCCCCGATGTCGCAGCCCTCCTGGAAATAGGCGCGCATGAGTCGCTCCTTGACGGCCGTTTGGCGCCCGAAACGGGCCGCATGGGCGATCAGCAGATGCGAGCGGCGGGTATTCGGCACGCGCTCGATCAGATCGAACCGGAATTCAATGCCGCTGGCCGCCCCCTGGCGCTCGATCTCGGCCTGCACCTCCGCCACCCGCTCTGGGGAGCCGATCCGGGCCGTCAAATAGGCCCCGCGCTCGACCCCTTCGGCGGGAAGCTCCGGATTCAGCTCGAATGGCCGCCAGGTGACCCGGGCCTCGTACTGCGGACGCGCGGCCAGCGCCAGCTCAAAACGCCGCTTACCCAAGTAGCACCAGGGACAAACAGTGTCGGAGTAGATATCAATGCGCATATTTCGCGTCCATCTGGGCTGATTGTACCGGGCCCCTTATAGGGTTTGGCGTGAGCGAGTATCATTGTGGGTCTGTTCCCCGACGCAGACCCTCGGTGCAGTCAATGGCGCGAAGCTTGAAAACCAATTACTTACTGCTCGCGCTGGCAGTCGGGGCCGTACTGTCGCTGCTGCTGGGGGGCCTCGCGTACTACGAACACCGGGTCGACGCCGCGGACGTCAACCAGCTCACCTATGCCACCGTCGCCCAGAAGCTGGAAGCCGACCTGGAGAAGCGCGCCAGCTCCTTGAGTGAAATCACCGGTACTTCGCTGGCTCCCGCCTTGATTTCAGGCAACAAGGCCGCGGTTGCATCCATCGCGCAGCGGCTGCTCGACGAGCGCGACATAGAAAGAGTCGAGGTATTGGACACGCGCGGCACGGTCCTGTTCAGCGGCGGCGATGCCGCGGTGCAGGCGGTGGGCGACTGGTTCGTCTTCCAGAGCACGATTCACTCCAACCTGGTATCGGCGCCCGTGCAGCGGGTCGGCAGCCTGCAGATCTGGATGAGCCGCGCCGAGATGCACGAGACTCTGGCCAGCATACGCAAACAGCTCGAGAGCCAGCAGGGTATGCAAATCAAGCGCATGCGCGGCCTGCTGGCCGGCATCGCCCTGCCGCTGCTGCTCTTAGGGCTGGCCGGGGCGTGGTTCATCGCCAGGCAGCTGTCGGGGCCCATCTCCGCGCTGGTCAAGAGCGCCGACCGAATCGGCGAAGGCGACTACACGCGGCCGCTGGCCGTGGTGCGCCACGACGAGCTCGGCGACCTGCAGTTCGCGCTCGAGCGCATGCGCCAGAAGCTGAATGAGACCACCATCACCAAGAATTATCTCAACACGGTGCTCAACAGCTTGAGCGACGCGGTCCTGGTCACGTCCCAGGAGGGCATCGTGAAAAGCTGCAATGAGGCCGCGCAGCGGCTGCTGGGCTACCAGGAAGCCGAACTGCTGGGCAAGCCCCTGGTCAGCTTCATCGACGAGGTGCACCGCAGCGCCTTCGATTTGACCAACTCGGCGCCCGAGGCGCGCGAAACCGTGCTGCGCACGGCAAGCGGGCAGACCATTCCAGTGTCCATGGCCTCCTCGGCGATCACCTCGGAAGATCCGCAGTTCCAAGGCAACATTTATGTGGCGCGCAATATCACCGAGCGCAAGCGCGCCGAACGGCGCATCCGCTACCTGGCGCGCTACGACACGCTCACGAAAATGCCGAACCGCATGCAGTTTCAGCATCTGCTGCAGCAGGCCATCGCCCGCGCGCGCCGCGGCCAACGCTCCATGGCGCTCTTGTACCTGGATCTGGACCGATTCAAGGAGGTCAACGACACCTTCGGGCACGCCGCCGGGGACCGCACCCTGGAGATCTTGAGCGAGCGGCTGACCAGAAACCTGAGCAAGGACACCGTGATCGGCCGGCTGGCCGGCGATGAGTTCGCCATGTTCATCGACGATCTTCCGATGGACGTCGACAATCGCGCGAGCATCGGCACTCTCGCGCGCACCTTGCTCGACGAGATAAGCCGCACGTTCTACGTCAATCAGCAGGAGGTCTATCTGACCGCCAGCGTCGGCGTCGCCATCTGCCCTTACGATGCCGAGAATGTGATCGATTTGATCCGCAATGCCGATGCGGCCATGTATCACTCGAAGCAGAACGGCGGCAACTCCTGCGCGTTCTACGTGCCCGAAATGAATGCGGCGGCGGTCGAGCGATTGATGCTGAAGAGCAAGCTGCGGCGCGCGCTGGAGCGCGACGAGCTGGTGATCCTGTATCAGTCCAAGGTCGACTTGCGAAGCGGCCGCGTGGTCGGCGCCGAAGCGCTGCTGCGCTGGCGCCTGCCGGGCCATGGCGACATATCGCCCTCGCACTTCATCCCGCTGGCCGAAGAGACCAGCCTCATATTGGACATCGGCGAGTGGGTATTGAATCGCGTGTGCTCGGACTACCGCGAGTGGCAGAAGATCGTGCCCGAGCCCGGCAGGATCGCCGTCAACCTCTCGCTGCGCCAGCTCAAGCAGGCGAGCTTCATCGCCCGTTGCCGCGCCGTGTTCCGCAAGCACAATGTCTCGCCCACCTGCTTCGAGCTGGAAGTCACGGAAACCACCCTGATGACCGATCCGAAGCGCACCATCGGATTGCTGAACGAGCTGTATGCCATGGGCTTGAACCTCGCCATCGACGATTTCGGCACCGGATATTCTTCGCTGTCGGCGTTGCAGCAGTTCCCGATCGGCACTCTGAAGATCGATCAATCGTTCGTGCGGGATGTCGCGGTGGACTCGGACGACGCCGCCATCGTGCGCACCATCATCGACATGGGGAAGAGCCTCGATCTCGAGGTGATCGCGGAAGGCGTCGAAGCCAGCGAGCAGCTCGAGTTCCTGCGCAAGCACGGCTGCTACTATGCGCAGGGCCGCCTGTTCGGCGATGCCATGGAAGCCGGCAAATTGCTGGCCATTCTGGCGAGCCAGGCCGGCGGAGCGGCCCACCACGCCGCGTTGTGCGTTCCCTCGGTCCTGCGGCCGCTGCGACTGTCTTCGTAGCCGCGTCGCGGTTCGCGCGCTGCGCCCGGATAGCCGTTCCGGCATTGCTGCTCGCGTGGATGTCGGTGGCGTTATGGAACTCCGCCAAGCCGCTGCCGCCGGGGACGCACATCGCTTCGCAGACATCCCGGCTGTCGGAGGCCGACGTCGATTTCATATTCTCCTCGCCCGGGCAGCCGGCCGTTCTTGCTCCCGAATTGACGGCGATCGACCATGCCGAACAGATGATCGTCCTCGACCGCTCGCCGGTGGGCGAGGAACTCATGCAGCACCTGCTGGGGCGAAAGCGCCTGCGGCCCTATCTCAGGATCGTGCTGGTGACGGACCCCGGCAGCGAGATCTTCGGCGGCACACCCCCGCAAACTCTCGCCGCCCTGGAACAGGCCGGCATCATCGTCGCCCGCGTGCGGCTCGACCGCTTGCGCGATTCGGACCCGCTGTATTCGGCTCTTTGGCGTTTGGGCGTCGGGTGGTGGAGCGACCCGTTCGACGAGACCCCCGGCCGGGTGTCGCTGGCGGCGTGGTCGCGCATGCGCAACTCCAAGGCCGACCAGCGCCAGCTCGTGGTGGCGGACGACGGCGCGGGAGGGTGGCTCGCCGTCCTCGCGCCCCCCGGCGCCTCCGCGAGCCTGGTACTGCGAGGGTCCTTGGCGCGCACGATGATCGACGGCGAACTCAAAGTGGCGGCATGGTCCACGGATGACGATCGCCTGCCGGTGGGACCGCCCATGGACGGCCGCGGCGTGGGTTCGATCGATGCCCGATTCCTCACCGAGGGCGCCATCGAGACCGCGTTGCTCGATGCCATCGGAGCGGCCGGCAGCGGCGATCACATCTGCATGCAGGCCGAGAACCTGAGCGATCGGCGGCTCATGGCCGCGATGCTGCGGGCGGCGGCGCGCGGCGCGGGTGTCCAGGTGCTGCTGGCCCGCAACCGGCTGCCGAACCAGGCGGCGGCCGGCGAGCTCGAGCGCGACGGCGGTGGGCGCATCGAAGTGCGTTGGCTCTCTGCCGGGACGGGCGCATCGCACCCGAAGCTGCTCCTCGTCCGGCATCGTACCGATCTGTGGCTCAATTTGAGCTCCGCGAATTTCACCCGCCGCAATCTCGCGGATTTGAATCTCGAGGCGGGGGTGGAGCTGCGCATGCCGGCGCGGGCCGCGCCGGCGCGGGCGGTAGCCGATTATTTCACGCAGGAGTGGTCCGGCGCGTCCGCCGACCCGGGATTCGCGGAAGGATCCGCCGCCGCCTACTGGCATTATCGATTTGCCGAGGCGACCGGACTATCGAGCTTCTGATACCCCGGCGAGCGTTTCGGCGGCACCGGCGGCGATCCGCGCCATCGCCGCGTCCGCCGCGCGCGCGTACGCGTCCACGATGGCGCTCAATCGATTCTGCGCGGCCGGCTGCTCGGCGTCCGCGACGAACTGAGCGAGAATGTGCCGGTCGCCTGATCTGCCGATGCGGGCCAGAAAATGCGCATGCACCGTGGGTGCCGCGCCCTCGGTGAAGTACTCGGCTTGAAAATCCGTGACTTCGATCTCCAGCCAATAGGCGCTCTCGAATACCGAGGCGTCTGCGCTGACGGTGCGCAGATGAGCGTGAGCATGAAACTGCTGCAACGCGAGGTCCTGCAGCACTTCGCTGAGCGGTCCGCTCCAGCGTGCATCGGCGAAATAATCGAGATGCCGGTCCGGATACAGCACGGCAATGCGGTCGGACTCGAGTCCGGTGCGCAGCCGGGGCTTGAGAATCGTCAGATCGACGGGAATCTCGCCCGCAGCCGCATCGGCGGGCGGTGCGGGGACAGCGGCAGAGGCCTGTGCCGATGCCAGAGCCAGAGCCAGAGCCGGGGCCGGGGCCGGGGCCGGGGCCGGGGCCGACAACAGATACAGGGTGGGCGGCGCGACCTTGCTTTGGAACAGCGAGCCCGTGCAAGCGGCGAGACCGCCCGCCGCGAGAGAGCCCGCCGCGAGACAGGCGGCCATGAGGGCGGCCGCGAGAACCCTTGTCCGGCCGACGGAGCGAGTCACTTCGCCACCTCGACGCCGCGGTAATTCGGCTCATAGATGAGCTGCGAGGGGTTTTGCTTCAGGCTGCGCGACAGATCGCGAAAATCGCGTGCCGCCTGCCGGCTCTCGCGCAGCAGCTGCTCGAGCTCCGGCAGGCTCTGGTGCGTGAAACGCGAAAGACCGGGTTCATTGTCCGCGACGAAGTGTTCCAATTGGTCCGAGGTGTGCGCCAGATTGTCCGACAGGCGGCGTATGTTCGCGATGGCCGATTCGACATCGGGGGCGGCATGCGTCTCGACTTGCTTGAGTTCGGCCGCTGCGCTCCGCACCTCCAATACCGTTTGCCTGGTGTCCGCCACCAATGCCTGCACGTCGCGCACCGTGTCCGGCAGGCGCTCGCTGGCGAGGCGCGCATTGTCCAGGGTCGTCTTGAACGCATGCACGTTCTCATCGCTGAAAACCTGATTGAATCGGCCCACCAGCTCCACGAGGTGCACGCTCAATTCGGGCAGATTGCTCAGCAACACGTCGAAGTCCGAGGGGGCGGAAGCGATGATGGGATAATTCAAGCCCTCCGCGAGCGAGCCCGCCGACGTGGCATTGCGATCCTGCTCCAGATCGATATACAAGAGCCCCGTGATTCCCTGAAGACTCAGGGAGGCCCGGGTGCGTGCATCGATGGGCGCGCTGGCTTCGATATCGGCGATGACGAGCACGCGGTTGCGCTGCTTCGGATCGATCAGGATGCGTGCCACCTTGCCGACGTCCACCCCCAGGTAGCGCACCGGGCTGCCGGGGCCGAGTCCGCTGACCGTGCCCGGGAAGTAGATTTCATAGCGCAGATAGATCTGCTTGTCCCTCTGGTTCGTATACCAAAGCACGAAGGACGCGGCCATGGCGATGACCAGCAGCACGAAGGCGCCGACCGCGGCATAGTTCGCGTCCCTATCCATGGGTTTCCTTTTCGGCGGCACGCGCCCGCGGTCCGTGAAAATAGCTGTGTATCCACGGATTCTGGTTTTGCAGCAATCCGTCGAGGCTATCGGTGATCATGCGTCCGTCGACGATGACGCCGACCCTGCTGCAAGTTCGAAACAGGGTATCCAGGTCGTGGGTGATCATGACCACGGTGAGCCGCAGTTGGGAATGAAGGTACAACAGTAGCTCATCGAAGGCCGCGGCGGAAATGGGATCCAGGCCAGCCGTCGGCTCATCCAGGAACAGGAGCTTGGGTTCGAGGCTGAGCGCCCGCGCCAATGCGGCGCGCTTGACCATGCCGCCGGACAATTGCGACGGATACTTTGCCCCGTCGTCCGGCTCGAGCCCGACCAGGGCCAGATTCAGGTCCGCGAGTTCGCCGAGGGTCCTCTCCGATGCCGGATCGTATTCGCGCAGCGGCAGCTGAATGTTCTGCGCAACGCTCAAGGAACTGATCAGAGCGCCGTTTTGAAACGTCACGCCGTAACTTCGCACCAGTGAGCTCAAGTCGGCGGCCGCCAGCTGCTGCACGTCCTTGCCGTACAGTTCGACGCTGCCCCCGTCGGGCGCGCGCAACCCGAGAATCGTACGCAGCAACACGGTCTTTCCGGCTCCCGAACCGCCGACGACGCCGAAAATTTCGTTCGATCGCACTTCCATGTCGAGCCCGTCATGGACGACCTGCGCGCCGAACCGGCTGACGAGGCCGCGCACGCGGATGACCGCGGTTGCCGCTCCGTCCGGCATCAGAAGTCGATCTGCACGAACAAGATCGCGAACAAGGCGTCGGCCAGAATGACGAGAAAGATCGATTGCACGACGGCCACCGTGGTCAAGCGTCCCAGCTCGCGCGCCGAATCGCGCACCTGCATACCGCGGTAGGTGCCGACCATTGCGATCAGCATGGCGAATACCGGCGCCTTGATCAGGCCCGACCAGAAGGTCGTGGGCGACAGCGATTCGCGCAGCCGATTGGTGAACTGCGGCAGCGGGATGTGCAGGTTGACCAGCGACAACAGTCCGCCCCCGGCGAGCCCCATGGCGTCCGCGATCACGGTCAGCAGCGGCAGCGAGATCATGAGGGCGAGCACCCGGGGTACCACCAGCAGTTCGACCGGATTCATGCCCATGGCGCGCAGCGCGTCGGTCTCCTCATTGAGCTGCATGACGCCGATTTCGGCCGCAAACGCACTGCCGGAGCGGCCCGCGACGATGATGGCCGTCAGCAGCACTCCCATTTCGCGCAGTACCGAGATGGTCACGAGATCCACGACGAAAATGTCGGCCCCGAATCTGCCGAGCTGCTGCGCGCCCAGGTAAGCCACGATCACGCTGATGAGAAAGGCGATGAGCGAGACGATGGGGATGGCGGTTATTCCGGTCTCATAGACGTGCCGCGTCACCGACGACAGGCGCAGCGCCCGCGGACGGGAAAACGCGGCGCCGAGCACCGTGACGATGCGGCCGAAGAAGCCGAGCACGCCGCGTGCATGCCTGCCCTGAAGCACGGCCCATCGGCCCAGTTTCCCGATTAAACCCTCGAGACCGGGGCTCTGCGCGGGTGCGCCCGAGACGGCATGGCGCTGCGCCTCGAGCTTCTGCAGCAGCTCCAGGAAGTGCGGCGGGCCGCCGGTGTGGCGAACATCCGAAGGCTGCGCGCCGAGATCGCCCAAGCGCGCGAGGAGCACCCAAACCGGTCCGATTCCCGGCGCCTCGGCCCGCGACCAATCGCAAGTCAGAGCGCCGCGCAGCGCTGCGGGCAAACCATCGAGAAGCGCCTCGATTTGCGCCATCGCCGCCAGTGACCAATCGCCGCTCAGGCGCAGACGCCAATCTCCGTCTTCTCCCTCGAGGTCAAGGCCGGTCATACTGGGACCCATGGCTATATGTAATGCATAACGATCCGCTGCTGCAAATCCTGATCCTGCTCACCGCGTCGGTGGGCGTCGTCGCGGGCGTGCGCAAGCTCAAATTGCCTGCGATTCTGGGATATCTGGCGGTGGGAATGCTTCTCGGGCCGCACGCGCTCGCTCTGGCGGTCGACAATGAAACGACGCGCCTGCTGGCGGACTTCGGCGTGGTATTTCTGGTATTCACGCTGGGTTTGGAATTCTCGCTGCCGCGCCTGGTCGCGATGCGCTGGGAAGTGCTCGGCGTCGGCGGCGCACAGGTGTCGATCACCACGGGCGTGGTGGCCGCGGGCGCCGTGATGCTATTCGGCGTGCTGCCGGCGGTGGCCGTGGTGATCGGTGGCGCGGTGGCCATGTCGTCGACGGCCATCATCATTTCGCAGCTCACCGAACAGTCGGAAAACAACCGCACGCACGGACGGCTCGCGGTGGCAATCTGCCTGTTCCAGGATCTGAGCTTTCCGCTGTTTCTCGCCCTGGTCTCGGTGCTGAGCGGCGGCGCGCAGCGAGCCGACGCCGGGCATATCGTGGGCGCCATAAGTATCGCCGTTCTGGCGCTGCTCCTGGTGCTTGCCGCCGGACGATGGCTGCTGCGGCCGCTGTTCGCCGGGATTGCGGCCATCCGCTCCCCGGAGCTGTTTTCGCTCGCCGTACTGCTCGCGGTGCTGGCATCCGCCTGGGCCACTCACGCCGTGGGCATGTCGCTCGCGCTTGGCGCGTTTCTCGCCGGCATGATGCTCGCGGAAACCGAGTTTCGTCACCAGATCGAGGCGACGATCCGGTCGTACCGCGAGGTGCTGCTCGGCCTGTTCTTCATCACCGTCGGCATGCTGCTCGATGTCGGGTTGCTGGTGCGGCACTTTCCGCTGGTCGCGGCGACGTTGGCAGGAATGCTGCTGCTCAAGGCGGCGGTGGTGACCCTTGCCGCCAGGCCGGCGACAATGAGCTGGTTCAAGGCCCTGCGCACCGGCGTGGTGGTGGGGCAGGGCGGTGAGTTCGGATTCGCGCTGCTGACTCTGTTGCTGCGGCGTGACTTGCTCGATCCAACCGTGGTGCAGCCGCTGCTTGCCGCCACCGTTCTCAGCATGGTCCTCTCGCCGTTTCTCATACGGCACAATCGGAGCATCACGCGCGCGCTGCTCGGCGAGTCCGGGCCGCCGCACAGCGAAGCGATGCGCGAAGCGCTGGCAACCCTGGCCGTCGCCGGGCGCGATCATGTCATCATTTGCGGCTTCGGCCGCGTCGGCCAGAATATTGCGCGCGTGCTCGAGCAAACGGGCTTCGAATACATCGCCCTCGATCTGGATCCCTACCGGATTCGCGTCGGCAGGCAGGCCGGCGACCCGGTCATGTACGGCGACGCCGGCGAAGCGAAGGTGCTGGAGAACGTCGGGGTGAGTGCGGCAAGCTGCGTGGTGATCACCTTCGCCAGCCCCGAAGTGGCGCTGCGAATCCTGCGGGCGGTGCGCGAACTGCGCCGTGACGTGCCGGTGCTGGTGCGCTCTCAGGACGACAGCAAACTCGAGCAGCTGCAGGCGGCCGGCGCCACGGAGGTGGTGCCCGAAACCCTCGAGGCCAGCCTCATGCTGCTGTCGCACTTGTTGCTGCTGCTGAAATTGCCCGTGCCGCGCGTGATCCGGACCATCAACGACATTCGCAGCCACCGCTACGGCATGCTGCGTCAATACTTCCCCGCCGCGCACGCCGAACCTCTCGACGACAGCCACGCCTTTCGCGAGGAATTGCACAGCGTCATTCTGCCGCCGCACGCCTGGGCGGTGGGCCGTAGCATCGCGGAACTGGCCGCCCGCGGCTCGCGGGCATCGGTCAGCGCGGTGCGCCGCGACGGCATCGTGGGACGGCAGCCCGGCCTCGATACGGTGTTCAAGGTAGGAGATGTGGTGGTGGTATGCGGCACCCCGGAAGCCGTCGAACACGCCGAAACCTTGCTTCTGATGGGTTGAAAAAAGCGCTTTACAGGAATGGCGCGTTCATCGCATAGTAGGCGCGCTGTTTAAGGGCAAACCCGCCGAAAGGCGGGGACGCAAAACCACCGGTCTAAGGGACTTCTGCCGAAGAAGTCTGACGATAGCGGGGTCGCCAGTATCAATGCGCTACGCGCACCGCGAAACCTTCCGGTTTTGTGCCCCCGACAGCAGGCAGTACTTCAGAGCCAGCAGTCTTGCGGGGGGGAAGAATATGGTAAGTAAAGTCACCCGCTCAGCGGGCGCGGATTCGTCGGGCATCTATCGCCGGCCGCGGCTCGTCCTAAAGTTGAAGCGCGTCGAAGACCTTGCGCCCGTTCTCTGCAAAACCAAGAGCTATCCGACTCCCATTCGCATGGTGGGCGCCGATTATTCGCAGACCCGATGCGTGGGCGGCGACGGCGGCACGACCGTCGACACCGGTGCGCTCGACAAGATCCTGGAATTCGGCGAGACCACGGTGCGCGCCCAGGCCGGGGTGCGGGTGCGAACCTTGGTGCGCGCGCTCGCCGAGCGCGGCGTGGAGCTGCCGCTGACGCCGGAAATGGGGCAGATCTCCCTGGGCGCGCTCGCGGTCACCACCCTGCCTCAGGCCTCGTTCGGTCCGGGCCTCGCGCAGCTGTCCTCCTGTGTCGTGGAGCTGAAGCTGATCACGCCGCAAGGCAAGCACATGACGGTGACGGAGCGGGATCGCGACCTGATGCGCGTGCTGCGCTCGAGCTTCGGACTGCTGGGCGTGGTGTACGAAGTCGTGCTTCGCGTGCGGCCGCTGACGCCGGTCAAGATCGATTATCAGGTACTGTCTCTGAAGGAATTGAGCGCCCGGTTCGCGTCCCTCATCGAGGCGCCGGGCGCATTGCGGCTGCACATCTCGCCCTTCAACGATCGGATCACGGTCGAACGCCGCACGCTCGATGAATCGGCGTCGCCGAGCCGTTCCGGCATCTGGCAAATCCGCAACTCCGTGATGCGCAATGTGTTGCCCGCCTTCGGCTCGACCGTCGGCAGCGTGCTGGCCGCGCCGGGTCTTCGGGCGGTGATGCTTTCGAGCATGCAGCGGGCGCTGCGCGCGACCCTCGATCGCAACACGCGGGGCGTGGTGTTGTACGCGCACGAGTGGATGCGCGACATGCCGAGCGAGGCCCGCAAGGCGCGCCACACCTACAGCCTGTGGGCGTTTCCGGAGTCCGACTACCCGCGGGTGCTGGCCGAATATTTCGGGTTCTGCAGGTCCTACTACAAGGAAAACAGATACCGCTGCAACGTCGTCAGCGGCGCGAGCCGGCTGCATCAGGATCGCGGCTCCTTGTTCAGCACCAGCTACACGGGCCCGATGTTCACGCTCGAGCCCTCCTCCACCGGCGATGAGGGCTGGGATGATTTTTTGATCGACTTCAATGATTTCGCGTCCGGCTTGGGCGGTACGCCCACGTTCAATCAGACGCGAGCCCTGCAGGCCGAACACGTCGCGAAAGCGTTCGGCGAAAGGCTCAAATTGTTTCGCGCATTGCGCCAGCGGACCGACCCGCTCAATCGGCTCCGCAACGGCTACTTCGCCTATCTCCTGGGCTAGGGAAGGAGGGCCGCGCGATCGTTCATCAGGCCTTCTCTTGCAGATGCGCCTCGAGGAACCAGAGGTACTTGTCGATGTCGCGGGATATGCCCGTGAACAGATCCGCGGTATCCGCATCGCCCAGCTTGTCGGTGTCCTCGATGGCGGCCCGCGCCGCCTTGCCGAACACGGACAGCTGCGTCGACAAATAGAATAGATGATCCTTGCCGGCCGTGATGGAGAGCGGATAGTTCTTCAGCTTGCTGCGCTTGGCGGCCACCGCCACCGTGCCCTCGGCCGTGCCTCCCAGGCTCGTGATCCTTTCGGCGATCGTGTCGATTTGATCCAGGAGCAGATCGGAAATCTTGTCGAACAGCTCGTGCAGCGAGATGAAGTGCGGGCCCTTCACGTTCCAGTGCGCCTGTTTGACCTGGCTTTGCAAATCGATGGCATCGGCCAGCCTATCGTTGAGTACGAGAATCACGTTGCGGCGGATTTTCTCGGGCAGGTCAATCTTGGTCTTGTACATCGGCGCTCCTTCGAGGTATGGCATCGGATGGCGGCCTATTTTGCACCGCTTGATGGTGAATCCCAAGAGAGAGCGCCGGTGTCCCGCGCCGCCGGCGGTCAGATCTCGGTGCGCCGCATGCGCAGCTGGATGGCCGCGGCGATCAAGACCGCTCCCAGCGCCGCACCGATCCAAGTGGCGGGGCTCGAGAAAAATCCATAGGCGTTGAGAAAGCCCCAGATACCGGATGGCATGCGCAGCGCTTCATCCGCGCCGGCGGCCGCCCACGAGGCGCCGCCGGGATCGGCGTGGAATGCGATTCGCGAAAAGCCGAACAGCCTCTTGGCAATCTGGTCCCCGAGCACGTGGGTGCCCAGGAACCAGTGCTCCGCGAGCAGCAACGCGAAGGGCGGCAGGATGGACCAGAGCATGACGGCGCGTCTGGCCCAGGCGGATACCACCAATAGATACGCAGCCACCGGCAGGTACCAGATGGCGGTGGTCACGATCATATACAGCCACAGAACCTGCAGCTGCAGCCACAGGTCGACATGCCACAGGGCGCCGCCCAGCGAGGCACTCGCTCGAACGGAGACGACGAACGCCATCATGACCGTGGTGATGTCGGCGGCCGCGAAATATACCAGGGGAATCACGACCAGGGCGGTGAGCAGCTTGGAGATGACCGTGATGGTGTCGGATATGGGCAGGGACTTCCAGAACAAGACGCTGCGGTCTTTGCGGTCGGCGTACAGGCAATCCACCAGGTACCAGCTCGAATAGACGGACAGAACCACGAAGAAGGTCGCCGCGACGGCGAGCAGAAGACCGCCGCCCAAGGTCCGGCTCGGCACCTGCGAAGGGATGGACATCAGATCGATCCTGCCGAACAGCGCGATGAGAATCATGAGCGCGCCGATCACCGCCGGAATCATCCAGATCGCGCGATTCTCCCAAAACTCCCGGCGTACCAGCCAGATGGTCGTATTCACTCGGCACCTCCGGACAGTTTGGCGACGAACAAATCGGCAACGCTCAAGCTGTGCACCTCTCCCAAGGCCGCGAGCCGGTCCAAGTCGGGACGCTCGTAATACAGCACCACCTTGCCCAGCATGCGGCGCTCGTGAAACGGCTTTTCGGCGCGGGCCGCTTCCAGCTTGTCCGCGGCCACCGCGACCGCCGCGTAGCGGGACGCGATGTCGTCGAGCGAGGAATCGAGAACGATGCGGCCCCGGTCGATGAACAGCACGTCGGTCAGCAGATTCTCGACCTCCTCCACCTGATGGGTGGTGATCAGTATGGTCCGCGTTTCGTCCATGTAGTCGTTGACCAGCGCATCGTAGAAGGCGCGCCTGGCGAGAATATCGAGGCCGAGGGTGGGCTCGTCGAGTACCAACAGCTTGGCATCGATCGCCATGGTCAGCGCGAGGTGCACCTGAGTCTTCATGCCCTTGGACAACTCGCGCAGGCGCCGGCTGCCGCCGATGTCGGTTTTGGCCAGCAAGGCCAGCGCACGATCCCGGCGAAATCGCGGATGCACGCCGGCGACGAAGTCGACGGCATGATCGACGCGCAGCCACGCCGGGAGCACGGCGACATCCGCGATGAAGCAGGCGTCATGCATGAGCAGGGCGCGCTCGCGGAACGGCTCGCGCTCCAGCACCTTGAGCCGCCCTTCGTAGGCGGTGAGTCCGAGGATGGCGCGCAGAGCCGTGGTCTTGCCGGCGCCGTTCGGGCCGATGAGCCCGACGATCCGGCCGGCCTCAACGGAGAAATTGGCGCGGTCCAGCGCCACGTGCGCACCGTATCTCTTCGTCAGATCGCGGGCTTCGATGAGCGAAGTCATATTTTAGGTCTCATTCGGTTTGACGTCGCCGCCGCGCGGCGGCGGGGCCGGGTGGGTGAGCGCCGGCGTCTGCGCAAACAATTCCTGCGCGGAGAATCCGAGCCGGTGGATGACCGCCAGGATCCGCGGCCATTCCTCGTGGAGGAACCGCTCCCGCTCTCCGGCGAGCAACAGCCGTTGAGCGCCCTGGCTGACGTACATGCCGCGGCCGCGGCGTTTTTCGACCAGGTGCTCATCGACCAGCTGCTGATAACCCTTCAGCACCGTGAGCGGATTGAGACGGTAATCGGCGGCAACAGCTCTCACGGAGGGCAGCGGATCGCCCTCCTTGAGTGCGCCCTCTAGGATCAGGGCGACCATGCGATCGCGCAGCTGGCGATAGATGGGCTGGTTGTCGTTCCAATTAGGGTCCATTCCTCACTCGATGTGTTATGGCCATGTAGCGCTCTAGTGTAAGGCAACGCAGTGCCGGTGAAGACGCTCACACGGCGCCGTGCAAGTTCGACCGGGCGGTATGGGCCAGGGAAACCACGGTGTGGTGGTGCAGCGGCCCGCTGAACAGGTAGGCGACCCCACCGATCAGTACACTGTTCATCATCAGGGCGACGGCAAGGGCGGCGAGCTTGGTAGACAGTTGCGTTGGCACGAGGAATCTCCTGGGTTGACGGTGGCAGTACGAGGTGTTTCGGTGACTTGGTGATATACTCACATAAAACACTGATGCATGCAAGCGCTCGCCGTATTCTTCTATCTTGCGGCGCAGCATTACTCGCCGGCACCGCGGGATCGGCAGCGGGTATGCTTGGGACCATGGAGCCGCTCGACGAGGACGCACAGCTGATGTCGCGCTACCGGGACGGTGACGCGGGTGCATTCACGGCGCTGTATGCCCGCCACAAGGGCCCGTTATATCGCTATCTGCTGCGGCAGGTACGCAACGCCGGCGCCGCCGCGGATCTGTTTCAAGAAGTCTGGTCGCGCCTGATCGCCAACCGCGCCCGTTATGAGGCACGCGCAAAATTCGCGACCTATCTGTTTCACATAGCGCATAACTGCACCATCGATTTCTTCCGGCGCGACCGCGCAATGAGCCGCGCGGCGCGATCGGAAGATGCCGACGCGCCGCCGGAAGCCGAAGTGCCCGAGTATCAGCGCCCCGACGGTATCGCGGAATACGCCGAGCAGCAGTCCGCGCTGCTCGCGGCCCTGGGCGCCCTGCCGCAGGAGCAGCGCGAGGCTTTTCTGCTGCACGAAGAAACGGGATTGACCATCGAGGAAATCGCGCGCGTGACCCAGGTCGGACTCGAGACGGCCAAGAGCCGGCTGCGCTATGCCGTTCGAAAATTGAAGAAAGCGCTGCTTCCGGTGCAAATCCCCGCAGCGCGGCCGCTACGGACGCGCACCATTTGAAGAACACTCCGACAAGGATTCCTCCCGACGACCTGGACGAATACCTGCGCGGCGGGAGCGCGCTGTCGCGCCATTACCGCAAAGAATCGGCGCCGATGCCGCCTCATAACCTCGACCGCAGAGTGCTGCAGTTGTCGCGTGAAACGGCGAATGGCCGCTCCCCCTGCCTCGCGCCGCTCGCTTTCGCGGCCAGCGTCCTTTTGTCCGTGGCGATGGTGCTCGCCATCGTGTTCGGGCCGCAAACAGCCCGGCGTGCCGAGGACGCGCCGCGGCTGGTGCGGGTCGTCGCGCGCGCGGACACGAAGCCGCGGCTCTACAGCAGCGATCCGCAGCGCGCGCGCCCGCCCTCGGTCTGGCTCGCCGACATCGCGGCGCTGCGCCGTGACGGCCGCGACAGCGAAGCGGACGCGGAATTTCGCCGCTTTCGCAGCACCTATCCCGGCTATTCCTCCGGCCGCGCCGCGACGCTGCCGTGAGGGGACCGCTGAGGAACAATTTCGGCTAACATTGGCCGCTTTTGCGCTGGGAGAGCTAGTCATGAAAAAGCCTGTCACGGTCACCATCACCGGCGCTGCCGGAAATATCGGTTATGCGCTCGCCTTTCGGGTGGCGTCGGGTCAAATGCTGGGCACCGACCAGCCCGTCAACTTGAATCTGCTGGAAATCCCGGCGGCCAGCGCGGCGGTGCAGGGAGTGGTGATGGAGTTGAACGACTGCGCCTTTGCGGCTCTCAACAAGGTGACCGCGACCAGCGACGCCGCCGTCGCGTTCAAGGATTGCAACTTCGCCATGCTGGTCGGCGCACGCCCGCGCGGCCCCGGCATGGAACGCAAGGATCTGCTGCTCGAGAATGCAAAGATTTTTTCGGCTCAGGGCAAGGCGCTGGACGCGGGCGCGAGCCGCGACGTGCGCGTGCTGGTGGTCGGCAATCCGGCCAACACCAATGCGCTGATCGCACAGCGCAATGCGCCCTCCCTGCCGCCCCATCGATTCACGGCGATGACCCGGTTGGATCACAACCGCGCCTTGGCGCAGCTCACCGAAAAGAGCGGCGTTCCCCTGGCGCAGGTCAGCAAGATCATCATTTGGGGAAATCATTCGGCGACCCAGTATCCCGATCTGCATCACGCCACCGTCGCGGGCCGCGCGGCGCTGTCGGTGGTCGAGCCGGGCTGGTTCAAGGAGACGTTCATTCCGACGGTGCAGCAACGCGGCGCGGCGGTCATCAAAGCGCGCGGTACCTCTTCGGCGGCCTCGGCGGCGTCGGCCGCGCTCGATCATGTCCACGATTGGATGCTCGGAACTGCCGCGGACGATTGGGTCAGCATGGCGGTTGCCTCCGACGGCAGCTATGGAATTCCGGAAGGCGTGATCTACTCCTATCCCGTGACCTGCCGCGGCGGCGAGTACAGCATCGTTCAAGGATTGAGCATCGGAGAGTTCAGCCGCGAGAAGATGCGGGCGACGCACGCTGAGCTGCTCGAAGAACGCGATGGCGTGAAAGATCTGATCTGAATGCGGCGCCCATGAATGCCATGGCCGTCGGGGCGGGAGTGTTTCTCGCCTGGGCGCTGCTGTTCGTGGGAGTCGTTCTCGTTCTCGCCTATCGCCGCGCGGGCCTCACGCAGAGTTCCTGCGTGCTGGGCGCGCTGCTCCTCGCCTACTGGGTTCTCGGCGCCGCGCCGCCCTGGTGGAAGATCGCCCTCTCCCTCGCCTACGCGCCGCTGCTGCTGCTGAACGTGCGGCCCGTACGGCTGCGCGCCGTGACGCGCCCTTTTTTGCGCAGCTACTTAAGACGGCTGCCGCCGATGTCGGCCACCGAGCGCGAGGCCCTGGACGCGGGGACGGTATGGTGGGATGGAGAATTATTCACGGGCGGCCCCGATTGGTCGAAGCTCATGGCGGCAAAGGCGCCGGCGCTCGCCCCGGCCGAGCAGGCGTTTCTCGAGGGACCCTGCGAAGACCTGTGCGCGATGCTCGACGACTGGGACACCACGCACATCCGGGCCGACCTGTCCCCCGAGGTATGGGATTTCATCAAGTCGCGCGGCTTTTTTGGGATGATCATTCCGCGGCGCTACGGCGGCCTGGAATTCTCCGCGTACGCGCATTCCTGCGTGCTGGTCAAGATCGCCTCGCGTTCGGGCACGGCATCATCGACCATCGCGGTGCCGAATTCGCTGGGCCCCGCCGAATTGCTGCTTCACTACGGCACCGAGGCGCAGAAGAACCATTACCTGCCGCGCCTCGCGCGCGGCGAGGAAGTTCCTTGTTTCGCCCTCACCGGCCCTCGCGCGGGCTCGGACGCCGCCTCCATTCCCGACACCGGCGTGATCTGCAAAGGCCCGTGGCAGGGCTCGGAAATCGTCGGCATCAAGCTCAATTTCTCCAAGCGCTACATCACCCTGGCGCCGGTCGCCACCGTGGTCGGACTCGCCTTTCGACTGTTCGATCCGGACCGGCTCATGGGCGATCGCTCGGATCTCGGCATCACCTGCGCATTGATTCCGCGCGACACACCGGGGGTCGCCATCGGCCGGCGGCACTTTCCGCTCAACGTTCCCTTTCAGAACGGGCCCATTCAGGGACAGGATGTGTTCGTGCCCTTGGACGCCATCATCGGCGGCTTTGCCATGGCCGGGCAGGGCTGGCGCATGCTGGTCGAGCAGCTGTCGGTGGGCCGCTGCATCTCGCTGCCCTCGAGCGCCACCGGGGGCGCGCAGGCGGCGGTGTACGCATCGGCGGCGTACGCGCGAATACGCCGCCAGTTCAACATGGCCATCGGCCGCTTCGAAGGCGTCGAGCAGGTGCTCGCGCGCATGGCCGCGCGCACCTACATCATGGACGCCGCGCGCTCGGTCACCGCGGGCGCGATCGACGGCGGCGAAAAGCCCTCGGTACCGTCCGCCATGCTCAAATACCATGCAACGGAATTCGGCCGCATGATAGCGAACGACGCCATGGATGTGCACGGCGGCAAGGGGATCTGCCTCGGACCGAAGAACTATCTGGGGCGCGGCTACCAGATCGTGCCGGTCGCCATTACGGTCGAGGGCGCCAATATACTGACCCGCAGCCTGATCATCTTCGGCCAGGGCGCGGTACGCTGCCATCCCTTCGTGCTGCGTGAAATGAACGCGGCGCGCAATCCCGACCACCGTGCCGGCATGCTCGAGTTCGACCGCGCGCTCCTGGGCCACCTCGGGTTTGCCATTTCAAATGCCGCCCGCTCGCTCGTCATGGCATGTACTTTCGCACGCTTCACCAAGGCACCGCGGGTGGGGCCCACCACGCGCTACTTCCAGCATGTGAACCGCTACAGTGCGTCGTTTGCGCTGGCGGCCGACATCGCGATGCTGGCGCTCGGCGGCTACCTCAAGAAAAAGGAAAGCCTGTCAGCGCGGTTGGGCGACGTGCTGTCGGCGATGTACCTGGCATCGATGGTGCTCAAGCATCATGAGAATCAGGGGCGTCCGCCCGAGGATCTGCCCCTGGTCGAGTGGGCCTGCCGCAGCCTTTTGTACCAGGCGCAGGAACAATTGCACCTGTTCCTGCGCAATTTCCCCCATCGTCCCCTGGCCGCATTCATGCGGCTGCTCATCTTCCCGCGGGGACTGACGTATTTTGCCCCGAGCGACCGGTTGGGGCGCGACATCGTCGACCTGATCATGGATCCCACCGCCGCCAGGGAACGGTTGACTCAGCATATATATAAGACTCAGGCTGCCAACAATCCCCTCGGCATGCTGCAAGAGGCGCTGGTCCTGTCCACCATGGCGGAATCTCTCGAAAAGCGCGTTCGCGTGGACGGCATCAAGACCGGCCGCGTGACGGCGCTGGACCTGCCGGGGCAGATCGCCCAGGCGCGGAGCCTCGGCATCTTGAGCGAGGCCGAGGCGGCCGTATTGCGCGATTACGATGCCAAGGTCTCGACTCTCATCGATGTCGATGATTTCGCGCCGCATGAGCTGGGCGCGCGCGCGGGCTGCCGCGCGGATTCGTGACCGCGCGGGCGGGAGCCGGCACCGCTCGAGACATCCGCACTTTTCGCGGCGTGCATGGTAGTACTGAATATCAGCGCCGCGGGCGTATTTCTGTATGCCCTGCCACCGCTGTAAGATGGGCCCCCGTCCGCGGCCACCTTGAGGAGATCCCCATGAATCGTCTGCTTCTCGCATTGGGCGTCCTGTTGATTGCCGGCATTGCCGCGGCGCAAGAGCGCACGGCGCCCGCCCCGAACGCCGAGGTGTACATCATCTCTCCGCAGAACGGGGCCGTGGTGCATGGGCCGGTCACCGTTCGCTTCGGACTGAAGGGCATGGGAATCGCGCCGGCGGGAGTCAAATTCGACAACACGGGGCATCATCACCTGATTGTCGACACCGAGTTCAGCGAATTGAAGCTCGACGCGCCGCTGCCGGCGACCGACAAGATATTGCACTTCGGCAAGGGTCAGACCGAGACCACGCTCACCCTGGCTCCCGGCAAGCACACGCTTGAATTGGTGTTCGCGGATTACCTGCACAACTCCTTCGATCCGCCGCTGCACTCGAAGAAAATCACCATTACCGTGAAATGACCGAGCGGGCGATACTGCATGTTGACATGGACGCTTTCTATGCGTCCGTGGAAGAACAGGATCGCCCCGAGCTGAAGGGCAAGCCCCTCATTGTCGGCGGCACCGGCGGCCGCGGCGTGGTGGCGGCGGCCAGCTATGCCGTTCGGCGCTTCGGCGTGCGCTCCGCCATGCCCATGAGCGAGGCGCTGCGCCGCTGCCCCGAGGCCATTTGCGTGCGGCCGCGAATGGCGCGCTATCAGGAGGTTTCTGAGCGGGTGTTCGCGATATTCCGCGAATTCACGCCGCTGGTGGAGGGCCTGTCCCTGGACGAGGCGTTTCTCGACGTCACCGGGAGTCTGCAGCTGCTGGGAAGCGCGGAGTGCATCGGCGGGGAGGTCCGGCGCCGCATCCGCAGCCGCACCGGCCTGACCGCGTCGGTGGGCATCGCGCCGAACAAGCTGCTGGCGAAGATCGCCTCCGATCTCAACAAGCCCGACGGCATGTGCCGCATCGGCGCCGACAACGTGCGTGGAATCTTGGATGGGTTGCCGGTCGAGAAACTGCTCGGCATCGGGCCGAAGACCTTGCCGGCCGTCCATGCGGCGGGAATTCGCAGCGTCGGCGATTTGCACCGGGCGGGTGAGGAGGCATTGTGGCGCGCCCTCGGCAAGCACGGCAGAGTCATGCGCGAACGCGCGGCGGGCTTCGATGATCGGCCCGTCGAGCCGAACCGCGAGGAGAAATCGATCAGCGCGGAGGAGACCTATGCCAGGGACATCCGGGGGAGCGCGCCGCTCAACGTCGAGTTGCTGCGCCTGGCGGACCGGGCGGCCTCGCGGCTGCGAGCGCAGGGCCTGGCCGCCGGCAAGGTGAGCGTCAAGATTCGCCGCGCCGATTTCACCACCTGCACCCGCCAGCGCGCATTGAGGCAGCCGACGCAGGACTCGGCGGTGGTGGCATCCGTCGCGAAGACGCTGCTCGAGCAATGGCTCGCAACTCAGCCCGATGCCGCGGTGCGGCTGCTGGGTGTCGGAGTCGGCAACCTGCGGATGATGCCGCAGGCGGACTTGTTCGGCGGCGGGCCCTCGCAGTCGTCTCGCCTGGACACGGCCATCGACGGCATCCGCGACCGCTTCGGCTCGAGGCTGCTGACGCGCGCCAGCCTGCTCCGGGACCCGGATGGTTCTGGATCCCGCGGCTGAGTTGGTATCCTGACGTCATGTACCTGCGTTTCTTCGGCCTGAATGAAAAACCCTTCGCCATCACGCCGGACCCGCGCTATCTCTATTTGAGCGAGCGGCACGCCGAAGCGCTGGCGCACCTGCTGTACGGCATCAATGAGTCCGGGGGGTTCATTCAACTGACCGGCGAGGTCGGCACGGGCAAAACCACCGTCGTGCGTACGCTGCTGTCGCGCGTACCGCATCATGCCGATGTCGCGGTCATATTGAATCCGCGGGTGACCCCCGTCGAGTTCCTGCTCACCATCTGCGAAGAGCTGGGCATAGCCGTTGCCGACGCCGACCGCGAAAGCGTCAAACAAATGGTCGATGCGCTGAATCGGCGGCTGCTCGCGGCGCACTCCGAGGGGCGGCGCATCATCGTGATCGCGGACGAGGCGCAGAACCTGTCCGCCGATGTGCTGGAGCAGGTCCGTTTGCTGACCAATCTCGAAACTCCCACGCAGAAGCTGCTGCAGATCATTCTGATCGGACAGCCGGAGCTCCGCGAGCTGCTCGACCGGACCGAACTGCGCCAGCTCGCGCAGCGAATCACGGGCCGCTACCACCTGCAGCCTCTGTCGCTGGAAGAAACCCGGGGCTATATACGGCATCGGCTGCGCGTCGCCGGCGCCGCCGAGGAGATTTTCACTCCGGCCGCCCTCACCGAAGTGCACCGCCTGGCCGCGGGCATACCGCGCGCAATCAATGTGACCTGCGACCGTGCCCTGCTGGGCGCCTTTACGCAGGAAACACACAGGGTGACCGCCGCGCTGGTACGGCAGGCCGCCGGAGAGGTGTACAACCGGCGCTACGTGCCAGGGTGGTTGGGCTGGGTTGCCGGCGCCTTCGGGTTGCTGAGTGTTGCGGCAGCCATCTTCGGCGGCTGGCAACTGTGGCTGCGGCCCTCGCACGGCTCCCGCAGTGAGCCGAAGCACGCCGCCGCGGCTGACTCAACTTCCGCATCGGCTCCGCCAACCGCTGCGCCGGCGACGCTGCCCGCCGAGAATTCGCCCGCGGCGGTGGCCAGGACGGCGCCCACCGCTCCATCCATCAACGCCTTGCTCGCCGCCAACAGTGCCTACACCGGCGACGCGGCCGCCTTCCGCCGCCTGTTGTCGCTCTGGGGAACGGCCATGCGGGACGACAAGGATCCCTGCGGGCAGGCGGCCAAGGCAGGTCTCTCCTGTCTGGAACAGCGCGGCTCGTGGGCCCAGGTCAGAGCCCTGAACCGGCCCGCGATCCTGACATTGACCGACGATCGCGGACAGCGGCACCGGGTGGTGCTGTCCGCGCTGGATGATCGGTTCGCGACCTTGGACCTCGGCGAACACAACCTGCGAGTGCCCCTCGATGAGGTGTCGCGCGACTGGTTCGGGGAATTCACGGTCGTGTGGAAACCGAAGACCGCGCACACCCGGCAGCTTTCCCTGGGGATGCAGGGAGACGAAGTCCGCTGGTTGCGACGCAGCCTCAACGCCTTGCAAGGCGCAGCGTCGGATCCGGAACACGGCGATGTCTACGATGAAGAATTGGCGATCGCCGTGCAGAATTTCCAGCGCGAGCATCGCCTCAATGCCGACGGCATTGCGGGAGTGCAAACCCAGGTCGTGCTCGACACGGCGCTGGCCGAACCCGGTTCGCCCTTACTGCTGCCCAACGTGCCGCGCGGCGGCTAGGAAACCTCATGTCCTTCATTCTCGACGCACTGAAGAAATCGGAGCTCGAACGGCAGCGGCAGTCCGTGCCGGGTCTGATGGATGCGCGCCCGCCGCCGCGGAACAAGCAGCTGCCCTTCTGGGCCGCGGCGCTGTGCGCATTGCTCGCGGTCAATCTGCTCGTGCTGACATTCGTCCTCACGCGCAAGAGCGCCCCGGCCGCGCAGGTAGCGCGCGCGCCCGGGCCGGAGGCGCAGGCAGCGGCGCAGCCCGACGCGGAACACTTCAGTCCATTGGATCCGGCGCCGGTGTACGCGCCCGAAATTCCGGTCGAGGAATCGAGCGCCGCGCCTGCGCCGCCGCCTGCGCCGCCGGCGGCGCGTCCGCCCGCCCGCCCGGCCCGTCACGCGGATCCGCTGTTGACCGACGAGGACGCGAAGGCCGACAACCTCGAAGTACTGCCGTCGATCAGTGAAATCAACCTGACCGGCGCGCAGGCCCTGCCGGAATTGCACCTCGACGTTCATGTCTATTCGACCAGGCCGGCCGAGCGATTCGTCTACATCAACATGCGCAAATACCATGAAGGCGCGACCTTGGTGGAGGGCCCCATCGTCGAGCGTGTCCGGCGCGACGGCGTGGTGCTGAATTACCAGGGCCTGCGATTCATTCTGCCGCGCCAGCCGTAGTGGACCGCGCGGCCCGCGCGTTGAGCGCGCGTGCGGCTTGTGCCCGATCATGCGATGATTGGGCCCATGCGCAAGATCTTGACGCTGACCATGAGCGGATTGGTTACCGTTTTGCCCCTGGCACTGACGGTGTACGTGATCTGGTGGCTGGTGAATACCGTCGAGGGCTGGCTGCGTCGCGCTTTGATCGCATTGCGGATCGTGAGTCCGGAACACTACTGGCCCGGTTCCGGATTGATCGCGGGATTCCTGCTGCTGCTGGTCGTCGGCAGCCTGGTCAATGCCTATGCCGGCAGGATCCTGCTCAAATATTGGGACGACTTCCTCGGCCGGATTCCCCTCGTGAAGACTCTGTACGGCGGATTCCGCGACGTCGTCAGCCTGCTCCCGTCCGGCACCGGGGAGAAGCGCGACCTGCAGCGCGTGGTGCTCGCCCGGTTCGCCGATGTGCACGCGATCGGCTTCGTCACGCGCGAAGACGTACCGGTGATATTGAATGCGCACGGCGGCCGTGACTGGGTGACCGTGTACTTCCCGATGAGCTACGCGTTCGGCGGCTACACCATTTACCTGCCGCGCAGCCGCATCGAGCCTCTCGACATTTCGGTCGAAGATGCCATGCGATTGGCGATCACCGCGGGTCTGACGGCTGCCGGCAGCCGCGCCAACAGTTAGGAGCCTGTCCTACTCATGTGCGCCTACTGCGGCCGCCCCCCCGTGACGGCGCCCATGAGCAGGACAGGCTCCCTGGGACCTTGGGATAGGCTCATGGTCAAGCGTTCTCTGCTGATCCTGTCGCTCGCGGCGGCCCATGCCGCGTCGGCGGTCGGAGTGACGCCGCCAGCGGCGGCGCCCCGGCCCCTCGCGCATGTCGCGGCCGACAGATTCCAGGAGTGGAGAAATGCGGCCGCGGCGACCCTCATTGCGCGCGCGGATGCGAATTCGCTGGCGACGGCGGCGGCGCTGCGCTATGCGGGTCCCCGGGACGGCGCGAGGACAGCCTCCCGGAGCCTCGAGCCGTCCGCGCTGGAGCTGGCCGCGAGCGCCGCCGAACTGGCGCCGCAAGACGCGAGCATAGGCTGGCTGCGCCTGCAATTGTGTTCCGGCACGCCGAGCTGCGACATGCGCGACATCGCGACGGTGATGCGCTGGGTGGATGCGGACAACGCCGCGGCGTGGCTGCAGACCCTGGCCGCGGCGCAGAAGGATCGGGATCCGACCGAGGTGGACAGAATCCTCGCGGACATGGCCCGCGGCGCGCGCTTCGACCTGTATTGGAACCGCATCGTGGTGCTGATGGTCGACGCTCTCGAGGCCGCCCGCAACGAGCTGCCGGGAAGCTATGCGGCGTCGGATTCGGCGCGGTTGTCCGCGGTCAGCGGTATCGCGGCCGGCGAGGTCATTCCGCCGTTCGCCGCGCTGGTGGAGGCGTGCCGGGAGCCGGGCGCCGCGGCGGAACGGCGCGAGCTGTGCTTGAAATTATCCAAGACCATGCAGCGCAGCGACACCATCGCCGCGCAAATGGCGGGCTTCAGCATCGAGCGGCACCTGCTGTCCCCCGACAGCAGGGAGGCCCGGGCGATTGCCGAACGCAAGCACGTGTTGGAATGGCGCGTGGCCGCGGCGGCCAGGTTCGACAGCCCGCTGCTGCCCTGGACGAAGAACGCGCACGCCCGCGCACGGCTCGTGCAGATGCGGGCCATGCCGCGGGAAGAAGATGTCTGCGTGGCAATACTGCGTGAGCACAAGATGGCGCTCGACCCGCCGGAGGTACACCCGTGATCGACTTGTATTATTGGCCGACTCCCAACGGCCACAAAGTGACTCTTTTCCTGGAGGAGACGGGCATGCCGTACAACCTCATCCCGGTGAATATCGGCAAGGGCGAGCAATTCAGGCCTGA
>Ga0181534_10000442_pt1 | contig 29266 bp, 23 predicted proteins | sample PEATcosm2014_Bin_37_FD_119758 | JGI IMG/M metagenome (GOLD analysis project Ga0181534, IMG submission 119758) | Peatland microbial communities from MTU Mesocosm Facility, Houghton, MI, USA - PEATcosm2014_Bin17_10_metaG | ecosystem: Environmental > Terrestrial > Soil > Wetlands > Peat | place...
AAATTGAGGCTGAGGCAATCGATTTCGATAACGCAGCCATTGTTTCGCAATGCAGCATGGAGTCTCAGCAGCCACCGCCTGAGCCCGGAAGCCGCCTTGGCTGAATAGGCTCGGTCGTGATCAATCTTGTGGCGACGATTAGAACAAGATCGTGAGCAGCCTCGCCTTCGGTTTCGCGCCGCAGGCGCAGCGCCAGCTCTTCGTGCTGCTTTCCAACGGCGGGGCTCGCTAGCGGTCGATGGTCGCCATGATCCAATCGGCGTAGCGTTTGCCAGACACTTTCTCGGGCGCCAGCGCCGCGTCGAGCGCTTTCATCTGCGCCGCATCGAGCTGCACGGTCTCGGCGGCCACATTCTCTTCGAGATATTTGCGCCGCTTCGTGCCGGGGATCGGAACGATGTCCCCGCCCTTGTGCAGCAGCCAGGCGAGCGCGATCTGCGCGGCAGTCGCGCGCTTGACCGCGCCGATGTCGCGCACGATGCGCGCCGCTTCGCGATTGGCATCGTAGTTTGCGCCCTGATAGCGCGGATCGGTACGGCGGAAATCGCCTTCCGGATACTCCTCCGCGCGTTTGACCTCGCCGGTCAAGAACCCCCGGCCAAGCGGACAGAAGGGCACGAGGCCGATGCCGAGCTCGCGCAGCAGCGGGATGATCTGCGGCTCCAGATTCCGTTCCCAGAGTGAATATTCGCTCTGCAGCGCTGACACTGGATGGACGGCGTGGGCGCGGCGGATGTTGGCGGCGCCGGCCTCGGAGAGGCCGAAATACCGCACCTTTCCCTGGTTGACCAGATCCCTTACGGTGCCGGCCACCTCCTCGATCGGCACGGAGGGATCCACGCGATGCTGGTAGAGCAGATCGATGTACTCGGTGCCGAGCCGCTTCAAGGAACCCTCCACCGCCCTTAGGATATCCGCGGGGCGGCTCGATCTCTCGCGGGCAACTTGCTTTCCGCCCTCGATACGAAAGCCGAACTTGGTGGCGATCACCACCTGGCTGCGCCGGCCTCTGAGTGCCCGGCCGAGCAGTTCCTCATTGCTGAAAGGACCGTAGACCTCGGCCGTATCGAGGAAGGTACATCCGAGCTCGATGGCGCGATGCAGGGTGGCGATCGACTCGCTTTCATCCGCGGGGCCGTAGGATTGGCTCATACCCATGCATCCCAAGCCGATGGCCGAGACCTCGAGCCCCTGGCTGCCGAGTTTGCGTTTACTCAGTGTCATGACTGCGCGGCAGCAGCGTGCGCCCGAAAGACCCGCTGATTATCCGAGATCATCGCCGCCTCGAACGCCATCCGGTCTGTTCGACCGGCAGCTGGTAGCGGGTGCATGGACGGCATGCGGGTCTCCTGGGCCAAGTGTGAACGCTCGAGAAGTGTGGGGCGCAAGCACGGGCGATGCAATAATCCTTTCTTCGCCCCATCTGCGCCGCATCTGCGCCGCGCGCGGATTGATTGAGCATTGAGGTTAATTCTCCAGATATTGGCTAAGTCTATGTTTACATGACGATAATATCGTGCAACAGCTCGCGGATCGGCCCCATCCACCGCTGTGAGAATCGCGCCTGAAGCCAGGCAGGGAAGCTCCTACGTCCCGACCGCAAATCCTGGCAAAATAAAGCCTTGCCCTTGTTTCATTACATGAATTAGAGTTTGACCGAACTTACGCTTCTAAGGGATGTTGGCATCATGGCTACTCAAGCTCGATCGATCGCGTCGCTCACCATTTCCTTCGGCTTGGTGGCCATTCCGGTCAAACTCTATTCGGCGACGGTTTCCTCCGAGCGGATTTCCTTCAATTTGCTGCGGCAGAAGGACGGCTCGCGCGTGAAGCAGCAGTACGTGGCCGTCAACGATGGGAAGCCCGTCGAGCGCTCGGAGATGGTGAAGGGCTACGAGTTTGCGAAGGATCAGTACGTCATGTTCACTCCCGAGGAGCTGAAGGCACTCGAGGACACGACGACGCACGCGATCGATATCGGGCAGTTCGTTCCGCTCGACTCGGTGGATCCGCTTTATTTCGATGGCACGTATTATTTGGCGCCGGACAAGGGCGGGGCCAAACCCTATACCCTGCTCGCCACGGCGCTTCGCCAGGCGCGGCAATGCGCCGTGGGCCGATGGATTTCCCGGGGCAAGGAACATATCGTCATCATCCGCGCCTTGCAGGATGGGCTGGCGATGCACCAGCTGCATTTCAAGGCGGAGGTGCGGGATCTGAAGGATCTGGGGGTCGAGGCGGCGCCGGTGACGGAGCCGGAGCTCAAGCTCGCACGGCAATTGATTGACCACCTGGGCGTGAAGCGCTTCGATCCCAACGAATACGCCGACGAGCATCGGACTCGGGTGGAGGCGGCGATTCAGCGGAAGGTCGAGGGCAAGGAAGTCTCCATCGCCGAGGGTCCGGTGTCGGCCAAGGGCGGCAATGTCATCGATTTGATGGAGGCTTTACGCGCGAGCATCGATGCCCGAGGATCGAAGAGCGCGGATCTGAAAGAACGCAAGGCGCCCAAACGTGCAGCAGCCCAAGCCTCTTCGCGTAAAACCGCCCGCCGATGAGATGCATGCCTATGACTCGAAAGATCTCGAGCGGTTGTTTGGGCTGCCTGCGTCCGCCGTTCGTTCGTTAGCGCGCGCCGGCCACATCAACCCGGTCAAGCGTTCCGGCCGGCTGTACTACTCGTTTCAAGACCTCCTCATGCTGCGCACTGCCAGTGCGCTGCGGTCGGCGAAGATTTCGGCGCACCGAATCAACCGGACCCTGCAAGCCTTGCGCGCCACCCTGCCCGCGGGCGCGGCATCGGACAAGCGCTCGCTGACGGCCTTGGGCAATCAAATCGCGGTTCGCGAAGGCAAACTGTTGTGGGAGTCCGAATCCGGCCAGTATGTGTTGGCTCTCGACATCGGGGAGAAGGGCGGTTTACATGTGATCGCCGGCCCAGGCGAAGAGTTGGTCCGCGCAGAGAACGCACCGCCGTCCGGCAGTTCCGCCGACGAGCACTATGCCAGCGCCTTCGCGCTCGAGGACACGGATCCCGACGGCGCAAGGGCTGCCTATGAAGCCTGCCTGAAGGCCGAACCGCATCACACGGAGGCGCGCATCAATCTGGGCCGCCTGCTGCACATCGCCGGTCATCTCGTTGAGGCGGAGCAAATGTACCGGTCCGCCGCTAACAAAGAACCGCTGCTGGTATTCAATCTCGCGGTGCTGCTGGAGGATTTGGAGCGGGAGCCGGAGGCTATACTCGCCTATCGCGAGGCCCTGGCGCTCGATCCGGAGCTGGCGGATGCGCACTTCAACCTGGCGCGGCTCTATGAGCGCGCGAAAGATGCCAAGGCGTCGCTGCGTCATCTGCTCGCTTACCGGCGCATGGTCGATCGACAGGGTACGTAAGTGTCCAAGCCGTCGCTCTCCGTCTATCGCGCCAAGCGCGACTTTTCAAAGACCGAAGAACCCTCGGGGCGGACACGCACAGCGCCCTCGCCGCGCCTGCGTTTCATCGTGCAAAAGCATGCGGCGCGCCGATTGCACTATGACCTGCGCCTGGAACTGGACGGGGTGTTCAAATCCTGGGCGGTGACCCGAGGCCCTTCTCTCGATCCGGCGGACAAGCGGCTGGCGGTGGAAGTCGAAGACCATCCCCTGGACTACGGAGATTTCGAGGGCACGATTCCACAGGGAGAATATGGCGGCGGCACGGTGCAGCTGTGGGATCGCGGTTATTGGACACCCGAAGGCAGCGCTTCGCCGCAGGATGCCCTCAAGAAGGGCGACCTTAAATTCACACTGGATGGGACGCGGCTGCATGGCAGTTGGGTCCTGGTGCGGATCCGCGGGGATCGCTACGGCGGCAAGCGAACCAACTGGCTGTTGATCAAGCACCGCGACGCGAGCGCCAAGCCCGGCGATGCCGATGGGTTGCTCGAGGAGGATCGCTCCGTCGCCTCGGGGCGAGCGATGCAGGAAATCGCGGCCGGCACCGGCAAGCGCCCGAAGCCCTTCATGCTCGCGGCGGCGAGCGCGCCGAGGGCGGACGCGGTATGGACGCGTGAGCCGACCGGCAAGCCGGCGCGCCCGCCAACCGCCGAATCGGCGCGCGAATCGACCGGCAAGCCAGCGCGGCGCAGCACCGGCGCGGCTTCCTCGGCCGCGCGCCGCAAACCGGTACTGGCCGCGAAAATGCCGGCGTTCATCGAGCCTCAGCTCGCCAAGCTGCTCGACCGGCCGCCCGAGGGGGCGGGTTGGGGACACGAGGTCAAGCTCGACGGCTATCGCGCCCAACTCCGAGTGTCGGGCGGCGTGAGCGTCATCCGCACCCGCACCGGCCTTGACTGGACCGATCGGTTCTCCGCCATCGCCAAGGATGGCGAGATACTTCCCGACTGCATGATCGACGGAGAAGTGGTGGCGCTCGATAAGGACCGCCTGCCCAGCTTCGGCGCGCTGCAAGCGGCGCTCTCCGCGGGCAAATCCGAAGATCTGGTGCTCTTCGCGTTTGATCTCTTATTCGAGGCACGGGAGGATTTGCGCACGCTGCCGCTGAGCGAACGAAAGGCGCGCTTGGAGAAGCTGCTGAAGGCGCGCGGCGTCAGCCACCGGCTGCACTTTGTGGCGCACCTGGTATCGAACGCGCAGGACGTCTACTCATCCGCCTGCAAGATGGGTCTCGAAGGCATCGTCTCGAAGCGATTGGATGCGCCGTATCGCTCCGGGCGCACCGGAAGCTGGGTGAAGATCAAATGCCGTGAGGGGCAGGAAGTGGTGATCGGCGGCTGGACCACGCAGGAGGGAACCGTGCGCTCCTTGCTTGCGGGCGTCCATCGAGGCAATAAATTGACCTATGTCGGCCGGATCGGCACGGGCTACAGCCGAGAGATCGCCCAGTCGCTGCTGCCGCAGCTCAAGAAATGGACGCGAGAGACCAGCCCCTTTCAGGGCGACGACGCGCCGCGCAAGGAGAAGAATGTACGCTGGCTCAAGCCCATTCTCGTCGCGGAGATCGAATTCGCGGGTTGGACCGAGACGGGCATGATTCGTCAGGCCGCATTCAAAGGGCTGCGGCAGGACAAGCCGGCAGGCGACGTGGTCGCGGAAATTCCGGCAGCCGCGGCCGGCGCCGGTACCGAGTCGAACACAGAGCACAAACCGATGATCAGCAAGCGATCGAAGTCAACCACACGCGCGAGTCCCTCGAATGCCGCCGTCGCCAAGACAGCGGGTCCGGCAACCATCATGGGCGTGCAGATTTCCAAACCCGACAAGGCCCTGTGGCCCGATGCCGGCGACGGTGTCGCCGTGACCAAGGCCGACCTCGCTCGATATTACGAATCCGTCGGGGATTGGTTGCTGCCGCACATCGAGGGCCGGCCCTGCTCCCTCGTCCGGGTGCCGGACGGCGTGGGCAGTGAGCAATTCTTTCAGCGTCACGCGTCGCCCGGAATGTCGAACCTGTTTACCTCGGTGAAGGTCAGAGGCGACAAGGCGGCGTACGTGCAGATCGATCGGGTGGAAGCGCTCATTGCGGCGGCCCAGGTCGGCGCGCTGGAAATCCATCCCTGGAATTGTGCGCCGGGCGACCCCGAGGTCGCCGGCCGGCTGGTCTTCGATCTGGACCCGGCGCCCGACGTGAAATTCGAGGCCGTCATCGCCGGCGCGCTCGAGATCCGCGACCGGCTCACGGGGGCGGGTCTTGAATCCTTCTGCAAGACCACGGGCGGCAAGGGGCTGCATGTCGTCACCCCCCTGACGGCGGGAAAGAGCGCGGTTCGCTGGCCAGTGGCCAAGAACTTCGCACACATCATTTGCGCCCAAATGGCCCAGGACAGCCCGGCCAAGTATCTCGACAACATGTCGAAAAGCCAGCGCACCGGCAGGATCTTCCTGGACTATCTGCGCAACGACCGCACCGCAACGGCGGTGGCGGTCCTGTCGCCGCGGGCGCGTGACGGTGCGCCCGTCTCGATGCCGGTTCCATGGAAGGACGTTCACAAGGGCTTGGACCCGAAGAAGTACACCGTGAGGAGCGCTCCGGTGCTGCTGCGCCGGGGGAATCCATGGACGGGCTATGAGGCGGCGGCGCGATCGCTCGCGGCCGCGATTCAGGCCATCACGGCGAAGGACACCGCGACGCCCGCGAAAGCCCGCAAACGCAGATAAGCGGCTCGGCGGAGCAGAACCGTACGTGACAGCCTCCCGTCATACGGCTCCCATAGCCCTGCCGGCGGCTCTGCCCTAAACGGGCGGCTCTGCCATAAACGAAAGGCTCGCCGGACAATAAGCGGCCCTGCGGATCAGGCGGCCCCGCGCGGCTTATAAGAGAACTTCTGACCGGCGATGGTGGCCGCGTACATCAGACCGCCCTTGGCGATGGTGAATACTGCCATGCCCTTCTCGTACACGCCGGTCGCTCTCGCGTCCTTCGGACCCGCGCTGGCGCCGGCGGATGCGCCGCTCGTGCCCGCACTTGCGGAGGCGCCCGCGGTGATCGCAATCGCATGCGCACCGGCGGTAAATTCGAAGGTGCCGGATTCGAACTCATCCAGCGCACGCTTATCTTCGAAGAAAATGATCTGACTGTACGCTTGACCGCCGGCCTGGAATCCCACGCTGACCTGACCCATGGTCGTGTCGCCCACCAAGCGGCCGTGCACGTACACATGGCCCTTGCCCAGCGCCCCGCCCACGACGAAACCCGCTTCACCAACAGTCGGGAATACGGCGTACCCATAGCTGTGCTCAAAGAACGAAGAGCTTTCCCCTGCATGTCTGAACAGATTGATGGTGTCGGCATACTTGCCGGCATGCGCCATGCCCGCGATGAGGAGGAGCGCCGGTGCGAGGCTGAAAGCCCGGGTGATCGATTTCATGGCAATGGTCCTGACAACAATGGTGCGAGCATCGTGACTCGCCCAATCGTCCCGCGGCAGTAGAGAATGCCTACACTTCTAGTAGGCGTTCGCCTATGCCAGATGTCCAGGCGCTGTGTGAACGAGATGATGCCGAAGCCGGCGAAGTCCCCGCCTTCGGGGCCAAACAGGGTGATCACCGCCGTATCATCCGGCTCATCAGATGCTCGAGCGCCGCTTGCAAGTCGCTGCATTGGCCCGTATGCACCGGCGAGGTCTGCACGATGGTGCTTCTGGGGGCCACCAGCCAGTGAAATCGCTCGCGCGGGGAGAGCTTGCCGATGGCTCCGGCCTCGGGTCCGCCCGCGCAAACCGCGGGAATGGCCACGAGGGCATTGCGCACGATCTCCAGATCGACATCCGGATCCAGGGCCTTGAGCGCCGCTTCGTCGAGTTCGATGCCCGCGCGCAGAATGCGCTCGATGTCGCAGGATAGAATGATTCCCGCGTTCACGAACTCGCCGCGCTCCACACGCGGCACGACGCGCACTATCGCGTAATCATAGGTGCGAAGATCGTGCACGAATCGCCTCCTCAACGAAGACAGCGGAAGACTGCATGCGCCGGACGAAGAAATCCAGATACGCCTGGCGCTGCGCGTTCTTGCCGGCAAAACCCGGATCGTCGGGCAGCCACGAGTCGGGAATCGATTGCACCAGGTTCGCGAACTTGTCCGCCGTGAGCACCGATGTCATCCGCGCATCGACATCGGCCAAGGAGTCCGCATATTTTAGCAGCACGTGATCCTTGACCAGCGCGAATGGATTGTCGGCGGGCCGGTCGGTGCCCGTCCACGCGTGGTGAAAATAAAGGGCCGCTCCGTGGTCGATCAACCACAGGCCGCGATGCCAGATGAGCATGTTGACATTGCGCACCGTTCGATCGACGTTGCACACGAACGCATCGAACCAGACGATTTCGGAGGCCAGCCGCGCATCGGGCACGAAGCTCAGGGGATCGAAAGTGACGGAGCCCGGCAGATAGTCGAGCGCGATATTCAAGCCGCAGCTCGCACCGATCAGGCTTTGAATCTCTGCGTCGGGTTCGGTGCGCGCGAGCTCCGCGGGAAGTTCGACGAACACGATCTCCGGCACCGGAAGGCCGGCCAGGCGGCCAATTTCGCCGGCCAGCAGCTCCGCGATCAAGGCCTTGGACCCCTGTCCCGCCCCCCGGAATTTGAGGACATACAGCCCGTCATCGTCGGCTTCGACGATGGCCGGCAGCGAGCCTCCTTCGCGCAGCGGAGTCACGTAGCGCCGCGCGGCGACGGTTCTCAATTTGATCATGCCGCAAGCTTACCGGATCCGTGACCCCATTCCCGACCCGCCGGCGGCGCATCCTGCGCGGGAACAGGGCTCATAACCGTTGGTCAGTTCGATATGCGTTCTCGCTATTCGACGAGCGGGTGCCGCGAGCCTAGGTTAGCGGGTGCGACTCCGCCCTGGGCGGAGCCTGCTCGTTACCTTGCTCAACCCGGAGTCCGTCATGGCGGCAGCCGCAGATCGTTCCCCTTCACACCTCGCCATGCGCCCCTCGGCATGGGGTGAATTGATCCGCAAGGATGACTGGTGGGCCATCTGGATCGGCTTGGGATTGGTGGCGTTGGCCGTCGCCCTGTTCGCGAGCGGCAGCAGCATCAAGTGGATTGCCGTGGCTCCCCAGAAGTGGAGTCATCTCGCCGATGCCGCGGCGCAGCTGCGCGAGCACGGCGTGCAGTACGCGGCGCTCTTTTTGCTCTGGGCGGTATCGCTCGGCATCGGGGCCGCGGCCCTCGGCATCAGGCTGTCCTGGTTCCTGCCCGCGTTTGTGATTCTATACCTGGCGGCGGGCGCCATTTATTTCCTGGGCCTGTGGGATCAGGCCGCGCACTACAATCTGGAGCCGCCGCTGGTTGCGCTTGGGTTAGGCCTGCTCGTCTCCAATACGGTCGGAGCGCCCCGGTGGCTCGAGCCGGGATTGCGCGTCGAGTTCTACATCAAAACCGGCATCGTGCTGCTCGGCGCCAGTCTGCCTCTGACTCTGATCGCCTGGGCGGGACCCGTGGCCATTGTGCAAGCCGCCATCGTCTCCCTGGTCACCTTCGGAGTGATCTACTTCAGCGCGGTACGTCTGGGACTCGACCGGCGCCTCGCCGCCACCTTGGGCACGGGCGGCGCGGTGTGCGGCGTGTCGGGCGCCATCGCCATCGGCGGCGCCGTGGGCGCGAAGAAGGACCAGGTGTCGGTGGCCATCTCGCTGGTGGTCGTCTGGGCCATCGTGATGATATTCGTGCTGCCCCTCGCGGCGCGCGCTCTGCACCTGTCCACCGGCGTCGCCGGCGCCTGGATCGGCACGTCGGAATTCGCGGACGCGGCGGGTCTCGCAGCCGCGCAGACCTATGGCGGCTATGCGGGCAATGTGCCGGGCATCGCCGGCCACGCCGATGCCGCAGTCGGCGCGTTCACCCTCATGAAAGTCATTGGCCGGGACATGTGGATCGGGGTGTGGGCCTTCGTCCTGTCGCTGATCGCAACCACGCGCTGGGAGCGCACCGGAGTGCAATCCAGGCCGGACGCCGGCGAGATATGGCGCCGCTTCCCGAAGTTCGTGCTGGGCTTCCTGATCGCCTCGGCCGTCATCACCCTGCTATCGAAGGGCGTCGACTACGCAACCTACAAGAAAGACGTCGTGCCGGGACTCGTTGCCCCGCTGCAGGCGCTGCGCACCTGGGCGTTCACCTTCGCCTTTCTGAGCATTGGCCTGACCACGAAATTCCGCGAATTCGTGTCGGTGGGCGCGCGGCCGTTCTACGCATTCACTGTGGGCGTGGCGGTCAATGTGGTACTCGGCTTCGTGCTCTCGACCCAGGTCTTCGACACGTTCTGGACCCGGCTCGGGCAATGAGCCGGCCGTCTCCTGGCAGCTGCGCGTCCTGCCGCCATTTCAACGGGAGCCCATCCGCCATCGAGGCGGCATTCCCGGGGCTGTCCAGCTTGAGTTCCGCCTACGCCGCGGTGCGTTCTCAGGACGGCCTCTGCGCCGTGCACCAGCGCTACGTTGCCGCTTCGAGCGTGTGCGCGGCCCACGCCTGCGCTGGATCGCTCGGCCCGGAACCGCTTACAGCGCTTCCACCTGCACCAGGCAATCGTAGAACGTCGCAGCGCGCCCCATATCGGTGAGAACGTCGCTGCTGGTGAGTTCGTTGGCATTCTTGCCGTCGCGGGCGAGTTTTTTCCACCAAACCGATAAGCCCACCACCACTCCCGGGCGAGCCCGGTCGGTGACTCTGGCGCGCAACTGCAGACTTCCCCGGTCATTGAAGACCCGCACGTACTTGCCCGCGACCACGCCCCGCTTCGCGGCGTCGTCCGGATGGATATCGAGCCAAGGCTCGCCTTCGGAAGCGCGCAGGCTTCGCACGTTGACGAACGAGCTGTTGAGGAAATTGCGCGCGGGCGGGGAAATCATCGCCAGCGGATAGCGCTGCGCCGCCGCGCTGCGCGTGTCCTCATTGGGCGCGATATAGTCCGGCAGCGGATCCAGTCCGAGGCCGGCGGCGCGCTCGGAAAAAAATTCAACCTTGCCCGAGGGGGTGTCGAAGCCGCCATGCGCGAATCGCGCCGCCTCCTTGGGCGCGCCGACCCGCTTCCAGCCGGCGGCGCGGACGGCATTGAAATCCCAGTCCTTCGCCACCGCGGCCTGGGCGATGGCCTCATCCGAATCCCTGAAGCAAGGCTCGGTGAAGCCCATCGCCTTGGCCAGCATGCGGAATATCTCGGAGTTGGGCTTCGCTTCGCCCAACGGCGCAATCGCCGGATTGTTGGCCATTATGTAGTAGTGGCCGTAGGGCTTGATGACGTCCAGATGCTCGAGCTGAGTGGTGGCGGGGAGCAGGATGTCCGCATAGTCGGCGGTGTCGGTCTGAAAATGTTCGAGCACGACGGTGAACAGGTCCTCGCGCGCAAATCCCTGGGTCACGCGGGTGGAATCGGGCGCGACGGCCACGGGATTGGAGTTGTAGACGATCAGGGCGCCGATCGGCGCCCGCCGGTCCAACAGCGCAGGACCGATGGTCGACATGTTGATGGTTCGAGGGGTGCGGCCGCCCAGCAGATCGGGACGCTCCAAAGCGTGCTTATCGAGGTTGAAATTGCCGCCCGTCGACAGCAAAAGGCCGCCCGCCGGATGGCGAAACGCACCCACGAGCGCCGGCAGGCACGCGATATTGCGCGTCGCCATGCCTCCGCCGCGCACTCGCTGCATGCCGTAGTTCGCCCGGATCAGTGAGGGGCGGGTGGTGCCATAGAGCCGGGCAAGGGATTCTATCTGTGCGGCGCTGATGCCGCAGATCGCGGCCACACGCTGCGGATCGTAAGCGCGGACCCGCCCGCGCAGCGCGTCGAACCCGAGAGTGTGGCGCTCCACATAGTCGTGATCGATCAGATCGTCGCGAATCAGCACGTGCATGAGTCCGAGCGCCAGCGCGGAATCCGTCCCGGGCAGCAAGGCAATATGCGTGTGGCATTTCTCCGCCGTGAGCGAGCGGTAGGGATCGATGGCGATGAGCGTTGCCCCCTGACGCTTGGCCTGCTGCGCGCGTGCCCAGAAGTGCACGCTCGAGGTGATGGCATTCGAGCCCCAGAAGACGATCAGCTTGGCCTCATCGGCCCGCTCCATGTCCATGCCGATCCGGCTGCCGAGAGTGATTTCATGCCCCGCACTTCCGGCCGAGGCGCAGATGGTGCGGTCCAGAAAGCTCGCGCCGAGCTTGTGGAAGAATCGCATCGACATCGACTCGCCCTGCACCAATCCCATGGTGCCCGCGTAGCTATAGGGCAGAATCCGCTCGGGGTCGTCCGCTGCGATCGCCTTGAGGCGGCTTGCGATGGCCTCTATCGCCTCCTGCCAATCGATCCTCTCGAAGCGCCCCTCCCCCTTCTTGCCGATGCGCCGCATCGGGTGCAGCAGGCGGTCGGGATGGTAGGTGCGTTCCGTGTAGCGCGCCACCTTCGTACAGAGCACGCCGGCGGTGGGGGCATGAGCCGCCGAGCCCGCGACCTTGACGGCGACGCCGTCCCTGACGTGCACCTCCAGCGCGCAGGTATCCGGGCAGTCATGCGGACAGGCGCCCTTGACCGTGCTCGTCCGAGCAGGCGCCGCGGTATCGTCGGCCGCGTCGCGGCGGCCGATCATGCGGCGTACCCCGTTTCAAGAATCCGGTCCATGAACCTCTCGCATTGCGCCAGCTGCTCGAGCGCGACGAATTCATTCGGCCGGTGCGCCTGCGCGATATCGCCCGGTCCGCAAATGACGGTGGGGACTCCCATTTTCTGAAACAGACCCGCTTCGGTGCCGTAGGACACCTTGCCCACCGTGGTGTTTCTCGACAGGCGCAGCGCCCATTGGACGATGGCGTCGGTTTCCGCCGCGGCAAGTCCGGCTGTCTGCGTGAGCCACTTGAGATCGATCCCGGATTTCTCATCCACCGCCTGCATCTCGCGCGCCAGGGCGGCGGCGTAGGCGCGGATTTCCTCATGCAGGGCCTCGGGCGAAGTATTCGGCAAGGTGCGCATGTCGAAATGAAACACACACTCCTTGGGCACGACATTGGCGGCGATTCCGCCGTGGATCACACCGGTGGACAGCGTCGAGTACGGTACGGTGAATCCATAGTCGCGCGTTTCGAGCTGCGCCAGCCGGTCCGCGATCTGGCGTATGAACACCACCAGGCGGGCCGCGTATTCAATGGCGTTCACGCCGTGAGTGACGTAGCTCGAGTGCGCCTCCCGTCCGTGCACCCTGCAGAGGAATCGATGCGTGCCCTTGTGTGCGATGATGGGCTGCATGGAGGTGGGTTCGCCCACCACGCAGCCGGCCGGCCGGATGTTGTTCTCCTGCAGATCGCGAATCAGTCCGCGCACGCCGACGCAGCCGACTTCCTCATCGTAGCTCAGCGAATAATGCAGCGGCGCATCCAGCCGATTGTCGTTGAGCGCGGCCGCGAATTTCGGCGCCTGCGCGAGAATGATGCCGATGAACCCCTTCATGTCCGCCGAGCCGCGCGCATACAGCTTGGCGTCCCGCTCGACGGCGAGAAACGGATCCGTGTCCCAGTCCTGACCGTCCACCGGCACGACATCGGTGTGCCCGGAGAGGATCAAGCCGGGCTTGCGCGAATCGCCCAGGGTGGCGAACAAATTCGCCTTCTTGCCGGTCTCATCGTGAGTAAGCCGGGTGACCGCGCCGACGCCGTGCAGGTAATCGCGCGCCCATTCGATCAGCCCCAGATTGGAGTCGCGCGACACGGTGTTGAAGCTGATCAGCCGGTCGATCATGGCGCGCGCCGCCGCGCTCGGAACGGCGGCTGCAGGGGGCGGAGGGCCGGGGACTGCGTTCATGACCATGGCTCACGGCTAAAGCCGTACTTTACATCAGCATGCCGTGCTCCGGTGGATGACATGCGCCGCCGCCTGCAGCCTTGGGTTATGCTGGGTCATGACCGCAGTGCCGCGCTTTTTCGGCGCCGTCGAGGCCGGCGGCACCAAGTTCGTTGTCGCCATCGGCAACGAGCGCGGCGAAATCCTCGCCCTGGAACGCTTCCCGACCACCGATCCGGTCTCGACGCTGGCGGCCGCGCACGGCGTCCTGCGGCGAGGGGGCACGGCGTTCGGCACGCTCGAGGCCATCGGCGTCGCCTCGTTCGGTCCGCTGGAGCTCGACAGAACCTCGCCGCGTTACGGCTTCATCGGTCGCACGCCGAAAGCCGGATGGAGCGGCACCGACATCGCGGGCGGCTTGGCACGGGAATTCCGCTGTCCCATCGGTTTCGATACCGATGTCAATGCAGCCGCTCTGGCCGAACACCGGTGGGGCGCGGCACGGGAAGTCGGCGATGTGGCGTACGTAACCGTGGGCACCGGCATCGGCGGCGGCGTGCTGGTGGACGGTGTCCCGATTCACGGCCTCATGCATCCTGAGATCGGGCATATCTATCCGCGCCGCCATCCGCTCGATCGGGGATTCGACGGAGTGTGTCCGTTTCATGGCGATTGCCTGGAGGGCGTCGCCTCCGGACCGGCGATTCTCGCCCGTACCGGAGCGTCGCTCATGCAGCTCGATGGGGCGCATCCGCAGTGGGAAATCGAGGCGGACTATCTGGGTCAATTGTGCGCACAGCTCGTCGTGACCGTCTCGCCGCAACGAATCGTGATGGGCGGCGGCGTGATGAGCCAGGCGCGCCTGCTGCCGCTCATTCGACTTAGGCTGCTGCACTGGCTGGGCGGGTACATCGACCGCAGCGAAATCCTCGCAGGCGCCGATCGCTATGTGGTCGCGCCGCAGCTCGGGGACCAAGCCGGCGTTTTGGGCGCCTTGGTGCTGGCCGTGGACGCGGCTTCGCCTGCCGCCCGCGCTTGCCACGTGACCGCGTGATTCATAATATTATAATTAAATATCATGGGATTGTGATAACTATCTCGTGTCATTTCTATACTTTCGGCAGCTGCGCCAACATCCGCTTCAGGGCGAAATGCCGGTAGCTCTGCAAGGTCAACGCCTCGACCTCCGCCCAGTCGCAGTGTTTGCCGACATCGAGCGCGATCCAGCCGTTGTGCCCCAGGTAGGGCGGGATGTGGTAGCGCGAATCCGTGGTCAACAGACCCTGCTGATCGACCCCCACCCAGAAGCACAGGGTGAGCCGGTCCCCGTCATGGCGGGCCCAGGCGAAGGTTCTCTTGCCGGCCTGCCACACGGGGTGGCCGAATTGGCGCTCCTCGTGCGATTCGGGCAGCCGTGAGCATATTTGGCGAAACGCTTTGAGCACCGCCGCGCCACGGGGCGATTTCAGAGGATCGATTTCACTGGCGGAAAGCGCCTTGTCGGGAGATTTGAACGCGGGAGTTTTCCCGATGCCCGCCCGAAGCACAGCCGGCGCCGCTTTCTCGTAGGCCTCGCGCACCAGCGCCGCCACCCGTTTCCAGGCGATGCCCCGGTCGAGCACCACGCCCAGCCAGCCGCGCGGCCCGACGTACGGGGGCACGAAGAAATGTTTCGGCTCCGCATGCACGTGCAGATCCTGCGAACCGGGCAATGCATTGAGCCACAGGGCGACGCGCCCGTCGCCGTGGTGATTCACCGCATAGGTGGCGAAGGTCTTGCCGCGCACCCTGAAGTTGGGCGAGCCGTGCGATAGAAATTCCTCCGCCTCCGGCAGCCACAGGCATACTTCCCGCACGGCCTGGTGAATATCGCGTGCCAAAATACTCTCCGCGCGATTCGATGGCCCGATGCTACAGTGAGCGCTGACAAATCACGAGCAATCTCCTGTGAAACAGCCGCTCCTTCTCCTGTCCGGCCTGCTCTGCGATGACACCATCTGGGCGGATATTCCGCTGCGCCTCGCGGATCTCGCGGAAGTAAGCATCCTGTCGTTTCGCGGATTCTCATCGATCGCCGCCATGGCCGAACACGTGCTGGCGTCGGCTCCGGAGCGCTTCGCCGTGGCCGGTCACTCGATGGGTGGGCGGGTGGCGCTCGAAGTGGTGCGCTCGGCGCCGCATCGGGTCGTCGGCGTGGCGCTGCTCAACAGCGGCGTGCACGCGGTCCGCGACGGCGAGCCGCAGAGCCGCGGCCGGTTGGTGCGGCTCGCCTACGAGCACGGCATGTCGGCGCTCGCGGCCGAATGGCTGCCGCCGATGATGGCCGGCGGCGCGCGCACGGCGGAGCTGATGCCGCGCCTGACGGCCATGGTCGAGCGCTCGACTCCCGATTCCTACGCCGGTCAGATCAAGGCGCTGTTGGATCGGCCGGATGCATTGCCGGTGCTGCCGACCATCGGCGTGCCCACCTTGCTGCTCAGCGGCAGCGAGGATACCTGGTCGCCGGTGTCGCAGCACGAGACCATGCGGCGCAGGATTCCGCATGCCACGCTGTTCGAGATTCATGGCGCCGGCCACATGGCGCCGATCGAGCGCCCCGAGGCGGTCGCGGTGGCCTTGCGCGAGTGGCTCGCGGCGATCCCGCCCGAGGGCGAGTCCGCGGACGCGCCCAAGTAATCGTATCGCGCCCCTCACGCCGCGGGTCGAAGCGGCGCGAATTGCCGACCGGAATCTCCTCCAGCGAGGCGTATCAATGCGCGGCCCGCACTGGCGCCCGCGAAGGTTCGATACAAGCACAGGCCGCCCGGGTTCTGGGTATACTTTTTTCCACAGGAGACCTGCGTGACACGAAGCCGGTTGGCGGACCTCGGTATCTTGGTGATGGCACTTTCGTGGCAGGGCCGGGCGCTCGCCGGCGATGTGCTGCTGCTGCACGGCCATATTTACACCGGCAACCCCCGCGGCGAATGGGCGAGCGCCCTGTCGATCGCTGGCTCGCGCATCGAGGCCGTGGGCACGGACGCCGCCGTGCTGAAGCATCGCGGCGCCCATTCGCGAGTGATCGACCTGCACGGACAAACCGTCATTCCCGGAATCGTCGATTCGCACACTCACCTCTTGTACGGCGCCTACGCACTGCACGGCCTGAATCTGTCCACTCCGCAATCGAGCATCACGCCGGATAAGCCGGATGAGCTGATCGGTCGTCTCAAGGCGTATGCCGCAGCCCACCCGAGGGACGCGGTGCTATTCGGCCGTGCGGATTTCAGCACCGTGCCGCCCACCACGCCGCGGCGCGAACTGCTGGACCGTGCCATAGCGGACCGCCCTGTGGTGATCCACAACACCTCCGAGCATGCGTTATGGCTCAATTCCGCGGCGATACAAATGGCAGGCATCACGGACCGGCCGGCCGCCGACCCCGATGAAGAGCGCGGCGTCATTCGCGACGCGAGCGGACGCCCGAGCGGCGTCCTGCTCGAGGCGGCCATGCAGCTCGCCGCCCGCGCGGTCGCCGCACGGGTGCCGTTCGAGGAAACTCTGTCGATGGTGCAGGCGGCGGCGCTGTATCTGAACGGCCTAGGCATCACCAGCGTGGTCAACGCCACCGGTGATCTCGCCGAACTTCGGCTGTACGGCGCGTTGCGGGACCGCGGCACACTCACCGTTCGTACCCGCACGAGCTTCGGATCGGTCGCCGTGCGGCATCGGCTGACGGCGGGTTTTCTGGCGGATCTGGAACAGGCTCGGCGTCTCTATCACGATGACTGGGTGTCCGCGAACTTGGTGAAATTTTTCGCCGATGGCGGCACGGGGCTGATTCCGCCGCTCGTCTATGACGCTCAGGAGTACGAGGCGCTGGTCATGGAGCTCGATTCGCGCGGCTACCAGATCATGACGCATGCCCTGCGCGCGGATTCCGTGCACATGATTCTGGATACGTACGAGCGCCTCGAGCAGGCGCACGGTTCGCGGGATCGGCGCCTGCGCATCGAGCACGCGGACCTCATCGACGCGACCGACCTGCCGCGATTTGCGAAGCTCTCGGTGATCGCCGATATGCAGCCCTCGTTCTGCTGCGGCGATGACGGCGGCAACTTCGATCCCGCGGACGAGGTTCCCTCCGATCGGTGGCGCACTTTGCAGCAGAGCGACGCGGTGCTCGCGTTCAGCAGCGACTGGCCCTGCACCTGGCCGCCCGACCCCTTCGTATCGATTCAGCAGGCCGCCACGCGGCAGGTCTGGAAGTCCGCCGACACCGCGAACATCGCCGGCGAGCCGCTCGATGGCGCGGGCCAGGCCGGCGCCGTCGCCACCGGGGCGATCTATGTACCCGATGAGCGGATCAGCGTGATCGATGCCGTTCGCGCGTACACACAGGGATCGGCATTCGCCGCCTTCGCCGATACCCGTGTCGGCACCCTGGAGGCGGGCAAGCTCGCCGATCTCGCTGTGCTCTCGCAGGACATTTTTATGGTGCCGCCGGAGACCGTCGGCAAGACGCGCGTGGTCGCGACCATGGTGGGCGGCAAGATCGTCTACGGCGCTCTTTAGGGGGTGCCGCGGGCCTGCAGCCCCGTCGGTGCCCTGCGAGCCTGGCGCCCAGGCGCGGGAACACCCGCCGCGCATTGCCTGACCAAATTGAAGCGAATGCCGCGGATGCCGCCCTCGTGCAGGCGCCGCAGCTCCAAGTCGGTGACCGCATCATCGACGCGGGCGACTCCCCGGTAGGCGCCGCCGCTCGATGCGACGGCGTCCAAGGTCACCGCATCGCTCATCGGCGCGATTCGCTCTGCCAGGCGGCCTCATCGTCGTAGTACTTGAGCCCGGCCTTGGCCAGGGTCTCGCGCATGCCGTACACGTCGACACCCAACTCCCCCGACGCGAGCCGCTTGCGGGTCCCCTCCTCCTTCGTCTCGCGGGCAGCGGCGGCGGCGGCGGTTTTCGCCGCGTGCAGCTTGGGCACGATGACCACCCCGTCATCGTCCGCAAGCACCACGTCGCCCGGATGCACCAGCGCGCCGGCGCAGATGATCGGTGTATTGACCGAGCCGATCGTCGCCTTCACCGTGCCCTTGGCATGGACAGCCTTGGACCAGACGGGAAATCCCATGTCCCGCAGGTACGCCGTATCGCGGCAGCCGGCATCGATCACGAGACCCACCGCGCCGCGCGCGCGGAAGGAGGTGGCGAGCAGATCTCCGAACATGCCGTCCGTGTTCTCGGAGGAGGTGCCGAGCACGGCCACGTCGCCGGGTTGCAGCATTTCGGCGGCCACGTGCAGCATCCAGTTGTCGCCGGGATGCGCGAACACGGTGATCGCGGTGCCGCAGGTCTTGGCACCGGGATACACGGGACGCATGTAGCGATCCAGCAGTCCCACCCGCCCCATCGCCTCGTGGACGGTGGCCACGCCGTACTTGGCAAGTTCCGCGACGGCGACCGGATCGGCGCGCGTCACCTCCCTTACCGCTATTCCGGATTGTCCGATCATGGATTCACTCCTGGGCCTCGATGGATTGCGGCACGTAAACTTCGCCGCGCATGATGAGCCGCGCATGATGAGCCGCGCCGTCCGCACAGCGCCGCGTGCGAGACTTCCGTGGTCAGCGCCGCGGCCGAACTCGTCAGATAATCGAGCTCCGCAAGCTGCAGCCGATGACTGAAGGGATCAATAATACTGCGCACCTGCCCGCCCGGTGTCGTCCGGCACCATCGAGGTCCTGCGCGTTGCTAGGCTTTTTGCGCCCAGACCTTGCACCAGCCGCCGGCAGGCACGCTCTTGCCTGCGAAAATATTGCAGCCCGCGGTGGCATCGCCGGCCTTTCCCTGGAATTGCGCGCAGGTGCTGCACTTCTGGCCCGCCTTGTAGGTAGTATTCGCGGCCGCGTCGACCTTGGTGGCATCGGTAACGAAACCCAGGGCTTGCGCGGTGGGATCCTTCGGATCCAGAGGCGCAAGCCCCGCGGCGGCCGCGGTGTCGGCCATCAGCCCCATGGCGGGAATGAGCGCTCCGGCGATCAGACCGCCTTTGACCATGGCTCGACGTGAAATCCTGTTGTGCATGATTGTTCCCTTCGGGTGAGTCAGAAAAATACGGCGCTGAGTGACTGAAGAATATTTTCCCGCTTTTTCCGATCCATTTGTTGGAAATAATGCCAGGCGTCCACGCATGGGGCGCGAACGATTCTCACTAACATTTACGAGCCGATCTCACACGCCGATGCGACCCCCAGCAGCCAATCGCGAAACAGCTGTACTTCGCGTCCTATGCGCTGCGGCCGCTCGGGCGTGATCACAAAGTAAGAGCTGTCGTCGGCAAACTCTCGAGACAGGGCGGCGACCAGCCGGCCGCTCGCAAAATACGCGCCCAGAAAAATGCGATGCGCCAGTGCGACGCCGGCGCCCGCCGCGGCGAGCTCCAGCGCCGCCACCGTGGTGTCGACCGTGGGACCGGCGCTCGGCGCCACCGTGGCGAGCTGCAAAACCTCGCGAACCTTGTGCCAGTGATTCTCGTATCCCATGATGTGGATCAGCCGCTGCGAGAGCAGATCGGCCGGAGATTCGCTGCGCTGCGCGGTCTCATACAGGCTCGGACTGCACACGGCGAGAATGTTCTGCTTCAGCAGGCGCTCGGAGCGGTAGCCGTGCCAGTGACCCGCTCCGTAGCGAATCTCAAGATCCGTGGCCTCGTCGAGCACGGCGTTGTCCCAGATCACCGAGGAGAGGCGCACGTCGATCGACGGGTGGGCCGAGCCGAACGCCGGAAGCTGCGGCGCAAGCCACAGCGCAGCCAGCGACACCGGGGCGTGCACGGTGATCTGCACCCGCTCCGATCCCCCGAACAGACCCACGGTCGAATCGGCCAATTCCTCGAAAGCCTTGCGCACCGGCGGCAGATACGCGACGCCCATGGGTGTGAGCTTCACGCCGCGCGGCAGGCGCTCGAACAGCGCAAATCCCAAATGCGCCTCGAGCGCCCGAATCTGGTAGCTGATGGCTCCGGCGGTCAGGTTCAGCTCCGCCGCCGCGGCGGTAAAGCTCGAGGTCCGCGCGGCGGACTCGAATGCCCGCAGCCAGGTCAGGGTCGGCAGGCCAACGACGGGGCGGATTTGAGTCATGGGAGTGCCCGGACTAAAATTTCATGGCCAAAGGTACCAAAATACTGGGTTGTACACCGGCCAGCTATCAATTTATTGTGGGCTTTCCCTACACGCCTAACTCGCGCGGTTTTTCATGAAGACAAATGCACGCGTGGTCGTAGTGGGCGGCGGCATCATGGGCGCCAGCCTGCTGTATCACCTTGCTCTCGAGGGTTGCACGGACACCCTGCTGATCGAGAAAGGCGAGCTGACGTCCGGCTCCACCTGGCATGCGGCGGGTCAGTGTCCGAGCATCACCGGCAGCTACAACCTGGCGAAAATCCATGCCTATAGCAACCAGCTCTATCCGAAGCTCGAAGCGCTGACCGGCCAGTGCGTGAGCTGGCATGGCTGCGGGGGTTTGCGGCTCGCGACGAACGCACATGAGCTCGCGTGGCTGAAGCAGGTGTACGGCTATTCGAAGAGCATCGGCTTTGGAATGGAGATCGTCGGGCTCGACGAAATCAGGCGCCTGAACCCGTTTCTGACGACGCAGAACGTGATCGCCGCCGCTTGGACCCGCGATGATGGGCACGGCGACCCCTCGGGCCTGTGCAATGCCCTGGCAAAGGCCGCCCGCGACCTCGGGGCCACCGTCATGCGCCACAACCGGGTCATCGACATTCGTGCGCGCCGCAGCGGTGAATGGGAAGTGGTGACCGAGAAGGGCAGCATCGTCGCGGACATGGTGGTGAATGCCGGCGGCTGCTACGCGCGCGAGGTCGCCGCGATGGTCGGCGCCGCTGCGCCCATTACGAACATGCAGCACCACTATGTGGTGACCCATCCCATTCCGGCCTTCATGGAACGCTCGGAAGAAATCCCCGTGATGCGCGATCCATACACCTCCGGCTATTTTCGGCAGGAACAGAAATCCGGATTGATGGGCATCTACGAGAGCAGCGGGCTTCGCGAGGCCTGGGCCCCGCGCGGTGCGCCCGACTGGGAATCCACCAACGAATTGTTTCCCGACGACCTGGATCGCATCGCGCCGTGGCTCGAGCGGGCCATCGAGCGGATGCCGATCTTCGGCGAGGTGGGCATCCGGCGCGTGATCAATGGCGCGATTCCGCATACCCCCGACGGGGCTCCCCTGCTCGGGCCGGCCGCGGGCTTGAGAAATTTCTGGATGTGCTGCGGCACCTCTTTCGGGATCGCGCAAGGCGGCGGCTGCGGCAAGTACCTGGCGCAGTGGATGTTGCACGGCGACGCCGAGATCAACATGGCGGAATTCGACCCGCGGCGCTTCGGAGCGTTCGCCGACCCGGCCTATGTGCGCGACAAAGTGTTCCAGGATTACCGGCTGACCTTCACCACCCGCAGACCGGGCGAGGAGGAGCCGGCGGGACGGCCCCGCAAGGTGAGCCCGCTGCACGACCGCCTTCGAGCGCGGGGCGCGGTGCACGGCGAAACCTTCGGCTGGGAGCGGCCGAAATGGTTTTCCCTGGACGGCCGCGCCGAAGATTACAGCTACCGCAGGAACAATGTCTTCGAGGTGGTGAGGGAGGAGGTCGCGGCCGTGCACCGGCGCGTCGGCGTTCTCGACCTGACCGGATTCGCCAAGTACGACATCACGGGAGCGGGTGCCGAGGCGTTTCTGAACCGCGTCTGCGCCAACCGGGTGCCGCGCAAGACCGGCGGCATCGCGCTCACGCACCTGCTGTCGCCGGGCGGACGGATTCAAGGCGAGATGACGGTCACGCGGCTGGGCGGCGATCGATTCTACGCCCTGTCGGCCGCCGCCGCGGAGCTGCGCGATCAGGATCTATTGACCCAAAGCCTCATGCCCGGCGAGGCGGTCCGGATCGAGAATGTCACCGAAGATCGCGCGGTGCTGGTGGTGAGCGGGCCGCGCTCGCGCGAGCTTCTCGCCTTGCTGACGGATGCGGATCTCGGCAACGAGTCGTTCCGCTGGCTGCAGGCCCGCGAGGTCCAGATCGCGGGACACCCGCTGCGTGCGCTGCGGGTCAGCTATGTCGGCGAACTCGGCTGGGAATTGCACCCGCGGATGGAATCGCTGCCGGCCCTGTACGAGGCCATCTGGGACGCCGGCCAGGAGTTCGGCATCGCGAATTACGGGCTGTATGCGGTCAACGCTCTGCGGATCGAAAAAGGCTACAAGGCCTGGTCCACGGAGCTCACCAACGAATTGAACATGCTCGAAGCGGACATGCCGCGCTTCATCGACTTAGGCAGGAGCGACTTCGTCGGCAGGGCCGCAACGCTCGCGCAGGCGCCCCGTCCCCTGAAGATCGTGTACGCCGAGGTCGCGGCGAGCGACGCCGATGCGCGCGGCGGCGAGCCTGTACTGGTGCGGGACCGATGCATCGGGGTGACCACCTCCGGCGCCTACGGGCACCGGGTCATGAAGAGCCTTGCCTTCGCCTGCGTGGACACTGAATTCGCCGCGCCCGGCAGCGTCTTCGATGTGCTCATCCAGGGCGAGCGGCGCGCGGCGACGGTGTTGGGGGCCGCGGCCTTCGATCCGGATAATGCGCGGATGAGGGCGTAGCATGGCGGTCGATCTTCCCGCAAGCGCGCGTGCCGTCATCGTGGGCGGCGGCGTCATCGGCTGCTCCGTCGCCTATCACCTGACCAAGATGGGCTGGAGCGATGTGGTCCTGCTCGAACGCAAACAGCTCACCAGCGGCACGACCTGGCATGCGGCCGGCCTCGTCGGCCAATTGCGCCAGAGCATCAACATGACTCAGCTGGCGCGCTACACGGCGGAGTTGTATCGCGGCCTCGAGGCGGAGACCGGACAGGCGACGGGCTATCGCCAATGCGGCTCCTTGTCGCTGGCGACCACACAAGGGCGCATGGAGGAATTGAAGCGCAATGCGTCGATGGCCAAGGTGTTCGGGCTCCCCGTCAACGTCGTCGGTCCCGGGGAGATCCGCTCGCTGTATCCGCTCGCCGATCTCGACGATGTGATCGGCGGCATCCACATCCCGAGCGACGGCTATGCCAACGCGGTCGATGTGACTCAGGCGCTCGCCAAGGGCGCCCGCAGCCGTGGGGCGCTCATCGTCCAGGACCTGAAGGTGACCGGCATTCATCAGGACTCGGGAAGGGTGACCGGCGTGCAGACGGACCGCGGGCGCATCGAGGCCGACTACGTGGTTCTCTGCGGCGGCATGTGGACCCGCGATCTTGCCGCCGCCATCGGCGTGGCCGTGCCCTTGCATGCCTGCGAGCACTACTACGTGCTGTTCCAGGATGTGCCGGGCCTCACGCCCGACATGCCGGTGCTGCGCGACTACGATCACTGCAGCTATTTCAAGTACGACGCCGGCAAGCTGTTGGTCGGCGCGTTCGAGCCGCATGCACGGCCGTGGGGCGCCGGCGGAATTCCCGATGACTTCTGCTTCGGTGAGATTGCCGGGGACTTCTCGCATTTCGAACCGGTGCTGCTCGATGCGATGCGCCGCATCCCGGCGTTGGCGAATGCCGGCATACAAAAGTTCTTCTGCGGCCCGGAAAGCTTCACGCCCGATGTCCGCTATCATCTGGGCGAGTCGGCCGAGCTCAAGAATTGCTTCGTCGCGGCGGGCCTCAATTCCATCGGCCTGCAATCGGCGGGCGGCATCGGCAGGGTCGTCTCCGAATGGATCCGCGACGGGCATCCGCCGGTCGATCTGTGGGAGGTCGACGTCAGGCGCAACATGCCGTTTCAAATCAACCGCAAGTACCTCGAGGCGCGGGTCTCGGAGAGCCTGGGGCTGCTCTACGCCACGCACTGGCCCCATCGCCAGTACGAAACCGCGCGCGGCGTGCGCAAGTCCGCGCTGCACGACCGCCTCGCCGCCGCGGGCGCCTGTTTCGGCGAGGCCTTCGGCTGGGAGCGCGCCAACTGGTACGCGCCCGCCGGAGTGCAGCCGCGCTATGAGTACAGCTACGGGCGGCAGAACTGGTTCGAGCACAGCGCCGGCGAGCACCGCGGCGTGCGCAGCGGCGTCGGTCTTTTCGACCAGTCCTCGTTCGCCAAATTTCGGCTCGAAGGCCCGGACGCCCTGCCGGTGCTCAACCGCATCTGCGCCAACGATGTGGCGGTCGCGCCCGGCAGGATGGTCTATACCCAGTGGCTGAACGACAGAGGCGGAATCGAAGCGGATCTGACCGTCACCCGGCTGAGCGAGACGGCGTACCTGATCGTGAGCGGCGCGGAGACCGAGACCAAGGATTTCAACTGGCTGCAGCGGCACATCGAGCGCGGCGCGAATTGCGTGGCGACCAATGTCACCTCCGCCATGGGCGTGCTGTCGGTGATGGGGCCGCGGGCGCGCGAATTGCTGCAATCGCTTACGCCCGACGATCTGTCCCATGAGGCCTTCCCTTTCGCCACCAGCCGGGTGATCGAGCTGGGGTACGCGCTGGTGCGCGCCTCGCGCATCACCTACGTGGGGGAGCTAGGGTGGGAGCTCTATGTGCCCACCGAATTCATCCAGGGAGTGTACGACGAGTTGTGGGACGCGGGTGCGCGCTTCGGTCTCGTGCATGCCGGCTACCATGCGCTCAACTCGCTGCGCATGGAGAAGGCGTATCGGCACTGGGGCCACGATATCACCGACGAGGACACGCCGCTGGAAGCGGGCCTTGCCTTCGCCGTCAAATGGGACAAGCCGGGCGGATTCATCGGCCGCGAGGCGCTTTTGCGGCAGCGGCAATCCGGCTGCACCAAGCGGCTGGTGCAATTCAAGCTCAAATCTTCCGAGCCTCTGCTGTACCACAACGAGCCGGTCTGGCGCGCCGGCTCGATCGTCGGGCACATCCGCTCGGGAATGTACGCCCACACCTTGGGCGCGGCCGTCGGTCTCGGGTATGTGACTGCGCCCGGCGGCGCGGTGGTCGGCGCCATCGGCGAGGATGACTACGAGATCGAGATCGCGGGAACCCGCCACCCGGCCTTGGCGTCGCTGCGGCCGATGTACGACCCGCAGAACCTGAGAATCAAGTGCTGAGCACGCTGCATGGGATGGGCGTAGACGACATCGGAGGTGGTCATGAGTGAATCCGGGATCATCGCGCGGCTGGCCGCCGGCACCCGTTTGGGCTACAGCCTGGATCGCGAATTCTACTGCGACGATGCCGTGTTCGCGGCGGACATGCAGCAGGTCATCGGCCGCAAATGGCTGGTGGCCGGTCACATCGACCGGGTGCGCAACCGCGGCGATTACTTTCTGTTCAAGATCGGCGCTGAATCCATCATCATCGTGCGCGGCGACGACTCGACCATCAACGCCTTCTACAATGTCTGCCGGCACCGCGGCTCGCTGATCTGCACCGAGCCTCAAGGCAGGGTGGCGCGTCTGACCTGCGGCTATCACGCCTGGAGCTACGGACTCGACGGGGCGCTGCTCGCCGCCCGCTTGATGCCGGCGGACTTCTCCAAACAGGACAACGGCCTGCACCGCTGCCACATTCGAGTCTTCCATGGCTTCATCTTCATCAACCTTGCCGATGGGCAGCCGCCCGATTTCGATGCCGCGTTCGCGGACCTCGCCCCCTACCTGGAGTTTCACGGCTTCGCGGATGCGAAGATCGCGCATGCCCGGTCCTATCCGACCGCGGCGAACTGGAAGCTCATCGTGGAGAATTTCGTCGAGTGCTATCACTGCGCGCCCGCCCATCCTGAGTTCTGCTCCATGCACCCGCCCGAGGCGCTGATTGCCTTCGGCGCGGGACCGAGCTCGGGACCGGCCGATGCGGTCGAAAAATACCTGCCCGCGCTCGAGGCATGGGAAGCGCGGGCGGCAAGCCTCGGACGCCCGATCGGCACCGTCGACGACGGGCCCGACTCCTCGCATCTGCGGCTGCTGCTGCAGCGGACCATTCGAGAAGGGTACGAAACCGAAACGCAGGACGGCCGACCGGCCGCCTCGCTGATGGGTAAGCGATTGGGGTGGGATCAGGGGCGAATGTACCTCTCGTTCAGCCCCTTCACGCAAGTGGTCGCGACCAACGACTTCGCGGTGTTGTTTCTGTTCACCCCCCGCAGCGCCCTGCACACGGACGTGGACCTTTACTGGCTGGTGGACCGCAAGGCGTCCGACGTCGACATCAAGAGAATGATCTGGGGGTGGGACGAGACCACCAAGCAGGACAAGGAGATCACCGAGAATAATCAGGCGGGTATCCTTTCCAAGCGCTATCGGCCGGGACGCTACTCCGAGCACGAGCGCCGGGTCGTGACCTTTCAGCAATGGTACCTGGCGCAATTCGGACATTCGCTCGGCTGAGGCGCCGGCCCGCCGGTGAGTGGCAGCCGGACACGGGCACGTGACGCACGGGCACCCGCGCGTGACAGCCGGACACTGGCACGTGACGCACGGGCACTCGCGCGTGACAGCCGGACACTGGCACATGACGCGCGGGCACTCGCGCGTGACAGCCGGACACTGGCACGTGACGCGCGGGCACCCGCGCGTGACACCCGGCCACATTCACGCTAATTTAACCTCGATGTCGGGACTCGATCTGGAAGCTATCAGCCGATCGGTGGTCAAGCTGCGCGCTGACGTACCGGAGGATGCCTTTACGGCCGGGGTTCTCGGCTCGCAGCGCACGGGCAACGGAGTCGTCATCAATTCCGACGGCTTGATCCTGACCATCGGCTACCTGGTGACGGAGGCCACGGATGTGTGGCTGACCACGCCGGACGGACGCGAACTGGCCGGCCACCCCCTGGCGTACGACCAGGTCACCGGCTTCGGCCTGGTGCTGCCCCTCGAGAAGGCGGACATCGCGCCGATTCCCTTGGGATCATCCGCGGAAGTCAAGGTCGGCGATCAGGCCTATGTCGTGAGCTCTCCCGAATTCGCCGAGCCGAAGCCGGTGCGCATTTTTGCGCGCCGCGAATTCGCCGGCGCCTGGGAATACCTGTTGGATGACGCCATATTCGCGACCCCCGCGCATCCACACTGGTCCGGTGCCGCGTTGATCGACGAGGGCGGTTCTCTGGTCGGCTTGGGGTCCTTGCTGGTGCGCGAGCTGACGGCGGGCGAGGAAATCAACGCCAACATGTTCGTGCCCATCGACTTGCTCAAACCCATTCTGCAAGAAATGAGCACCCGCGGCCAGGCCACGCGCCAGTCGCGCCCGTGGCTCGGCGTGTACACCGCGGAGATGACCGGCAAGATTTACGTCACGGGCGTCGCCGACGGCGGACCGGCGCAATTGGCGGATCTTCGCGAGGGCGATCTGATCATGCGGGTGGCCGACCATGATGTCGCCACCCTGCCCGATTTCTATCGGCGTCTCTGGGCCGTCGGGCCGGCCGGTACCGGCGTGCCGCTGACGGCGATTCGCGGCGGCACACGGCTGCACGTGAATGTGCGCTCGGTCGACCGGGTGGATCTGCTGAAGCGGCCGCAAGCGCACTAGGGCTAGGGCAGCCCGTGCGGCTTCTGCTCCGATCGTTCTGCCTGGTGCTGAGTCTGCTGCCGGCGGCATTCCCTGCCGGCGCCGAGACGCGCGTTGCATTGATCATCGGCAATGGCGACTATGCCAACGCCAACATGAAATTGGCCAATCCCGCCAACGACGCCGCCGCCATGCAGCACGCCTTGCAGGCCGCCGGATTCACGACCATCGTCAGGCTCAACGCCAGGCGGGTGGATTTCTATCGGGCGGTCGATGAATTTGCCGCGAGAATCGGCCGCGATCCGCACTCGGTGGGTTTGTTCTACTACGCGGGTCACGGCATCCAGGCGGATGGCGTCAACTATCTCATCCCGGTCGACGCCGAAATCGACTCCGACGCCGATCTCGAGGCCAATGCCTTCGACGCCGGGCGCGTCCTGCATGCCATGAAGACGGCGCAGAACGACATGAATATCGTCATCCTCGACGCCTGCCGCGATAATCCGCTGCCCAAATCGCGCGGCGCGGAGCGCGGCCTTGCCCGGATGGATGCTCCCAGTGGAACCTTCATCGCCTATGCGGCGGCACCGGGTCAGACCGCCCATGACGGCGCCAAGGGCGGCAACGGGGTGTTCACCGGCGAACTCATCGCGGCCATGGCAGAGCCCGGCGTGCCGCTCGAGCAGATGTTCAAAAAAGTCATTGCCGGCGTGCGCGCCGATACTCGCGGCGGCCAGCAACCGTGGTCGGAAGCCTCCATCCAGGGCGACTTTTATTTTCATGCGGCTGCCGTGCGGACCGATTCGCCCCATGCCGGCGCCGATCCGCAGCAGGTCGAGCTCGAGTTCTGGGCATCGATCAAGAACAGCCGGGATGCATCCGATTTTCAGGCCTACCTCAAGAAATATCCACGCGGCATGTTCGCCGGCCTCGCGGAGAATCGCCTGAAGTTCCTCCAGCCGCCGGTGCTGCAGCACGCGGTCGCGAAGACGGTCCCCGCGACGCCGGTAGCAGCGCCGCCGGTGGCCACGGTGGCAACGCCGGCGACGGCGGCAGCGGCGACGAAGAAATCGCAGGGCGAACGGTGCGAATTGATCCTGCAACGCATTCAACTGGGAGAAACGCCAAATGAAGAAGAGCGAGCCTATCTCAAGGACAGGTGTCAGTAGCCTTCCGCGCGGCGCAGCCTCGCTCATAGCGCTCGCGGCACTCGCGGCACTCATCTGCGGCTGTGTACCGCAGGGCGCGATTCACCCGCAGGCTCCGCAGGGCGCCCCGCCGGTTGCGGGCAGTGCCGCCACGGCGGCACCACCTGCCGCCGCGCCCGGCGCGACATCTGCCCTACCCGCCGCCGCGGCCGGCGCTCCGCCGCCCGCTGCCCCGCCCCCCGCGCCCATGGCCGCGCCGCCGCCACCGATTCTGCCCTTCGAGGAGGCGATTGCGAATGCGGCTCGTGCGGTGTTCACGGCGGCTCCCGCTCCCGATGCGGGCGCCGCCACGA
>Ga0181534_10000443_pt1 | contig 29245 bp, 20 predicted proteins | sample PEATcosm2014_Bin_37_FD_119758 | JGI IMG/M metagenome (GOLD analysis project Ga0181534, IMG submission 119758) | Peatland microbial communities from MTU Mesocosm Facility, Houghton, MI, USA - PEATcosm2014_Bin17_10_metaG | ecosystem: Environmental > Terrestrial > Soil > Wetlands > Peat | place...
CCTGGCCACCAATGAACAGGTCGGCTCGATTTGGCGCTTCCAGGGCTGCGCTCAGCTCTTCGGACGGTAAAAATTTGACTCCAGTCTCACGCGCCGCCACAAATCTAAAATGGGCGTGCAGGAGATTGAGGTTTGGAGCGGAGATGGACTCCAGGACCAGGACCCGCATGTCTTGCTGACTCGGACGATGAGGGAGGCTCTCGAGGAGGAGTCTGATCGCCTGTCTGCTTGCGGCTACCCAGACTCCCTGAGCTAGTCGAGTGAACGCCTCCTGCACGTCCTGTTGGATCCGTAAGCGGATCGCATTGATCAGAAGCAATGTCGCACGCGCCTGCCCTTTTGGCTCGATCGATAGCAGTTCCGTACTCATTCCTGCGTTCATTTCACTTCTCTTGGGTCTCATCGTCCGCGCAGTCTGGCCTTTGCGCAATGGAAAGCGCATCAAGTTCCGATGAATGAGTGATGCCACAAAATTATCATCAGAAGGCGATGCGGGATGGGAATCTTACTCGCAATTGTTCCTTGTTTTACATATGCCAAACCTAACTGTTGAGTTAGTCGAAACACCGGAACGCGTGTAGAAAACGACGTTAATTACATGCTTAACGATAGACGCTATCGAGTGAGCGTCGTTCGGACGGGGGACTCGGCGTGAGAGGTTGCTACGCGGGGTGCGGTGAACTCGTCGGTGAGTTCGCCGCAGGGGGCATATGCGCAACCGCAGACGCATTCTGTTGGGGCGCGATGGAACGCCTATCGCGCGACGAGCAGGCGGACGTGAAGGACCGCTTACAGCTAACTCGGTTACACGAAGAGCCGTGCACCGCTTTCACGTCCCCAAACTAATCCCAGGTCCGCAGCATCGCCAGCCGGTCCTGCGAGGCGTCCTGCAGCTTGCGCAGGATGCGGTCATGGACCCATTTCCCGCTCCACCAATCCATCGGTGTCACCGGATTCCCACCCAGCAGCATGGTGAAATGCAAATGATCACCCCCCGCGAGTCCCGTTGAGCCGGTGTAGCCGAGAACTTGCCCGGTGCTCACCAGCCCACCGGGTTTCACCACGATATTCGACATGTGCGCGTACAACGACTGCACGCCCATGCCGTGATCCACAACGACGCAGTTCCCGTAGATACCCAGCCAGCCGGCAAATGCCACGCGCCCCGTGTTGGCCGACTGTACGGGCGCATTCGTTACGGATGCCAGATCGAACCCCAGATGCACCTGGTGGTCGACGACTCGTCCCTGGTACGCATACGTGCGTTGATCCGCAAATCCGCCTTCAACCGCGGTGTTGACCAGCTGTCTGAAGGGACCATCCCATATGATCTTCGGCTCACTGGCACGGGCCAAGGCGCGGATCGTGTCATTGTTGGCGTGCCGCAGATCGCTGTTGATCCGCAGGAATGAGCCGAGGAAATCGCTGGGATTGTCCACCTTCAGGTCCATCGATTTGTCGAGGATCGCCGGCACCACGCGCGTCAGGAAACGATCGTCGAGCGCGATGCGGCTGTCGCGGAATTTCTTCGGAAACACCCGGTAGTCGAAACTCGCGCGGGACTCGTTGCCGACCGCGTCATGGGCGAACAGTTGAATGGGCGTGTTGCTGTCCTGATTCCACAGCAAGGCAAAAAAGGCCACCCGCAGACCGGGATCGGCCGGGCTCACGCGCGCGCCTGACGCGGGAAATCCAGGGTACTCTTGATCGCCGACGCGCACCCCCGAGATCGCGTTCACAGGCGTGACCCGATAAACCACCATCTCCGAGCCGCCCATATTAATAAAGTGGAACTTGGACTCCACGGCGATCGTGGGCGGGCTCAGATGAACATCGACTTCGCGGCGGCTGGTGGTTACAGCCTCGCGCAAACCAAACAGGACCGGTCGCGCGGCCGTGACGTCGATTGTGAGCTTGCCTGCCTCGAGTTGCGGCAGCGATTGTTTGCCGATGGAACGCCCGATTTGCAGGTTGTTGCCATCGTGCACAACAGTCGCATCTGTTGGGTGGGCAAGATCGAAAATGCGCAGCATCTGGGCGCCCTGCTGGAACGTTATATCCAGACGATTCAACTTCGCCTGCGGCGCGTTGACGTTGAGCAGCAGCTCGCCCGTTTGTCCTATGAGATCGGTCGGCTGGAGAAAGGCAATTTTTGGCCCCTGCGCCCTGCCCGACACGTGCCACGTGACGCCCGCCGCAATGAGCAGCACGGCCAGGAAACCCATCAGTTTTGCCATATTATTGTTCTGCCAACCCGTCCAATGTTGTGTCAGCACCTTACACAGGCGCGCGACCGGCTCACATTAGGGGGAGCCCGTACGTAGGATGGCGTCGGACATCTTTACGGCTATCAGCGAGCGTTGCGTAACCGAGGCCTGCTCGGAGTGCGAACACGACGTAGAAATTATATTTGCACCCGGGCTGTGCCACGCGCGCGCCCGAAGCGCGTGCTATCTCAGCGAGTCGTCCGAGTGCAAACCGCCCCTGATCCTTGGGCAGTCCCGCCACCGCAAAACACACCGGTACGTTCCAGCGCGGCAGCGACTCGTCCCGGAATTGCGGATTTTCGGTTGCCTTGCGCACAAAATCGTACGCCTGATGCTCAACCGCTGTGCGGTGGGCCTCGACGGTCACCTGAGGGGTCGGCAAAGCTTCAGCCAGCGCCAGGCTGCAAAACCCAACCAGAGCGAGTGCGAATGACCGGACAGCCATAGCGCGGAATCCCTGCTGAAAGCCTACCCTCTCCCACTCTACACCCGTGTGCCTACTCGGGATCGAGCTGAGCATCCAACTCGCTGAACACCCCCGCCGCACGCCACAGCTGCCGATTGCCGACGACGTAGATCACCTCTTTGGCGCGGGTCACCGCGACATTGAGCAAATTAGGTCGGCCACCCGCCCAGCCACGCGCGCCTGCCTGATCAATCTGGGGAGCACCCAGGACGAGTATGACCCCCTCGGCCTCACGACCCTGAGTCACATGAACGGTGCCAACGCGCTCCTTCAGCCAGTCACGCGGATCGGCAACCCAACCCTTCAGGACGCCGCTCGTCTGGATGAGCTGACGGAGATGCATTTGAACGAGCACGAACGGCGAGATGATATACAGGTCGGCGGGTGCTCCAGCGCGCGCCAGTTGCCAAAGCAATTCAACAACAGCGCTGCCCTCCTCCGGTGACCATTTGTCATCGGCGGTGCCTCGCACATCGATCCACCGCGAGTCACCCAGAACCCGACGTATGCTAGGCGTCTCTGTCGATGCGGGCGGGGCCTTTGCATGCACCATCAGCCCCTCGTATGCAATGTTGTTTGAGATCGAGAACATGGGCTGCCCGCAGCGTCTGTGAACCAACAGCGGTACGCCAACAGCTCTGTCTCCCAGACGGGTGACAAATTCAGTGTAGTAAGCGCTCGCGCTGTCAGCTAGTGTCTGCGCCGATGCGCAGGGCGCGTTGAATCGCATTGGATCGACGCTAAACCGTCTGCAGATCGTCTCGGTGAGTGTCTCGGGCAAGGTAACGATCGGCTCGATCTGCATGGGATCTCCGACCACCACAGCGCGCTTGGCCCTCATCAGTGCACCGACCGCAGCCTGCGGCAGCGCCTGCCCCGCCTCATCTATCAGAAGCCAACCCAGGGACTCCGGTGGCAGCGCACCCAGCATTCGCCCAACGGATGCAAACGTTGTCGACACCACCGGAACGACCAGGAACAGCGTTCGCCACAGATCCGGTATCCGCTCTTCCCGATCAGCGCCAATCAGTTTGCCACTGCCGAACAGATCCATGAGCGCGCCCAGGTTGTGGCGCAATGGCTTCGCCGCGGCGTCGATAAAGGCTTTATGCAAGGCCATGGCGGCGACAAACACTGCATCGCGGGTGCGTTGACCCACCTCATCGATCCAGGGCGACAGCTGATGTCGTTCTGCGTGAGGAAGCTCGAAGGTAGCATCGTCTATGAAATAACCACCGAGGGCTCGGCGCGCGGCGGCGATGGACTCCTGGGCCTGCCGTTGGGCCGTTATCGCGGCCTCGATGCGTTCGTGGGCGGCGGTCAGCTTGCGCTGTCGCGTACGCAGCACGCGCTCAATCAGCCCGGGGGGCTCATTTTGCAAGGAGTTGAATTCCGCGCGAGCCTGCTCCTCAGCGACTCGCAAACGATCGACCTCCTGCACCAGAACGTAGATGGCATCGAGCTCACCCAATACCTTTTCAGAGCGCGCCACTGCAGCGAGGAATGTTGTGCGACACGATTGCCAACGCCGCAGCGCTTCCTGCCGGCCACTTGGGGGATGTTCGCGCGTCACAACGTGTGCTGGTCGGGTGTCCCTTGCGCGCGTCTGCGGATCGATGAATTCGATCAGTTTGCGGCTGCCGGCAGCGGCCGCCAGATAGGTGGCCATGCCGTAATCCTCGTCCCACCAGAAAACTTGCTTGAACCGGTAACGGTTGCTTCGGTTGCCGAGGACCGCTGCAAATAGTCCCCAGGTATCGCGTCCCAGCAGTTCGTCCGACACCGACTGGAAGTAACGCAGGTCGATTGCATCTACGGCGATTGCCGCAAGCGTCGGTAATTCTGCGGTAACGTTCTCCACGGCCCGATTGTTGGACGAGGCAACCAGCATTTCGTATCCACGGAGGCGCTCGTCGAGGCGGTAAAGTTGGAGAAATCCGTTGCCCGCTCTCAGCTTTTCGCCGCTGGATACAAACGCAGTCTCCGGATCATCAAACTCGCACATGGCCCGGGCTCGGTCGCTAATCAACGCCGCTGCGATATCGCGAAGCAAAGTCGTCTTGCCGGTCCCTGGCGGACCATTTACGCCCAGGATGCCGCCGGACTCGAGCTCGGTGTGTGCAATGTTGACGGCTGCCTGCTGCAACAGGACGAGCGGCGATCTGTTTTTGCCCGGCCAGCGCGCCAGAGGCATCGAACCAGGTCGCACTGCGTTGGACAGCGCGGCGTTATCGTGCAACAGGTCGCGACGCGAGGCCGGCGGCTCCGCACCGAAGTACAAGCGCAAATTTTGACTGGCGCTGTTTCGTTCAAACTGACTTCGGGCCAGCGCCAGATCAGTCAGGTAGAAACTGTTCAGCAGCGGCAGTTCCGGAGGATCCTCACCGGGCCCGGTCTCATAGATACGCAGCACATAGGTTGGACCGCGCAACAACTCATGCGGCAGTTGCAGCTCCGCGACCAGCCAGTCATACGCCTCTTGAATCGCAGCCTGGTCCAGAGGCAGTGCCTGGTTCGCGGAGTCTTTGGGAAGCATGCGTTCATGCAGGCGCTCAATCAGGTCCTGCTCAATGAACCGCCAGTCGCCGAGCGTCTCCAGGTCTCCGGCGAGCGCTCTGGGCACAGCCCATCCAAAGCTCGATATGACCACCGCGGATCCTTTGGCGGTGCATCCAAACCGATCGACCGTCACAGCCGCCAGGATGGCCGCGCCGCGCGCCGCCGGGCGCTCGATACGTCCGTCGTGATATCGCGTCAACAAAGCGGTGACCGCCGCTTCCATGTCGACTGTTCCGAGCAGGATCTGATAGAAAAGCCGCTTCCTGGGTGGGACAAACTCCCCGTCCCCACTCCAAGGCAGGGGGCCGCGGTCGATCCGGACCAGCTCCGTGCGACTGTCGCGCACCAGATCTTCAGGTGTACGGAAGGTTTGCGGGGACAGTGCCTCGAGTGCGGTCCAGGCTTTGCAGATATCGATCGGAGTGTTCAGCGTCCGAGCATCCGGTGTTCCCTCTTGCAATCAGGCTAGCGCAAGCTCCGCTCGCGCGCCATAGCGCGTTGCATGGACAACCAGCGCCTGAGCTGACTCGTTCGGGGAAGCTCGAGCGCGTAGCGCGCGGCGGTTTCAGAATCGCCTGTGGGTATCAGCAACCGGGCAAACTCGGCCGTCTGCTCAACACACAACAGGATGCCTGCGGGAGGATTTTCCCCGGGCAGTCCCTCGAGTCGATGTTGCAGGTCCGACACATATTCGGGGCGGAACTGCGCCACTTTCAGGTCGAGAGCAATCAGACATCGAAGGCGGGGATGATAGACCATCAGGTCGGCAGGCCCCATCACCTGCGAACCGTAGTCCCTCATCAAGCGCTGCAGTCCGTGCAGCAGCTGTCGTTTCAGCTCATGCTCCGTCACACAACGAGGCTACCCGCCGGGTCCGGATCTGCACAGCGGGCAAATCTTGCCAGTTGCTAACCAAAAGGGCGGAGGAGAAAACCCGCCTCGTCGCGGTTGCGAATGGCCTTACCCACAATCTCACCGCGATCATTGATAGCCAGTGCGTCCTGGATCGTCCACCCGGCGCCCGCTGGGATGAGGGAATTCAGGTCCTGGAAGCCGGCCGCCGGACTCCAGATGAAGCCTCGGTAACGATCCGAGTCGGGCCCGTAGCCACCCACCACAAAACCGCAATTGTTCATGGCGCGTGCGGTGTTGACACCGGTCGCTGATAACTCCAACTTCCGCAGGCGACCGCCCTGCTCCAGATACACCTCGCGCCCTGCCTGAATCAGGATGTCGCCTGCATCATTAATGGCAACCCCCGCGTTGTATCGGTCCGGCATGATGATTCGAGGTGTATGCCGAGTTGGATCCCACGAGAATGCGTGATATTGCCCCTGCTCGTCATAGGCTTCTCCGACCATCTCGCCCGATCGGTTCGCCGCTTTCAAAGTCCCGCCGCAACATGACTCGATTCCGTGCGGTACGTTGTTGCTCCAGTAGACCGCCTGCGCGCGAGGATCGCCTGAGGGTACCCATTCGCCAAGCACGAGGCCCGATGGACTCGCTCCATGCGCGAATGTCTGCTCACCCGCAATTGGGGTGATCGACTGACCTGCGTAGACAAACGCACCGCGTTTCCGATGTTGCGCATCAAACGCGTCAACGATGATCTTGCCGGAATGCGTGATCGCCACCGGCTCCGCGGAATGAAAGCCCTTCGGAACCGGGAGCTCATGGACTCCCGAACGCGCTTGCCAGGCGACCGGTCGGCTCACCTCATCAGTGCCGGCGACCAGACCGGACTGAGAGATCACCTCCGGCAGGAAGGGCAACTGCGTCATGACATAGTGAGTATCCCGGCAAGCCGCTGCAGGCGTCTTGGCCCACAGCGGGGTCGCCGTGAAGAACAAGCAGATCAGCGTCCTTGCGAGGTCACGAGGCTCATTGAGCCACATAGGTCCACGTCAGGATCTTCTGAGTCGAGACCGTGCCACCCGTGCCGCCGGTGAAACCTGCAAAGGCGGTTGTTCCACCGACAGCGCCAGGGATATCGACAGCCTGGGACAGGGTGAACTGGGCGTTGGTTTGTGGATCGGAGAGCACCAACGTCAGCGTCGTGCCATCGTAAGTCACATGCGCGTGCATAATGTCCCCGCCGTGCAGGTCAATCCCCGAGGCAGTCAGGTCAGAAGCGGGCACGGTTGGCGCGGTACCGCCGGTAAAGAAACCCGTCGAGTTGGTCCCCTCGCCTGCATTATCGAACGTATCGAACTTGATCGCGACACTCTTCCCTATTCCCTGGTACCCCAGCGCGCCGCCAATGCCACCCGTTGCGCCTAGACCGGTGTTCTGGAGCGTGAAGGTGAAGCCGTCCGAAGCCTGGGGACCGGCAGGCGTGATCTGAAAATCAAAGTCCGTGGTGAAACTGGAAACGTTGACGGCAGTTGGGAACCAGGCAGCTCCGTTCTCAAAGTTGCCACCATTTGTCACCACCAGGGCGTCACCCACGACGGCCGCGCCCTGGAGGAATGTGAGTTGAGCGTTGCTGGTGAATCCGGCATCGAAGTTGACCGCGGGGTTACCCCCACCGGTGCCGCTGCCGGTCCCGGTGCTGATGATATAAGTCGCCGACGCAATCGGGCTCGCTCCACCACTGCTGCTGACAGCAAGGGCTTTGAGAGTCTCTGTTGCACCCACGCTGACGGGCCCTGAATAAACCGCGGAAGAAGTAGTCGGATTGCTGCCGTCAGTCGTGTAGTAGATCGTTGCACCGGAGGTCGAATCGGCGATCTGCACCGACTGAGCTCCCGTGTAAGTCCCAGCTGCCGGCGTGAATGTCGGCAGAGTCGCAGAGGTGACGGAGGAAGTGTACGTCCAGCTCAAAATGCTCTGAGTCGAAACCGTGCCGCCAGTCCCGCCAGTGAACCCGACATAGGCAGTGGTATTGCCCACCGTGCCAGGGATATCAATAGCCTGTGACAACTGAACCGAAACTCCCGTCTGCGTGTCAGTTAACGTGAGTGCCAGATTGGTGCCGTCATACGTCAGATGTGCCTGCATGACGTGACCGCTGTGCAGGTCGATCTTTCCGGTCAGATCAGTTGCCGGGATCGTTGGGGCATTCCCATTGACGTAGAAGCCGATGGAGTTATTGCCTTCGCCGTCGTTATTGAACGTATCGAACTTGACGGCAACGCTCTTCCCGACTCCCTGATAGCCGAGAGCGCCTCCGATACCCCCCAGTGCACTGAGTCCCGTGTTCTGCAGAGTGAACGTAAATCCGTCGGACGCATCAGCCGTGGCCGGAGTGATCTGAAAACTGAAATCGCTCGTGAAGCTCTGAATGTTCACGGGAGTCGAGTTCCAGATTGCATGCGTCTCGAAGTTGCCCCCGTCCGTGACCAGCAATGCGGTTCCCTGGAGCGTAATCGCGCCATTGCCATTGGAGTCGAGGGTCAGGTTCGCGGTGCTCGGGAACCCGTTCGGGTCGTTGATGACGGGCGAGCCTGAGCCGCCGCTACTGATGGTGTAGGCGGCCGTGGCCACCGTGCTCGCGATATCTCCAGGAGCAAGTGCAAGCGCCTTCAGCGTCAAACTCGCGGCGACGTTGATGGGTCCTGTGTAGACCGTCGACGACGTCGTGGGTGTCGAGTTATCCGTAGTATAGAAAATCGCGGCGCCGGACGTTGAATCGGCAATCGTTACGGACTGAGCTGCCGTGAATGTCCCACCGGCAGGTGAGAAAGTCGGCTGCGCAGTCTGCTGTGGCGGTGGAGTACCGCCTCCCGATCCGATCGTGTAGCTCGCGGATCCAACGTCGCTGCTGTCAACTCCGTTCGCAGTCGCTATTGCCTGAAGTGTTTCGGTGGCACCAACGGTCACAGGCCCCGTGTAGCGCGTAGATGCCGTCGTGGGAGTCGTTCCGTCCGTAGTAAAGAAGAACGTGGCGTTCGGAGTCGCATCAGAAATCGTCACAGTCTGCGCGGTGGCATATACACCGGCTGGCGGCGAGAACGTCGGCGTGGTGGCTTTTCCGCTCAACAAGCCGTATCCCACCAGCGCACCCGGGTTGGTTGAGTTGCCGACGTAGACCTTGCCATTCGCAATGGTCGGCGGCGCGAACTTCGTAGCGGACCCGCCGCCGTCCCGATTGCCGGGCGACTGCCCGCTGCTCCACAACAGATGAGTCAGGTCGGTGGCATCGAAGGCGAACAGCTCACCCGTGTTGTGCATGAACCAATAGATGCCGTTGGTCGTGCCGTTCGACGAGATCGAAGCCGCGTCGGTCGCGCTGAAGTTGCCCAGCGTGCTGCTGCTTTGCGAAACGGGAGCAGCCGACATCACACCTGTGTTGGTGTCAAACGAATACGAGGTCACCGGGTGACCGCCGGTGTTCCAATAGATATGACCATTCAGGTACACGGGCGTGCTCAGCACGAAGCCCGTACCGGTGACTTCCTGGGGAATCTGGGTATCGCTGGTGCTGCAAGGCGGATTGAGCTGCGTGCACAGCTTGCCGAGATTGTTTTGATCCAGAATGTGGATCGTCTGCGCCTTCCCCGCCTGCGTCAGGTACTGCGCGCCGCTGCTCGTGGTCGGCAGAAGTAACACTCCGCCAGACCCCAGGTCCGTATCACCCAGCGTGCTGCTGCCACCTTCATTGAACGGCGTGAAATAGTCTCGGACCGGGAAGGTTCCATTGGTAGGCAGTCCCAGCTTGACGATGCTGTCGCCGAAATCCGTTGTGCCGTTCTGATAGCCGTTACCCGTGGCCAGGTAGATACTACCCGCCGCATCGATCGCGGGAGCGGCCCCGGACATCCAGATGCCTCCCTCGATCAGGTTTCCACCGGGAGCGCCGTTGGGTGTGACGTTCCAGACGCCGTCCTGTGCAAGGGTCTGCGCGTTATATGAGATCAACCAGCCGTGGTAGGCATCGTTGTCGCAATGAGATGCCCAGGTGATGAGCACATGCCCATTGTCCAGTGCGAGCCCGGGCCGTTGATGCTCGGCACTCGGATTGAATGTGACGAGCGCGCCGTCGCCGTCCGGTGCCGTCCCGGGAGACGTGGCCTGGATTTCCGTAGGGCCGCCGAATTTCTCGGCCAGAGTGGTGATGTCCAGAGCATGCAGCTGTTGGACGAGCCGCCCTCCTACCTTCGCCTTGGAAACGACGTAGAGAGTCTGGCTGGCAGGGTCGATGACGGGGGTGCCGGTAATGCCGATCTCCGGGTTGATATCGAGACACTGCTTGACCAGGTCGGAAGACACATTGACCGTCGTTCCGCCCGCCGGTATGAGGCTGACCTGCGCGTAGATCCTGCCACTGTCGCCATCGATCGCGTAAACGCTGTCGTGCTCAGTTGCTACGTACACAACATTGTGGGCGCCACCGGCTATCTGTACGCCGGCCATGACGAGCGGCTGAGCATAGACCTGGCCGTCGAGCGTGATCTGAAACAATCGGCCGAACTGGCCCACGTTGACGTTGCTGGTGGTAAGAATCTGTTCGTGAGTGTTGGCCCCGGTCCGCGCCCCGTCGTTGTGCCAGGTAGTGACGTTGATTTGTGCCCGCGCGGCGATTCCCGAGAGCAGACCCACACAGGCCATGACGGCCAGCGCTCCATGCTTGCAACTGAACATGCTCGACTTCACTCCCTGGAGAAAAAATCCATTGTAGCGAACCTCTTCGGGTCACAGGGCTTTGGCTGTTTGCATACCGACCATGGTCGCTGGGGGATTGCGCGCGTACAGGAATGGTACTGTTCGAACAGGTGTCTGGTACTAGATACGTCTTGAGGTTGAGTTAACTCGTCGTCATCCTGTTCCGCATTCGTGGGAACGAAGGGAGCGACGAGGATGAAGAGGTTTCACAGCGCACGTGCGTGTCTCGCGGCGTTAGTTTTCTTGTTATGTGCGGGCGGAGCGGCTGCGGCGCAGTTCACGGTCGTCAACAAATGCAGTTACACCGTGTACCCCGGCATATTTCCGGCGACTTATCAGAATGGCGGTTGGTCGATGGCACCCGGAACATCGGTCAGCTTCAACCTGCCGTCCGGCTGGATCGGGCGTATCTGGGGTCGGACCAACTGCAACAGTGCGAGCCCTGCACAGTGCTCCACGGGCCAATGCGGCGGCACGGGCCTGCAATGCGCGGGCACAACCGGCCAGGCCGGCACCTCGCTCGCTGAATTCAACATCAATGCCAATGGGACCGACTGGTATGACGTGAGCTACGTCGACGGGTTCGACAATCCGATCGGCGTTGTACTCACCAATGGCAGCTGCAGCTCCCCCAACGCCTGCACTTCGGCGCCCCTCGACAACTGCCCGGCGAACCTGCGCCACGGCAACGAGTGCCTGAGCCCCTGCACCGCGGACAATACCGACCAGTTTTGCTGCCGCGGCGCATTCGGCACCCAGGCGACCTGCGTGGTGGCCAACTGGCCGTCACTCGAGGCCTCGTTCGTCACCGATATTCATAACTCCTGCCCGGGCCAGTATGCATACGCCTATGACGATGCAAACGGCCTGCACACCTGCCAGACCGGTTCGAACTACACGGTGACCTTCTGCCCGGGTGGCACGGCTACGCCCCCTCCTCCCGCAGATCTGAACGGTGCACATCAGGTGACTCCGCAGAGCGTGACCGGCTCACGGTTGGATGACTATTCGGCCAGCACGGCGACCGGCAACACGATCGACATCTGGGGTGCGAATGGCACCGGCGCTCAGAGTTGGGTATTCAACAATGCCGGTGTCGTTCCGACCGGCTCGTACAACATCGCTGTTTCCTTCGGCGCATACTGCGTAACGGCTTCTGCTCCATCGAGTGGGTCACCCGTGAACCTGCAGCCCTGTAACGGGTCGGCCGGACAGGCATGGAGTGCCGTCCGGTCGGGAAATGGCTACTTCCTGCATCCGGCCAGCAACCCCAGTCTCTGCATGGATGTCTATGCCAACGGCAATGCCAATGGCACACCCGTCATCGTCTGGACGTGTAACGGCGGCGCCAACGAGATCTGGGCGGTCAACTGATGAAGCTGCCCCTGGTGTTGGCGATCTGTTTGCTGAGTGCAGTCGCCAACGCCGCCCAGTCCCCGGACCTCGCCGCTCTGCAGGGCGAGGTCCAGGTACTGAAAACCCAGCAACAGCAGATCCTGGCCTCCCTGGATGAGCTGAAGAAGCTCCTGAAGACTCGCAATGAGCCGCCGGAGGTCAAAGTGCCCGACACTTTGAACTTGGCGGGCGAGCCGTTCAGGGGGGATGCGAATGCAACCCTGGCGATCATCGAGTACGCGGACTTCGAGTGCCCGTTCTGTCGGCGGTTCGAGCACGACACGTTTCCGCAGATCCGCGATACCTACATCGGGACTGGCAAGGTGAAGTACTTCTACCGGGACCTGCCGCTACCCTTCCATCCGCACGCCATGCCCGCGGCCCAGGCCGCGCGTTGTGCCGCGGAACAGGGCAAGTTGTGGGAGATGCATGACAGCCTGTTTGCCGAACCCGCGGCCCTCGATCCCGGTGACATCAATTCACGGGCCGCGAAACTCGGTATCGACATCCAGCCCTGCATGGCGAGCGACAAGTTCGCCGCCGCGATTCAGAAGAGTCTCGCCGACACGGCCAACATGCAGATCAGCGGCACGCCGACCTTTGTCATCGGCACGCTCGGTCCCGATGGCGAGTTGTTGAGTGTGAAGAAGACCGTCATCGGGGCTCTGCCCTTTGATGCATTCCGGGCCGCTATCGACCCGCTGCTCAAAATATCGCCGGCGTCCCCACCCACAGCATCCGCAACACCCGCTTCCCCGCATTCGCCATCTCGAACGAGTGGCGTTGATCAAAATGGGCCGTATCACCGGGGCCGAGAATGAAGGTCTCATTCCCCATGGTCATTTTGAGCTCACCCTCGAGGATGTAATAAAACCCCTCGCCCTCGCGAGCGGTGGCGGGTGCCTTACTGCCCGCCGGAATCGACAACATGAGCGCCTCCATCTGGCGCTCGGGATGTGCGCCGCTCAGGCGCACGTACCGAACCGGTGAGCCGGTGTCGATGACCTCGGGTGCCTTGGCGCGACGGACCACCTGACTCGAGGGCGGTGGGTTGATGAAGTAGTGGATGTCGACCTGCAGAGCCTGCGCGATCGCCAGCAGCGAAGTAATCGACGGCGTCGTCTGGCTGCGCTCCACCTGTGAAAGAAACGGAGCTGACAGGCCCGACTCGTCAGCCAGCTCCTGCAGAGTCAGTCCCAGCCGCCGCCTGCGCGCGCGCACCGCCGACGCAATCGGCAGGTGATCCTTCGAAGCGCTGCGTTTCGCCTTTGCCATCTTTTAGTGCGACGAGGTGTGATCGGCGCTGATCCGCCAACCGCGCTCGGTTTTACGCAACAGCAACGACCAGTTGCCGGTGCGCTCGTCCAGACAGAACGAGCCGATCGCCAGCGCGTGAGAATTCTCTATAGGTTTGACCTGTAACACTTTGAATTTCAGGGACCCCATGGCTTGGGCGAAGCGCTCAGCATACATCGTCCGGATGGCCGTGTAGCCAATGATCAGGCGGGTCTCGGACCAATACAGCGTATCCGGCGCCTCTTCATAACAGGCCATGAAGGCATCCAGGTTCCCGGCCGACCACGCTGCCGCACTTTGGCTCAACAGAGCTTCGATTTCCTCAAGCATGCACCGCAGAGTGGCGAGCGGCTGTTCCTCTGTCAACTTTTGTTGCTATATCAAAAATATTTGACGAGATTCCCTGGACGATGACACTCTCTAATGAAGCTGTGGCGCACGGCATTGTTTGTCGGAGAAATACAACATGAGAGTCGGTTCAATTCGCGGTGTAGTGGCGGCCATCCTCGGCGCTTCAGTCGCTGGCGCGGCACTGGCCGCGGACGACAATGGCGTCCAGGAAGTCGTGGTAACGGCACAGCGCCGCAGTGAAAACCTCCAGACAGTGCCCCTCAGCGTCACGGCTCTGGACAACACCAGCATCGAGCGGATGGGCATCACGACTCTGAGTGATCTGTCTCGCGAAGTACCCGGTCTCAACGTGGTGTCATCTGGACCCGGCCAAAACATTTTGATCATGCGAGGTATCTCCTCGACCGCGGGCACCACTGCCACCGTGGGTTACTACCTCGACGACACGCCGATTCAAGCCTCCAGCAACGCAGCGCTGTTGTCAGCTCGCGGTGTGGTTGACCCGGCCCTTTTCGATCTCGCGCGAGTGGAAGTGCTGCGCGGCCCGCAGGGCACGCTCTACGGATCGAGCTCCATGGGCGGCACGGTGAAGTACGTAACAACTCAACCGGACGCCACGCATTTCAGCGCCACGGTCGGATCGCAACTCTCCTATACCGACGGTGGCGGCCCGAATGTCGAAACGACAGGCACTCTGAACCTGCCGATCACCGATGCAGTGGCAGCCCGGATTTCCGCCTTTTACCGCCACAACGACGGTTTCATCGATCGCTACACCATCAATCCGAACAACTATCTGGCGGTGAACCCGTCCGCTGGCGTCGTGAAGAACGTCAACACCGAGAACACTTCAGGCGTACGCGCGGTAGTCAGGATCGATGCAACCTCCAACCTGTCCATCACGCCATCCGTGATCTTCCAGGAACAGCGGCTGGGCGGTCCCTTTAATTTCGATTCGCCGCAAGGCAGCTTCGGCAACCTCATCCAGGCGCGCGACTCAGCCGAGCCCACCACTCAGAAGACGTGGATCGGTAATGTGACCGTGCGGGAGACTCTCCCTCAGTTTGAGGTGATGTCATCGACGTCGTATTACGACCGTGACATCGTCCTCAATGAGGACGCTTCCAACGTTCTGTATTTCTTCTTCTCGCCGGTGCCGCAGGCTTCCGTGTATCCGGTTTCGATGCACGGCGAATACCGCAACAAGGAGTGGACCGAAGAGCTTCGGCTCACTTCCAGTTTCCAGGGGCCGTTCCAGCTCACCAGTGGATTGTTCTATCACTACGTCGAAGCGCCGTTGGCTTCCAACATCCCGGATACGCCGGGCTATCAGGCAGCGTTCGGAGATCCCTTCGGCGGTGAGACGATCTACGGCGGCACTCGCAACGCGAGCCTTCGTGAATATGCCGTCTACGGCGAGGCCTCCTACGACATCCCGGATATCGTGAAGATCACCGCGGGCGTGCGCGGCTTCCGGGTCGATCAAACGTTCCTGCAGACCGGCGAAGGCGTTCTCAACGGTGGCGACAGCATAAACGGCAGCACTTCGCGCGACACCGGCGCGAACCCGAAAGTCACCCTCGCCCACTCGTTCAGCGCGGATGACCTGGTCTACGTGACCGCTTCCAAGGGCTATCGACCGGGCGGTCCGAACAATCCGGCGCCTGCCAACGTGTGTGGACCGGACGTGGAAAAACTGGGTCTGAGTCAGAGCCAGCTCACCAAATACAACTCGGACCACCTGTGGAACTATGAGCTCGGCGGAAAATCCCGCTGGTTGGACCGCCGCCTGACTGTCAACGGCGCCCTCTATTACATCGACTGGACCGCCGTGCAACAACAGATTGTGCTGGGATGCGGATTCAACATCACCGCGAACTTCGGCAAGGCCACCAGCAAAGGCGGCGAGCTGGAGGTTTCCTACGTGCCGGTGGCGGGTCTGACTTTCACCGCTTCCGGCAGCTATACCGATGCAACCCTCGGCAATGCCATTCCGGGATCGGATGCTCAAAAGGGCGACCGGCTCACCGATGTTCCCCGTTGGACAGCCGCGATCTCCGGCGAATACGAGCGCACCGTCTATGGCAACACGAATGGGTTCGCGCGCATCGACTTTACCGACCGGGATGGGGCGAACGCTCTGTATGACCGAACGAGTCCCTTCTATCACTACGACGGCTTTGGCCTGCTGAATCTGCGCGTCGGCCTGCAGACGCCCGCCGCCTGGAAAGCCTCTTTGTACCTGGACAACGTGTTCAATAAGATCGGTGAAACGGCGCTGCCGGTGGCGATAGCCGCCGACCTGCCCACTACGCGGCGCATTGCGGTCAACACGCCACGCACGGTCGGAGTGTCGTTGCAGTATCAATTCTGACCGGAGCGCGATGGCGAGCGAAGCGAACGTCCCCCGGCGGGTAATCCGCCCCGCCGGCTTCTTTGCGCTGAGCTTCGGCAGCATGGTGGGCTCGGGCTGGATCATCCTGCTCGGCGATTGGCTGCTGCGGGCGGCTCCCGGAGGGGCGCTCCTGGCGATCCTCGCCGGTGGGGCACTCATGGCACTGGTGGGCTGCTGTTATGCCGAGCTGGCAGCCCGAATGCCGCGCGCCGGCGGTGATTTCCTGTATGCGCTCGAAGGCCTGGGACGGACCGCCGGCTTCGTCGTCGGCTCCTTCATCACCCTCTTCCTGATTTCCATGTGCGCATTCGAGGCCACCGCGGTTGGCTGGTTGGTCACCGAGTTGATTCCCGCGGCCCGCGGCAAGGCGCTCTATTACATTCTCGGCGACGCCGTTACGACCGATGGGGTCGTGCTCGGTCTGCTCGGTGCCGTGACCGTCTGTATGTTGAATCTGCGCGGAGTTCGAGCCTCCGTGACGTTTCAACGGGTGGTGACATTTACGTTCATCGCTGTCATGTGCCTGCTCATTCTCTGTGGCTTTGTGTTCGGATCGGCGCGCAACCTGCAGCCGCTGTTTCAACCGCCGGACGGCCACTCGTGGATCACCGGCTCACTGTGGATCTTTGCTCAATGCGCCATGCTGTTGAACGGATTCCAGGCCGCGCTGTATGTCATTGAGGAGCGCGCCGCGGATGTGAGCGTGCGCCAGGCGACCCTGAGCATGGTGGGCGGAATCGTGGCTGCGGCCGTGTTTTATGCCGGGATCATTCTCGCTGCCGGAAGCATGCTGCCCTGGCAGCAGATTCTGTCCGCGCACCTGCCGGCGGTGGCGGCGTTCAACGTGCTCAGTCCCACCGGCCTCATTGGAGTCATCATTCTGCTGGTCTCCATCGCCTCCACGGCGAAGACCTGGAATGCACTGGTATTGATGGCATCGCGCATACTGCTGGCCCAGGCACGCGCCAAAATGGTGCCGGCGGCCTTCGGCAGGCTCAATGCGCGCGGCGGTGCACCATCCACCGGCATCCTGCTGGTGACCGTTGTCAGCATCATGGGACTGTTGCTCGGCAAAGGCGCACTCATTCCGATCATCAACATGGCAGTGATCTGCATCACACTGATTCTGGTGCTGGCGCTGGTTGTACTCGTGCGTCTGCGGCGCCAGGCCCCGCAATCACCCGGATTCGCGGTACCGGGCGGTCTGCCTGTCATCTTTGTATGTTTGACCGGCGCGGTGCTGATGGCAGGGTTTGCCTTCTGCACTCCAATACTGCAAAACCCCGGCCATTTCCCATTGGAGTGGATGTTAATGGGCGCGTGGGGAGCGGTGAGTTTGTTACTCGCGAGACGTTGACGCGCTGCACCACGCGCGGACGCACGTTGCGGAAAATGTCGAATAGGCCACTTCAGACCGCCGCGCGGTAGTCGATACTGACGCACATGAGTTGTCCTCAGTATCTCGAAGTTGTGCGCCTGCGGGTCGCGGCGTCCCCCCACTCGGAGCATCGTGACCGTGGCGGAGTCCCGGCTCGTGTTGGACTGGCTCATGGAGCTGACTGAGCCGACCGTTCTCGGGATTCTCGAACCAACCACGAGCACTGAGTCACATACCGGCGAGTCGCCGGTAGCCGCAGGTCTCAACCTGCTGCCGATCTGGTCGCGTCAGATCGAGACTTCCCGCCAGCAGACCGAGGCAGCCATTGTCGCGCTGACCGCGCGCTTCTCGGCGATCGTGCAGCGGATCGATGCCGCGCTCAACTCGAGCGGTACTGGTTCACAACACGACGCGAACGCGGAAGCCGAGCGCAGTCGCAGCGATCTCGCAATGGTCATCGACGCCCTCAAGGCCATTCAACTGAGCCGCAACGAGCTCGTTGGTCAGATCCGAGTCCTGACCGACTACACCGCCGAGCTGCACAAGATGGCTACGGAAGTCGACCAGATCGGCTTTCGCACCAACATGCTGTCGCTGAACGCCGCCATCGAGGCCGCCCACGCCGGCGAGAGCGGCAAAGGGTTTGCCGTCGTTGCCACGGAAGTGCGAGCCCTTTCCAACGCGGCGCGCGATACCGGGAAACAGATCACAAAAAAGGTCGGCCTCATCAACGATGCGCTGGTGCAGATCGGACGCACGAATGAAGAGGTCGCCGCGCGGGATGAGCGGGCCGTGCAGGCCTCCGATGAGCGGATTCGCTCAGTCATTGCACGCTTCCAGAGCAGTACCGCCGCGATGGCCGATTCGGCCCAACACTCCCGGACCGAGAGCTCGGCCATCAAGGCGGAGATCTGCGAGTCACTGGTCGCCCTGCAATTTCAGGACCGGGTCGGTCAGATCCTCGCCCAGGTGGTGTCGAGCATGAACGACCTGTCCGACAAGACGGCGCATGCCACGGCCGCGGAAGCTGCGCAGCTCGCGGAACAGCATGCCGAGCAGATGATGAGCACCTATACAACAGAAGAGCAAAAGCGCAATCACCAGGGGATCGAGACGAGTGCGGTTGAGCAGAGTGCGATCACGTTTTTTTAGAGCAAACGAGACATGGCAAAACGAATTCTCCTGGTGGATGACTCGGCGTCGGTGCGAACGGTTGCCGGGATCGCCCTGCGTGGCGCGGGTTACGAGGTAGTGGAAGCCGCCAATGGGCAGGAAGGCCTCGCCAAGCTGAATGGTGAGCGCATTCACCTGATCATCAGTGACGTCAACATGCCGGTGCTGGACGGGATCGGCTTCCTCAAGGAAGTCAAAAAGCATCCGTCCTACAAGTTTACCCCGGTCATCATGCTGACCACCGAGGCAGGTGAGGACAAGAAGCAGGAAGGCAGGGCCGCCGGCGCCAAGGCCTGGATCACCAAGCCTTTCCAGCCCGCCGTCATGCTGGAGGCCGTCTCCAAGCTGGTCATGGCCTGATGGAATTCGCGCTCGAATCCCGCTCCGGGACAGTCAATGTGTCCGGTGACATGACGGTATACGTCGCTTCCGAGTTGAAGACGGCGTTGCTGGCTGAATTCGCCGCGGGACATACCTCCCTGGACCTGTCCCAGGTGCAGGAATTCGACACGGCCGGACTACAGCTGCTCCTCATGTTGAATCGGGAGTTGCCCGGCGGGCTGAAAATCCGCGCCTGCAGTCCGGGCGTGCGCGCCGCCCTGGAGCTCACCCATTTGAACCGGCTCATCACGGCGGAGGCCGCGTGAACATAGACGAGGCACTCCCAACCTTCTTCGCGGAGTCGGCGGACCTGCTGCGCGAGATGGAAACCGATCTCCTCGCCTGCACTGCGACAACGCCGAGCGCGGATGATGTGAACCGCATTTTCCGCGGCGCGCATACCCTCAAGGGGTCCGCCGGCCTGTTCGGTTTCGACGCCATCGTCGCCTTCGTCCACGAGATCGAGGCCTGCCTGGATCGCGTGCGCCTGGGAAAAGCGGTGCTCGATCCTCAGCTGGCGGGCGTGCTGCTCGAATGTAACGACCACGTTGAAAAGCTGTTGGCACTGGCATCTAACGGCAACACGGCGCCGGATCCGGCCCTGTTGGCCGGCGGCGCAAAGCTCCTCGAATCACTGGGTGCGCCGGTGCATGCGGCCCCGGCGACCAAAGCCCCGACCGCGGAAAGTGCGGCGGCCGCGAGCGGCGGGTTGTGGCACGTCTCCCTGCGTTTCGGCCCTGACGTGCTGGTGGCGGGGATGGACCCACTCGGGTTCCTGCGCTATCTCAACACGTTCGGCACCATCAAAGACCTGACTATAGTCGACGAGGCGTTGCCCCCGGTCGAGGCCTTCGATCCGCAGAAGTGTTATGTGGGTTTTGAGTTCGGCTTCGAGACCGAGGCGAGCCGCGAGAAAATCGAGGGCGCGTTCGAGTTTGTCCGTGACGACTGCACACTGAAGCTCACCGCGCCGGCTGCGAAGGCCGCCACGAGCACGGGCACGGCCGCGGCTCCGGGGCCGGCTCAGGCAGCCGCCCGGACCGATCAGACGATTCGCGTGGATTCCCTCAAGCTCGATGGCCTGATTACCCGGATCGGCGAGCTGATCACCGCGGTGGCCGGCGCGAATCTCGTCGCGCGCCGCTCGGGCAGGCGCGATTTCGAAGAATGCATGGCGAATGTCACGAGCCTCGTGGAAGACATTCGCGAAGGCTCGTTGCAACTGCGGATGGTGAAGATCGGCGGCACGTTCAACCGCTTCAAGCGCGTCGTGCACGATGTATCGCGCGAGCTCGGTAAGGAGATTGAGCTGCAGATCAGCGGTGAGGATACGGAGCTCGATAAGACCGTGGTGGAGCGGATCACGGATCCCCTCACCCACCTGGTCCGCAATGCAATCGATCATGGCATCGAGTCGGCGGAGGTCCGCGCGGCCCGCGGCAAGAGTGCCGTCGGTACCATCAAGCTGAATGCCTATCACGACTCGGGCACGATTGTGATCGAGGTCAGCGATGATGGCGGCGGCCTGAAGCGCGACCGGATCCTGGCGAAGGCGATCGAGCGTGGGCTGCTGGATCCCGCCGCCCGCCCGGCCGATTCGGACCTGTTCAATCTGATCTTCGAGCCCGGTTTCTCCACCGCCGATGCCGTCACCAACCTGTCGGGTCGCGGTGTCGGTATGGATGTGGTCAAGAGAAACATCACGGCGCTGCGGGGCGTGGTGAATATGCGCAGCGTCGAGGGCGCCGGCACCACCGTAACGGTCCGTCTGCCGCTGACCCTGGCCATCATCAATGGCTTCCAGGTCGGCGTCGGCAACTCCATTTATGTGCTGCCGCTGGATTCGATCGACGAGTGCGTCGAGTTCTCCGCCACCGAAGGTCACGATTTCACGAGCCTGCGCGGCGAGGTGTTGCCGTTTGTCCACCTGCGCAGCCTGTTTGAGAGCGAGGCGCCTGCCGCCAAACGTCAAAGTATTGTCGTGGTCCGCCACGGCGGGCGGCGTGCAGGCATCGTCGTGGACAGTTTGTTAGGAGAGTTCCAAACGGTCATCAAGCCACTCGCCAAGATGTTTACGCGGGTGGATTGCGTCAGCGGCTCGAGCATCCTGGGCACCGGTGACGTGGCGTTGATTCTGGATGTACCCGCTGTACTCGAGCATGCGCAGAAGCGCTCGCAGACAGCCACGAGTCACTCGCCCGAACCGGCTGCCGAAGCCGTCGCGTAGCGCAAAAACCAATTCCTTCCTGGAGACATTGAGATGTTCAGCAGCATGAAAGTGGGCACCCGTTTGGCCATCGCCTTTAGCGTGGTGGTCATCCTGTTGGGAGCCGTCCTGGCCGTTGGGCTGAACCGCCTGGCGTTGATCAATGAGGGCGTTCGCACCATTACCATGGAGAACAACGTGGAAATGAACCACGCCACAGCCCTCCGCGGTACGATTTTCGAAACCTCCCTGACCATCCGCAACCTGATGTTGTATACGGATCCGGCCAAGGTGGCGAAGGAAGTGGCGGCGGTCCCGAAATCCCTGGAGAATTTCGAGACCCATATGAATGAGCTGGGCAAGATGTTTGACACGATTGCCAGCACGACGGTGACCGAGAAGGAGCTGTTCGCCCAGATCAAGACCGGCTGGTCCGCGGTAAAACCCATCTACCTGCGCACGGCCGAGCTCGGCTCCGAGATGAAGGCGAAGGAAGCGGCCAAGTATTACTTCGTCGACGCCGATGGAGGCTCCAAGAACACCGCCCTGCGCGAGACGATTCAGAAGCTCATCGACTTCGAGCAGCAGTTGTCCGAGGAGGAGACTGCGAAGGATGCCAAGGCGTACCAGAACGCCCGTGTTCTCATGTTGACCCTGGGTCTTGCTGCCGTACTGCTCGCCGTTGCGGCCGCGTTCCTGGTCACGCGCAGCATCCTGACACAGTTGGGTGGTGAGCCGGCCTACGCCGCCCAGCTTCTGCAGACCGTTGCCGATGGCAAGCTCGATGTCGAAGTGAAGGTAAAGTCCGGCGACGACAGCAGCATGCTGTATGCGGTTTACGGCATGATCGAGCGCCTCAAGCGCGTCATCAATGGTCAGCAGCGCGTCGTCGAAGCCGCCAACCGCGGTGACTTCAGCGAGCGCGTGGACCTCGAAGGCCTCGCCGGCTTCCAGAAGCAGATGGGCGAAGGTTTGAACCAGTTGTCCGAGACAACCGGCTCCAGCATCGAAGACGTCAAGCGCACCATGCGTGCATTGTCCGAGGGCGATCTCACCACGACGATCGACAAGGACTACCAGGGCGCGTTCGGCGAGATGAAGACCTACGCCAACGACACGGTCTTCAAGCTGTCGGCCATCATCACTGAGGTCAACACAGCCGCCGCGGCTTTGACGACGGCTGCTGAACAGGTTGCCGCCACTTCGCAGTCGCTGTCCCAGGGCGCGAGCGAGCAGGCTGCCAGCGTGGAGGAGACGAGCGCTTCGATGGAGCAGATGACGGCCTCCATCTCGCAGAACACGGACAACGCCAAGGTCACCGACACCATGGCCTCCAAGGCTGCCGGCGAAGCCGCTGAAGGTGGCGAGGCCGTGAAGGAGACTGTCAGCGCGATGAAACAGATCGCCATGAAGATCTCGATCATCGACGACATCGCCTATCAGACCAACCTCCTCGCCCTGAACGCGGCGATCGAGGCCGCTCGCGCCGGCGAACACGGCAAGGGCTTTGCGGTGGTCGCAGCAGAAGTTCGCAAGCTGGCCGAGCGCAGCCAGGTGGCCGCGCAGGAGATCAGCACGGTCGCTTCCGGCAGCGTCGAGCTGGCTGAAAAGGCCGGCTCCCTGCTCGATCAGATTGTGCCGAGCATCCGCAAGACTTCCGACCTCGTGCAGGAAATCTCCGCGGCGTCGCAGGAGCAGTCGACGGGCGTCAGTCAGATCAACTCGGCGATTACCCAGCTGAGCCAGACCACTCAACAGGCGGCCGCGGCTTCCGAGGAGCTGTCAGCCACCGCCGAGGAAATGAACGGCCAGGCCGGCCAGTTGAAGGACACGATGGGCTTCTTCAAGTTGGAACGCAGCGCCGCCCGCGCCCCCGCCGGCTCGAATGCCGTGGCATCCGCCGCCCGCAAGCCGAAAGCGCAGTTGCGAGTCGCCGGCGGCGGCACTGTGCAGACAGAGCTGGATGAGTCGCAGTTCACGCGCTTCACCTGAGATCGGAACGACCATGTCACAGGCAAACACACAACAGGCCGCCGCGCCGCGGGGCAGCTCTGCCCCACCGGCGCAGGCATGTCAGTATCTGACATTCTCGTTGGCCAGCGAGGTCTTCGCGATCGGGATTCTCGCTATCAAGGAGATCATCGAGTATTCGACACTGACCACAGTGCCGATGATGCCTACATACGTGCGTGGGGTCATCAACCTGCGCGGTGCGGTGGTCCCGGTGCTGGACCTGTCGGTCCGCTTCGGCAAACAGGCCAGCCCCGTTACCAAGAAAACCTGCATCGTGATCATCGAGATCACGACCGCCGGTGAGCGCCAGGACATCGGCGTGGTGGTGGACGCCGTGGATTCGGTGTTGGACATTCCCGCTGACCAGATTGAGCCGGCGCCGGCGTTTGGCGCCCGTATCGGCACCGACTTCATCGAGGGCATGGGCAAGGTCAACGGACGGTTTGTGATCCTTCTCGATGTCAACAGTGTGTTGGCACCCGAGGAGGCCGTGCTGCTGCGTACGGATGACAACCCCGCTGACGGCTCATAGGTAACCGCAAAGGTGCCCGACACTGCCCGCGAGCTGCTGACAGCGCCTCCTTCCATCAGCGACCTGGAGTTTGCGCGTTTCCAGCGCTTCATATTCGAGGCTGCCGGCATCACCCTGGCGGACGGCAAAAAGCAGCTCGTCAGCAGCCGGCTGGGGAGCCGTGTCGTACACCACGAGCTCGGCAGCTTCGCACAGTATTTCGCCTTGTTGAACAGCGGGGAGTCGCCCGCGGAGGTGCAGATCGCAATCGATCTGCTCACGACCAACGAAACCTACTTCTTCCGGGAACCGCGCCACTTCGAGTTCCTGGAGCGGCAGGTGGCGGCCCTGCCGGCGCGGCAGCAGCCGCTGCGCATCTGGAGTGCGGCCGGGTCCACCGGTGAAGAGGCTTACAGCATCGCGATGCTGATGGAGGATCGATTCCAGGGACGGCCCTATGAAATCATCGCTTCCGACATCAGCTCGCGGGTATTGGATCGCGCGCGCGCCGGCCACTATTCCATGGAGCGGGCTCGTCATGTCCCCAAGGCCTATCTGCAGCGCTTCTGCCTGAAAGGCACCGGCATTCACCGGGACACCCTCCTGTTGGATCGCCACCTGCGCGGCAAGGTCAGCTTCCTGCAGATCAACCTGAACGACAGGTTGCCGGCCATCGGGCAGTTCGACTTCGTATTCCTGCGCAACGTGCTGATCTACTTCAATCAGCAGACCAAGCGCGATGTCGTGGCGCGGGTGCTGTCGGTGCTGCAACCCGGAGGGTGGCTGTTCATCGGCCATTCCGAGAATCTGAACGGGCTCAGCGACAGCGTCAAGGCCGCTGCCCCCTCGATCTACCGGAAGCTGTGATGTCGGCTGCGAACCGGATCAAGGTCATGATCGTCGATGATTCCGCGGTGGTACGCCAGGTCATGACCGGTGTGCTCGCCGCGGATCCCGGCATCGAGCTCATCGGCGCGGCCGCGGATCCGATCTTCGCGTATGAGCGGATGAAGAGTCAGTGGCCGGATGTCCTCCTGCTGGATGTGGAGATGCCCCGCATGGATGGCATCACCTTCCTCAAGAAACTGATGGCGGAAAGGCCAACACCGGTTGTCATCTGCTCGACGCTGACCGAAGCGGGCGCTGCCACGACTATCGAGGCACTGAGCGCGGGAGCCGTGTGCATCATCACCAAGCCGAAAATGGGCTTGAAGCAATTCATGAGCGAGTCGGCGCAGGAAGTCATTACCGCCATTCGCAACGCTGCGCGTGTCAATGTGAAGCGACTCGCGGCACGCACGACAGCCACCCCGGTCGCGGCGAAGAACTCCGCGGATGTGATGTTGAAAGCGCCGGCGCGCAACGCCATGACGCAGACAACCGAGCACATCGTCGCAATCGGTACCTCGACCGGTGGAACCCAGGCACTACAGACGGTCCTTGCAGCGCTGCCGGCGGTCACACCGGGGATTGTCATTGTCCAACACATGCCGCCGCAATTTACGGCGGCTTTCGCGTCCAGACTGAATAGCCTGTGCGCCATCGATGTGCGCGAGGCCAAAGACAAAGATCGCGTCGTTCCGGGCACTGCGTTGATTGCACCCGGCGGCAAACACATGATGCTGCATCGAAGCGGCGCGCAGTACTATGTCGAGATCAAAGAAGGTCCGCCGGTAAACCGCCACTGTCCCTCGGTGGACGTGCTGTTCCGTTCAGTAGCTAAGGTCGCTGGACGCAATGCACTAGGCATCATCATGACCGGTATGGGCGATGATGGCGCGCGCGGACTGCGAGAGATGCGCGACGCCGGCGCGAACACGATCGCACAGGATGAAGCCACCTGCGTGGTCTTCGGGATGCCCAAGGAAGCGATCCGCCTCGAAGCCGCCGTGCGGGTAATCCCCCTGGAAAACATTCCTCACGCCATTCTCAATTCGCGCTAGTCACGCAGCCTCCCTGCGACGCCCGCCACAGGTTTGCCACATTTGCGCCCGGGGATAGGCCGGATTGCCGCCCATCCTTACGCCGATCACGGACAATCGCGAGCAGTCACGGGAGCGTCGAATGATGAGTGCGCGGCAAGCCTTGGGGTTGGTGGCCCTGGTGGCGGCAGGTCTGGTCCTCGAGAAGGCCGCCTGGGGTGTCTTTGACAGCGCCGCGGTGCCCAACGGCACCAGCCTGAAAGTCCAGCGCGTCGTCCCCGAGGGCAACCAGGTCCCCTCCCCCGGCCGGCAGATCGTGGTCACTTTCGATCGCCCCGTGAAAACACTGGGCGACCTGGCTGTGGCCGCGGGCCAATCCCCGGCCAGTGTGTCCCCTGCGGTCAGCTGTCAGTGGCACTGGCTCGATCCGCGATCCCTGGCCTGCGAGCTGAACAACAAGGACGCTCTCGTCCCCGCTACCCGATACACCGTCACGGTGGCACCGGGCATCAAAGCTCAGGACGGCTCCGTGTTGGAGAGTGGCTACAACTGGTCATTTACGACCGAACGTCCGGCCATCACCCAGTACTCATTCCAGACCTGGCGGTCGGCCGGGATGCCGGTGATCCGCCTGGTGTTCAACCAGGCCGTTGTCCAGGAGACCGTGCAGTCGACTCTGCATTTCGGTGCTCAAACCAGCGTCGTTGCAACGCCCGATCCCTATGACCGTGAGGTGTATTACGTCCTGCCGTTGCCCGGGGAATCCGGCGCGGTCGTGTTTCCTCAGGGTACGCCTCCAGCGAAGAGCGAAGCCCGCCGTGTCTGGCTGGTCTCCCCAACCCGGGAGTTGCCTGCCAACACGGCGGTCCAACTGAAAGCCACACCTGGCCTGCGCGGCTATGCAGGTCCTCTGTTGGGGACCGAGCGGCGCACTGTAGTGGCTTTTGACACGTTCCCCGAGTTTCGTTTTGTGGGTGTGCGCTGCATGACCGGCGCCACATCGCACCTGATCCCCGCCGCTGCGCCGCAGGAGCAACAGCCGGCCTGTAATCCCTTTGGCAGTGTCTCGCTGGTCTTCTCCGCGCCGGTGATTGCTCCCGAGGTGAAGACGCATCTGGTGCTGAACCCTGACCTGCTGAATGGTCGTACCGACTACGATCCCTGGCAGAACATCTACCCGCGCAGTTACCTGGGCTCCCCCCACAAGCGAGGGGCTGAATACACGGTGGAGCTGCCGGAATATCTGCGCGCGTTCCAGACCTACAACATCGCCAGTCTCAAAGGCCTGCAGGATGAATTCGGTCGCACGCTGGCCGGGCCCACCTCGATGCAGTTTCGGACCGACCATCGGCCTCCCCGCCTCAAGGTCGGCCATTCGGTGGCCGTCCTGGAAAAGAACGCGCCGACCTCCATGCCGTTGTTTGTCACGAATCTGACCGACATCGATATCTATTACCGCAAGCTCACCTCCGCCGGCGCCGCGATTGAACAGCATTTCAACCAGCCCGTCGATCGGGTCTGGGATACGGCCTACGCAACGCCTGCGCGGATTCGGGAGCTGTTGGAAGGCCATTCCGGTGTTGTTGCCGGACGGTTTGAGCCGCATCCCTCCTCAGTGACCGTCAGTGGTTACCGCTACTTCGATGATGAGGAAGAGCCCACCGTGCCCCGCGGCAACACCGATCGCGACTTCTTTGCAGAAGTCACTCCCTTCCAGGTACATACGAAGATGGGGGCGTACAACACACTGGTTTGGGTGACCTCACTGGACAAGGGAATGCCGGTTGCCAAGGCACGGGTTCGTGTGTTCCGCAACAGCTACCAGAACCTCACCGGCAACGAGTCGGTGTTGGCCGAGGGTCTGACCAACAAAGACGGTCTCGCCCTGTTGCCGGGGCGCAAAGAGATCGAGGCTGGTGACACCACGCCGCGGGTGTCCCGCGAGCCCCTGATGGTCCGGGTCGATCTCGGCGGCGACCTCGCCGTGCTGCCCCTCGACAACATTTTCCGGGTCGACCTTTACCGAGCATCCCGCGGGACCCTGTGGTCCGGTAGTGACTACGGCACCGAGCCGAATCACGTTCACACCTGGGGTACCACGGCCCAGGGCGTCTATAAGCTCGGCGATACCGTGCAGTACAAACTGTATGTACGTACCGAGAACAACCTCTCCCTGGCGCCCGTGGACAACAAGTCAGGTTTTGAGCTCAGCGTCGTCGATCCCACCGGCAAGGTCGTCCACACCGAATCCAATGTCACGCTGTCGGCATTCGGTGCCTTCGCGGGCTCTTTTCATGTGCCGATGGCGGGTGCCGTGGGGTGGTACGAGTTCCACCTGAAAGGTACAGCCGGGGCGTGGAATCCCATGCGGGTCCTGATTGCCGACTTCACGCCGGCCCCCTTTCAGGTGAGCAACACGCTCAATGGACAGCTGTTTCAGCCGGGAGATTCCGTCGAAGTGGCGACCCATGCAACCCTCCATGCCGGCGGCCCCTATGCAAGTGCGTCCTCACGTGTGACCGCACGCCTGTTTCCGCAGCCTTTGGAGATCACCGCGCCGGTCGCGAATGGATTTGAATTCGCCAGCGTCGACCCTCCGGGTCACTGCTCCTGGGAGCGGCAGCCGGATGTCCAGATGGTTCACCAGTCTGACGCCGAGACGAGTGACACCGGCGAGTTCGCAACTCAGTTCAATTTGCCCGACGCGGACATGTTGAGTGCACGTCTGGAAGTCGAAAGCGCTGTGCGGGATGAGCGCGGCAAGTACGTAGCGAATCGCAGCTACGCGGAGTTTCGGGGTCGGGATCGCTATGTTGGTCTGCGAAACGAACGTTGGTCGCTGGAGGAAGGCAAGCAGGCCACCGTCCAGTATCTCGTCGTCGACAAGAACGGGAAGGTGGTTCAGGGTGAGCCCGTCTCGGTTGCGATTGAAGGTCAGATCGTCAAGGCAGCGCGCGTCAAAGGCGCCGGCAGTGCGTACCTCACCAGCTATGAGCCGCAATGGCAGGCCGACGGCTCCTGCACCGGAAACTCCGGGACTGCTGGCCAGGCCTGCTCGTTTGTTCCGAGCCATCCCGGCCTCTACAGCATCATGGCGTCGGTAAAGGACACCCACGGCAACATCCACAAGACGGAAATGTGCACCTGGGTTACCGGTAAGGGACGGGTGCTTTGGGAAGAACCCGCTGACATGAGCCTCAGTCTCATACCCGAGAAGCCGTCATACAAAGTCGGTGAGCACGCCCGTTACCTGGTGAAGAACCCATTTCCAGGTGCCAGGGCTCTCATCACCATTGAGCGCTACGGTGTCATCAAGCATTGGGTCCAG
>Ga0181534_10000444_pt1 | contig 29117 bp, 25 predicted proteins | sample PEATcosm2014_Bin_37_FD_119758 | JGI IMG/M metagenome (GOLD analysis project Ga0181534, IMG submission 119758) | Peatland microbial communities from MTU Mesocosm Facility, Houghton, MI, USA - PEATcosm2014_Bin17_10_metaG | ecosystem: Environmental > Terrestrial > Soil > Wetlands > Peat | place...
CATCGTGGGCAAGGAGGCTGGCCAGCCGATCTACAATCTCCTCGGCGGCCAGGTACACGAGAAGCTCCGTTCCTACACGTACATCTATGCGCGGCCGGGCGATGCAACCGATGTGTATCGGGATCCGGACCTGGCGGCTGAGCGCGCCGCCGAATACCTGGAGCAGGGGTTTACCGCGCTCAAGTTCGATCCCGCAGGCCCTTACAGCGCCTTCGATGGCCGCCAGCTGAGTCTCGTGGAAATCGATCGCAGCGTACGCTTCTGCCGCCAGCTGCGCGAAGCGGTGGGCATGAAAGCCGACCTCCTGTTCGGCACCCACGGTCAGATGACCGCCGCCGGTGCCATCCGCCTGGCGAAGCAGCTCGAGCCGTACGATCCGCTGTGGTTCGAAGAGCCGGTCCCGCCCGATGCGCCGGAGGAAATGGCGAAAGTGGCCCGCGCCACCTCCATTCCGATCGCCACGGGCGAGCGCCTCGCCACGAAGTATGACTTCGGCCGTTTGCTGCGCGCCGGCGGAGCGGCAATCCTGCAGATGAACCTGGGTCGCGTCGGAGGGATTCTCGAGGCCAAGAAGATTGCCGGCATGGCAGAGGTCGATCACGTCCAGATCGCCCCGCACCTGTACTGCGGACCGGTTGTAGGCGCTGCCAACGTCCAACTCGCCACCAGCAGTCCCAACTTCCTGATCCTCGAAAGCATCGAGCGCTGGGGCGGCTTTCACGCGCAGATCCTCCAGAAACCCATACGCTGGGAAGACGGCTACGTGATTCCCCCGACCGAGCCCGGTCTGGGAATCGAGCTGAACGAGGAGCTCATTGCAAAGTTTCCGTACACCGACAGCCGCCTGCATCTGGAAATGGCCGACGAGCCGGTCAGTTGGCGTTAGATCTTGATAGATAGCGCCCCGGCTGCAGTCTCGCTATTCTCGCCCCGATAAGATCGGTCACGGCGAGGCAAAGCATGGTTTCAGCCGGTGTCGTTGCGTGGTGGTTTTTCCTGTGTGGAGCGGCAGCTCTCAACATCGCGGCCTGGTCGCTAACGGCAAGGACTGTGGCTCGGCGTCAGACCGCTATGCCCGTTGACGCCTTTGCACGCTGCAATATTCAGTTGCTCCTGTCCGCGGTCTACGTGTTGGGTTGCGCGTTCCGCTCAGTCCTGCCGGTGTACGACATTCCGCGACTCGGCCTGTTCGACACCTGGCTCTCGAGTGTCGCCGTAGGTCGCTCTGTGGCGACCATTGCCGAGCTTTCGTTCGCAGCGCAATGGGCCTTTTTGTTCCATGCCATGGCCGAGTCAACCGGAAGTCTGGTCGCCCGGGTCGTGTCGCGGCTCATCATGCCCCTGATTGTCACCGCCGAGATCTGCTCGTGGACCGCCGTCCTCACGACTTCAAACCTCGGCCACATGTTCGAGAACTCTCTGTGGGGTATCTCAGGTGCTCTGGGTGTCGCTGCCATTGTGTCAATCATTCCCCGCTGTGGCGCTGAGCGTCGGCGCGCCATGGTCGCATGGTGTGTTGCGGGCGCGCTCTATGTAGTGTTCATGTTCAGTTTCGACGTTCCGACTTATGCCGCGCGTTGGACGGCCGATCAGGCCGCCGGCAAACACTATTTAACACTTGCGCAAGGCCTGGAGGACGTCGCGCACCGGCGCGTCGTGTCGTACCGTTGGGACGATTGGAAAACCGAAGTCATGTGGATGTCGCTGTATTTCAGTGCAGCAGTCTGGATCAGCATTTCGTTGGTGCAAGCACGCATTCCAACCTCCGTACTCGCCCGGGAAGAAGCGCGTCTATTGCGCACGCGTCGCTTGGGAACCAACTTGCTTTTTAGACGTTAAGAGGTACCATCGGGTTGGACCTTTCTTCGAGCTTGCATGCACCTTCCATCCGACAGCCGCTTTTGCTTGTTAGAGCGCGCCTTCTGGCGTAAGCGCAAGCATGGCTATGTACGGAGGGCTGTGCGCAGGCTGCAAACTTCTGCCTATGCCCTGCTGGGCAGCTCCATGGTATCCAATACCGGCGGCCGGGCGCCCTGAGCTCCGGCAGCGCGCGTCCCGCCTCCGTCTCTCTCCCAACCTAGTCCCGCCAGTTTTCCTACTGCCTGTGAGTCTCTTTCCGTGACCGCGGAAATAGGCGTGTTTGCGCCTGGCAGATCCAGGCGCGTGTCGGCGCGCGCAGAAGTTGCGCGTGCGTGGGTTGGTATTTGCGCCGATGATTGTGATCAAAAATGCTTTTTGGCTGTCCGTGTGTCGATTCGCAGCCGACTTCTCGAGCCTCGTGCTGTTCACCTTCATCTCGCGCGATCTGGGTCCCGCTTCGACAGGTGAATATTCATACGCGTTCGCGTTAGGTGCTTTCATCGCGATCTTCGCCGCGTCCGGCCTGGATCAGTATGGCGTCCGTCAGTACATGCGACTGACTACCGATGAAGAGCGAGCTTCCTGTTGGCGCAACATGCTCGTGGCGCAGGTCCTGCAACTCGTCATGGGCCTCGGGCTTCTTGGGCTGGCTATCGTTTTCCTCGGTGGACGCAACGCTGATCCGATAGTGGTCCTCGAGCTAACCGTCTTCCTCGTCGGTTGGGGTCTGTCGCGCACCTTCTTCATCCCGGCCTTGGCCCGTCAAGCAATGGTTATTCCCGCCTTCACCGAGCTCGGGTGCCGCGCAGCCGCCGCGCTGGCGGCCCTCGCCCTGCTGCTCGGCGGTGTGCACTCGATGCAGCTGATGTTGCTTCCGTTTCCAATTGCAGGCACCGTCCTGATCGGTCTTTCCATGCGCAACGCCGTGCTGAACGGCGCCCCACTGCGTTTGGGCACGGGCTGGAAAGAGATTTCTGCGATTGCGCGCAGCACGATGCCCTTCACGCTGTGCGAGGCGCTCGGCCAGTTCTACATCCGCGCCGACATGTTGGTTATTGTGAATCTGCTCGGTAACACGGCCGTCGGCTGGTACGCGGCCGACCTGAAAATGGTGGAAGTCGGCATCATGCCGCTGATATTGCTCGGCACCGCGGCCTACCCGGTGTTGAGTCGGACAGCCTTTCAGGATCGCGACGGCTTCGTCAAGTTAGCTGAAGAATATCTGCGCAGCGTCTTGTTCGTGAGCGGCTGGCTCGCAGTCGGTCTGTTCTGTCTGGTGCCGTTGGTGATTGCTGCCGTGTTCGGCGATCGTTTTGATCCCGCTACCAAAATGCTACCCCTCTTCGCCGTGCTCGCAATCTTCAAAGGCATGGAGATCGCGGTTTATCGCCTGTTGTATGCGACCAAGCGCCAGAACACGTATCTTGCGGCCTTGGTGTTCGGCACGGTGCTGATCGTCTCGCTGAATTTCTGGCTCATCCCCGCGTTCGGTGCCAGCGGTGCGATCGCGGTTGTCGTATTGAGCACCGCAGTGGTTGTTCTCCTCTGCATCACCGGTCTCCAGAAAGAGGTGCCGGGCAGCCTGTTCCTGTTTGCGCTCGCTCGCCTGACCCTGCCGCTGGCGTGCACCGGCCTGGTGTTCATGGGCCTGCGCTCACTCGGCCTGAACGAATGGATTGTGGCCGTTGGCGCGTGTCTTGCGTACCTGCCTCTGGGCATCATCAGCGGACTGCTGCCGCATCCGCGCCGCAGCCTGTTGTTGGCTACGGAACGAGCTCCAACTCCGACGTAATGGCGAAGTGATCGGAGATGTACTGGTTGATCACTTCGAAGCTGCGGAAGCGGAAATGCTGTCTGTCGGCCAGGACCCGGTCGATCCGCATCCACGGGTGCCGCGGCGAGGGAAAGCTGTAGCCGAAACCGGAGCCGGCCGCGGCGAATCCATCGCTGTACTCGCCCAGCCAGTGGGCGAACGCCCAACTCAAATCCGGCAGGTTGGTATCACCGACGATGAGAATCGGCAGCTCCGCGTAGGTGTGTGCGCTCGCGGCGATACCCTGCAGCTGTTCCAAACGGATCGCGGTATTCCGGGCGACCACCATCCGGGCCTGCGTGTTGAGCAGATCTCCGCGCAGAACCTGATGCCGCAGCCCGTCGCCGCGGATGGTCTCCAGGCCGTCCCTGGGCGAGACCGGGTGCACGTTGAACAGCATGATCGGGCCGACCGGGGTTTTGATCCGGTACGCGACGAATTGCCAATGCCCCGAGGTCTCGACGATCGGAAACCGGCTGGCCAGCCAATATTGCCCGAACTCGCGGACTTCATAGCCGGGGACGAGTTGCCGCAAGCGCGGCCAACTGTCGGAGCCGACTTCCTGCAGCACGATGATGTCGGGGTTGCGAGCCAGAAGCGGTTTGAGAATTCGGGCCGCGCCTAACGCGACGCCATTGGTGTTGCACGAAACAATCTTCAGATGAAGCGCGCCCGGTGTGGGCGGTGTGGGCCATGCCACCCGAAATCCCATTAGCTCCAACAGCAAGCCGAACGCGAACAGTTGCGTCCACAGCAATTTGCGCGGCCCCAGCCACGTGATTGCAACCACAAGTGGTAACAGAGGTAAGGCGAACGGCGCGCGCGGCAGATACAGCGCGATCGTCGTGCCCCACCACTTCTCACCTACAAAGCGCAGAGAGACGATGAAGATGAGGAGTGCCAGCGGATAACCGATCGCCAGCATCCGCAGTATGGCTCTGACGACCGGCGTGTTCAGCGGTTCAACTCGTAGACACACATGTTGACGGTTGCTGCCAGGTTCAGCGACTCGATCGCACCGGAGCCGGCGATCGTGAATGACTGGATAGCGAGCGTGGCCAGTTGCTCGCGCGGCAAGCCGCGCGCTTCGTTGCCAAACAGATAGCAGTCATGGGCAGCAAAGTCCGGCGATTGCACCGGCGCGCCACTCATGTCCAGACAGGCGAGCCTGGCATAGCGATCGCGCAATGACAGCAACTCCACATCGAATTCCACCGGCACGTGGAAAATGGCGCCCATGCTGGCCCGGATCACCTTGGAGTTGTAGGGATCCACGCTGCCGGGACTCAACAGGCAACGCAGGTTTCCAAACCACCCCAGGGTGCGCAGGATCGTCCCGAGATTGCCCGGGTCCTGGATCTCGTGCAGGTAGATGGCCTGCTCATCCGTACGGGGGGCCGGCGGCGGCAACATGGGTACCAGCGCCACGATTCCCTGCGGCGTGCGGGTATCCGAGAGTGACGCCATTTGCGCCGCCTTCACCACGTGTGTCACAAAAGGGCTGCGCCAGTCTTCGTGCTCTTTGGTCAGATACAACTCGCAGGCCAACAACTCAGGGTTGCCGGCAGCGGCTTTTTGCAGCTCCAGGACCAGATGCTCGCCTTCGACCAGGTAGTGGCCCAGCTCCTCGCGATAGCGCTTGTGGTGCAGCTTTTTGACGTCGTCGAGCTTCATTGGGTCATTTCGCCAACATCGCCAGTGCCACTGCCTCGGCGACCTTGATCCCATCCACGCCGGCCGAGAGAATTCCGCCGGCATACCCGGCCCCTTCGCCGGCAGGATACAAGCCGCGCACATTCAGGCTCTGCAATGTTTGCGGGTCGCGGGTAATGCGCACCGGTGAGGACGTGCGCGTCTCGATTCCAGTCAACACGGCATCATCCCGGTCAAAGCCCCGAATCTGGCGCCCGAACGCCGGCAGTGCCTCGCGAATCGCCGTGATCGCGTATTCCGGCAAAGACTCGCGCAAATCCCCCAGCCGCACGCCCGGCTTGTACGACGGCTCCACCTCACCCAGCTGTTGGGAGGGTGTCCCGCGGATAAAATCCCCCACCAACTGTCCAGGCGCGCAATAGTCGCCGCCACCCAACTCAAACGCACGCGACTCCAACTGCTCCTGCAGCTCGATACCGGCCAACGGGCTGCCCGGGAAATCCTGCTCCGGGTTGATTCCCACAACGATGCCCGCGTTGGCATTGCGCTCGTTGCGCGAGTACTGACTCATTCCGTTGGTGACGACGCGCTGGGGCTCCGAGGTCGCCGCAACAACCGTCCCGCCAGGACACATGCAGAAACTGTAGACCGCGCGTCCATTGCTGGCGTGGTGCACCAACTTGTAGTCGGCAGCGCCCAACTGCGGATGTCCCGCGTACTTCCCCAGGCGCGCCCGGTCGATCAGCGACTGCGGGTGCTCAATCCGAAAGCCCACTGAGAAAGGCTTGGGCTCGATAAACACCCCGCGGCGGTGGAGCATGCGGACCGTGTCGCGGGAGCTGTGTCCCGGCGCCAAAACCACGTACCTGCTGAGCAATGTGGTTCCGTCAGCCAGCACGACACCCTGCACCGCACCGTCCTGAACCAGCAAATCAGTCAACTTGCTCGCAAAGCGCACCTCCCCACCCAGCGAAATGATTTCCTCGCGCATAGTCGACACCACGCCGGTGAGGCGAAAGGTTCCGATGTGCGGCTTGCTGACATACATGATCTCCGGCGGCGCACCCGCTCGGACAAACTCGTGCATGACCTTGCGACCGTAGAATTTGGGATCCTTGATCTGGCTGTACAGCTTGCCGTCGGAGAACAGGCCGGCGCCACCCTCTCCGAATTGCACGTTGGATTCGGGGGTCAGAATGTTCTTCCGCCACAACTTCCAGGTGTCGGCAGTGCGATGACGGACATCCCGGCCGCGCTCGAGGACAATCGGTTTGAACCCCATCTGGGCCAATATCAGTGCCGCAAAAACGCCGCAGGGACCAAAGCCCACCACCACGGGGCGTTCGCTCAGATCCTCCGGCGCCTGAGCGACGGGGTGATAGCTGGTATCCGGAGCAGGTCGCACATTGTGGTCGGACGCGAAGCGCGCCAGCACCGCCGCCTCGTTCCGCACTTCCACATCGATGATGTAGACGAACAGGATGACGCTGCTTTTCTTGCGCGCATCGTAGCTGCGCTTGAACACGTGAAAATTCAACAGATCAGCGTCCTCGATCCTCAGTCTTTTGAGGATGGCCTTGCGCAGGGAGGACGGGTCTGAATCGAGGGGGAGCGACAGCTCGGTGATGCGTAGCACGGTGCTAGAATACCCTTTAAATGGCACGTTCCAAAAGCAGTGGCCAATGGCTGCAAGAGCACGTTAACGATCCCTTCGTAAAGCAGGCCCAGCGGGACGGCTATCGATCGCGCTCCAGCTACAAGCTGCTGCAGCTCAATGAGAGGGATCGCCTCATCCGGCCCGGCATGCTGATCGTGGACCTCGGCTCCGCGCCCGGCGGCTGGTCCCAGGTGGCCACACGCCTGGCGGGTGAGCAGGGCAGGGTGATTGCCACGGACATCCTGTCCATGGAGCCCCTGAAGAACGTCGACTTCGTCCAGGGCGATTTCACGGACGAGGCCGTGCTCAACCAGGTCCTCGAGCTGCTGGGCGGGCGCAAGCCGCACCTCGTCATCTGTGACATCGCCCCTAACATCAGCGGAGTCGACTCGGCTGATCAGGCCTCCTCCATGTACCTGGTCGAGCTGGCGCTCGATTTCGTCCGCCAGGCCTTGGAGCCCCGGGGAGACTTCGTGGTGAAGGTATTCCAGGGCGCAGGCTCCGACGCCTACCTCAAGGACGTCCGCACCTCATTTGACAAGGTGTTTGTCCGCAAGCCGGCTGCCTCGCGGGCACGGTCGCGCGAGGTCTACGTCGTAGCGAAGGGCTTCAAAGGCTAGTTGCGAACAGCCTGGGGGTCGTTCCGGTCACCTTGCGAAAGGCCCGCGAGAAGTGACTCTGATCCGCAAACCCCAGATGAGTCGCTAGCTCCGCCAGCGTCATCCCCCCGGCGGCCAACAGCCGGCACGCCTCGCTGACCCGCTCCTGCAGGATGTACTGGTGGGGCGTCACCCCCAGCGCCTGCCGGAACACCAACGAGAAATAATGTGGACTCAATCTAACTAACCCCGCGAGTTCCGCCACCTCAATGTCGGTCGACAGGTTGGTCCGGATATGTTCGCAGACTACAGCCAGGCAGCTGTTCTCCATGGCGCACCTCCCCTCTTCGAACCAACACAGCATACCTCCGGTGCGGAGGATTCTCCTATACGAATCGCTTGCATCGCTCGAGACTGTTCCGCAAACAAAACAACTCAGGTTGAGTGCCAATGGTTGGTGTGGCTAAAAGGAGAAGTGTAATGATCAGGTTAGTGCGCGGCTCGCTGCTGGCAGCGAGTTTGTTGTGCGGGATGGCGCTGGCTGACGAGGCGGACGACGTGGCCGCAAGAGCGGGTGGACCCCTGGTGCAAACAGTCGAAGGGCCGGTCCGTGGAGTCGTCAAGGACGGTGTTTATGAGTTCTTGGGAATTCCTTACGCAGCGCCGCCAGTGGGTTCGCTGCGTTGGATGCCGCCACAACCCGTGGCGCGTTGGCAGCAGCCTCTGCAGGCCACGAAGTTCGCCAACACCTGTGCCCAGGTCACGGAGCTGGGCGTGTTTGCGGGTCCCCCGAACGTCAACGAGGACTGTTTGTACCTGAATGTATTCACCACCAATGTGGGTGTCCGGCATGGAGGCAATAAAGGCAATGCCGTGCTGGTATGGATTCACGGTGGCGGCAACGTTGACGGTGAGTCGAATGACTACGATGCCGGCAAGCTCGCGACGGGGGGGCCGCTCGGCACTCCAACTGTGGTGGTCACGCTCAATTACCGGTTGAATCTGTTCGGTTTCCTGGCGCATCCCGCGCTGGATGCCGAAGGTCACCTGGCCGACAACTACGGGATCCTGGATCAGCAGGCCGTGTTGCGCTGGGTGCAGCGGAATATTGCCGCGTTCGGCGGCGATCCCGACCGCGTTGCCCTCGGCGGTCAGTCGGCGGGAGCCCAGGATACCGGCGTGAATCAGATCTCACCGCTCAGTGCCGGCCTGTTCAATCGCGCCATCTACGAGAGCGCGCCCCTGTCCGGAATCACGGTGAAGTCGATCGGCCTGCAGCGTGGCCAGGCATTCGCGCAAGCGGCTGGATGCGGTACCGATGCATCCCCAAGCACGGCTGCGTGCCTGCGCGGATTGTCAGCCGCCGAGGTGCTCCAGCTGGCCGGTACTCCCAATGCCAACAGCGCCTATATCACCGGCCCGATGTTGGACGGCACGATCATGCCCATCACACCGGTGACGGCGTGGACGAGCGGAAAATTCAACCACATGCCCATCATGGGCGGCAATGTTCAGGATGAGCAGAACTTCAGCATCGGGATTGCGGAGTACTTCGCCCAGCCCCAGGCTCCGATTACCGCCGCTCAGTACATCGCGAATGTGACCACCGTGTATACGGGCGCCGAGTATTCAGGCGGCCCGAGCTACCCGGCCGGCACGGTCGACAAGGTACTCGCCCAGTACCCACCGAACTACAACAACATGACCCCGGAGGAAGTGTGGGACCTCGTCGGGACCCACCCGGGTGCCTGTCGCAACGTGATAGTGGACCACCTGTGGTCGAAGTGGGTGCCGGTGTACGAATATGAGTTCAACGACCAGTCGGCGCCTTACTACTTCCCGACCTTGCCCGGCTTCACTCCGCTGGCCGCTCACACCATCGACATCCAGTTTCTGTTCCAGAACTGGCATGGCGGTGTGTTGGGAGTCAACCATCCGGCGGAGCTGACACGCCAGGAAAGTGCTTTGTCCGATGAGCTGGTGGCAGCCTGGACGAACTTTGCGGCCACCGGTAATCCGAACCGCAAGGGTAACTCGCCGTGGCCGCAATACACGGACTCACCGGGTGCGCCGGCCGTCCTGTCTGAGAACGTACCGGCGCTGTCGACCTTTACCTTGGCGCAGTGGTCCGCCAATCATCATTGTGATTTCTGGACCGCTAACCAACTCAACGGTGGAATCTTACGCTTCCAACCGTAGCAGTTCGGCACAGTGGGTCAGCCGGCAGCTCGGCTGACCCACTGTGTCGCAGCCCGCAACACACCCGCCAGCAACGCGGTTCCTGCCAGCGCCATGATGACCGCAGCGAACAACTGTGTCGTGGCGATAATGTTACCGTGGTGTGCAAGCATCCATCCGGCGGCAACCGCGGGCACGCCCATCGCGATGTAGCTGATGATGAAGACAATTGAGAGCACACCGGCACGTTCGTGAGGCGCGGCAAACGGTACCACCGTCCGCACCGCCCCCTGGAAGCCTGCACCGAATCCGACGCCCGCGATCACTGCGCCCACGAAGAAGAACGCAATCGAAGCATCTGCAACCGATAACGCCGTGATGGCCACACCTACGATGAGGCTGGCGGCGCCGAGCATCATCATTTCCTTCGCCTCACGGTGCTGCAGGACCAACACCGACAGGCCGCCGAAGGTCGCAACCACAAACAACGCCAGACCTCCGACCAACGGGGTATTCACGCCCAACATTCCCTTGACCAACAGAGGACTGATGGCGCCGTAGAAGCCGGCGAGGGCCCAGACAGCAATCAGTACCGGAGTCGCGAGCAGCAACGGTTCGCGGGTCGCGCGCGGCAGACCCAGTTTGGGCTTCAGTGAGGCCAGTACTCCACCGCGTGGTGTAATCGAATCGTTCATAAAGACGATCCCGAGTGCCTGCGCAATGAATACCAGTCCAAACACTGCGTAAACCAGATGAGTAGGGAAGGGCAGAAACTGCACCAGTACCCCCGCGACAATCGCACCCGTCGCCGTTCCGAAAGGCGGAGCCACCGCATTCGCAACAGTGCCACGAGTTTTATCCAAGTCGATCATCCCCGCGCCGATCGCTCCTAGCGCAGCTCCCGTGGTCAAACCCTGCAGCACTCGCGCGACCAACAGCCCTGTCACGCTCGTGGCAGTGATGAAGATGATCATGGTGACTGCCTGTGTCAGCGTTGCGGCCAGCAGGATCGGCTTGCGCCCCAGGTGATCCGAGAGACGCCCGGCAACCAGAAGCGCTACCAGGACAGCAAGCGCATAGATTCCGAAGATCACCGTAACCATCAGCGGGGTCAGCCCCCACTCAGCCATGTACACCCCATATAGAGGGGTGGGCGCGCTGGACCCCGCCAGGAACGAGACCGTAAGCGAAGCCAAAAGCAGGAAAGCGGCGGTGGGCGATAGGCGCCAGTGCATGATTCCTCCAACCAGACAGACCTGTCTGTCTTCGAGTGGAATCATACAGACCTGTCTGGTACAGTCAATCCCTCTATGGACAAGCGACCTGCGCGAATCTCCGCCCGACAGCGGCTACTGGCCGCGGCCGGCGAGCTTTTCTACGAGAATGGCATCAATACCGTCGGTATCGACCGGATCATTGAGCATGCGGGGGTCGCCAAAGCGTCGCTGTACGACTGCTTCGGCAGCAAGGACGAGCTGGTTCGCGCGTACCTGCAGGAGCGGGGTGAGTCACGCCGGGCGCGTATCAATGAACGATTGGCCCAGATCGCAGACCCGAAAGATCAGATTCTCGCCATTTTCGATTTACTAGGAGAGTTGGCATCACAGCCTGACTACCGGGGATGCGCGTTCGTGCGCGCGGGCGCGGATGCGAGTGCCAGTGACAAGGTCAAAAACGCCGTGTCTGAATCGCGCACGTTCATCCTGGAAAAATTTACCGATCTGGGTCGTTTGGCGGGCGCATCCGACCCGCTTCTGCTCGCGAAGCAACTCGTACTTCTCTACGACGGGGCTGCGACTTCAGCCTACATGGACGGTAATCGGAGCGCGGTGGCCGCGGCCCGCGCGCTCGCCGCCCAGGTGTTGGTTTTGCATAATCTGACACCCGAAAAATATTGATCGGGTGATGTCGCACGCAGCCCGGCCAAGCGCATAAGATGCGTGAAAGACCCAAGACAAGGGCTGAAGAGACATCTTATGTCTATGGACCGGGGAGCGTTCGAGACGCTCATTACACGCATGGAAGCGCTGGCCGCCAGTGATCCGGGCGCGTATCGCCGCCGGGTGTTTGGAATGGCCATTCTCGGATACGGGTACCTGTTGCTCGTGGTGACACTGTTGCTGGCCGTGTGCGTCATCCTGCTCATGGGAGTCGCGTTCCGCCAGGTCGTTGCCGTGCAAGTGTTGTTGGTAATCGGCGGCCCTTTGCTGTTGGCGCTGCGAGCGGTGTGGGTGCGGCTCGAGCCGCCGGCCGGCGAGCGTCTCACCGGCGAGCAGGTTCCCGAGCTGTTCAGGATGCTGCAGCACCTGCGTGAGCGCCTGCAGACTCCGCGAATTCACCGTGTTTTGCTGACTCCGGACTTCAACGCAGGTGTCATGCAGGTGCCGCGCATCGGCCTGTTCGGCTGGTATCGCAGCTATCTGTTCATCGGCCTGCCGCTCATGAAATCCCTCACCGTCGAGCAGTTCCAGGCGGTGCTCGCGCACGAGTTGGGTCACCTGGCCGGCGGCCATGCGCGCGCGGGCAACTGGATCTATCGGTTGCGTTTGATCTGGCAGCGGCTCGATGCCGCCTGCGCGCAGACTTCGCGCCGGCGGGTGGTGCCGATTTCGGCGTTCTTCAGGTGGTACATCCCGCGTTTCAGTGCCACGACGTTCCCGCTTGCGCGTGCCAACGAGTATGAAGCTGACACCGCGGCGATCAAACTGACATCGGCTCGCAGCGCCGCTCAGGCGTTGACAGCAGTCAGCATCGTCGGCAGTTATCTCAGTGAGAAGTACTGGCCGAGGATACATTCGGCCGCGCGCGAGTCGCCGCAACCGGCCTTCGCGCCCTACAGCGAGTTCATGGCCACTGCCATCCAGGACGTACCCGCACACGAATTGCAAAGTTGGCAGGAGACGGCGCTCGCCTCCAGGACGTCCTACGATGACACTCATCCGTCGCTCGCCGACCGGCTGAAGGCAATGGGGGCGTTGCCCGAGTTTGCTCCTCCGTTGAAAGGTGACAGCGCCGAGAAGTTGCTGGGCAACGAGCGGGCGCGGCTCGAGAGCGCGTTCGATGAGCAGTGGCGCGAACGCGTGGCGGAGTCGTGGAAGCAGGTGCACGAGAACACTCGCACGCAGCGGCTACGCTTGAGCGAGCTACGCTCCCAGGCCGCGCAGACGGGGCTCGACGAAGCGAAAGCCCTGGAGCTGGCAGACCTGGAAGAGGATGTTGGCGAAGGTCCCGTAGCTTCGTTGCGAATGCGTCGCGCACTCGTAGCGAAATACCCGGAGTCCGCTTCCGCGCGTTTCTCACTAGCCCGCCAGCTGCTGCGTTCCGGCGATGCTGACGGCGTCCCGTTGATGGAAACGCTGATAGAAAAAGAGACACACGCATTCAAGGCTGGCGCCGAGCTTTTACGTAGCTATTACGAGCGCCGCCACGAGCATGATTTGGCCGTACACTGGGATCGGAAGCTGGCCGAGGCAGCGTCGCGTTGCGGCATTCGTTAATTCTCCGTTCAGCGACCTGTTTCGAAAATCACACAGCATTGACCTCACTGCTAGCGGGGGCGACACTTGCCGGCCGCTCCCCAAAAAGAGCGCCAGCCTAGACTGGGCACATTTATTGCGGCATGTACCGTGAGCTCGAGCCAAACAGTAAGCCGCTGCGGCAGCGGGCGATGAAGGAGCCGAAAAGACGTGAATACCGAAGGCTCGCCCAGTGTGCTGCTGATCGGACCCTACGATCCACACTGTGGTGAATACACCTTTCTTGCGCCTCCGCTGGGTGTCTGGCGGCTCGCGGGAGTTTTGACCGCGGCCGGTGTCGAAGCGAAAGTCTTCGATCCCAATTGCTGCCGTGAGCCACCCCAACGGGCCCTGGAGCGCGAGCTGCTGGGCGGCAATTGGGACATTGTCGGCGTGTCAACAACAGGGATGACGTTGCGCTACGACCTGGAGCTTGCCTACATCGTACGCAGGATGGCCCCGCGCGCGCTGCTGGTGGCGGGCGGCATGGAGGCGACTTTCCGGCCCGAGCTCATGTTTGAATTGGGACCTTTCGATCTGGTGGTGCTCGGCGAAGGCGAGCAGCCGCTGCTCGAGCTCGCGACGCGCCTGCGCAAAGGCATGCCACTCGGCGGAATCACAGGGACCGCCGAGCGCAACAGTGACGGCCAACTGATCAAAATGCCGCAGACCGCGCTCACGCACGATCAATTGCGCGATGCGATCTACAGTATTCCGTACGATAAAATGCCGTACAACGCTTATTGGGAACGGCTCGAAGCGGCCTACCGCGTCGGTGCGTTGCCCAGCAAGGCGGCTCGTGAAGCGCACTTGGCGGAGATCCGTTCGGTGCGCCTCATCACGCTCAATTACTGTCCGATGGGCTGCACTTTCTGCTCGTCGACCAACTTCCTCCACGAGGCCCAGGGCAGTGTTGCCTCCATAGCGCGCCTCGAGGCCGACGAATGCCTGCACATGATCGAGCAGATCATGGCGGCCCATCCGAAGGCCCGCACCATCATCTTCCAGGACGATATCTTCAGTTTCACGCGCGACCGGCGGATCCTGCCGCTGTGCGACGGCATCATCGCGGCCAAGAAAAGCGGCCGGATTCCGCCGCACCTGCAATTCATCAGCACCAACCGGATCGATGCGATGACCCCTGAGCGCCTGACCGCCATGCGGCGCGCGGGCTTCCGGGTGCTCGGCTTCGGCATCGAAAGCTTCTCGCAGCGGGTCCTGGGGGAATTCAACAAGGCGCAGATTCATCGCCACATCGAGCCCATGCTGACCGCAGCGCTCGCGACGGGCGTGACGCCGTTTCTGGACCTCATTCTCAGCTCGCCGCATGCGCAACTCGGGGATGTCGCGGAGACCCTGCGCCAGGCGTATCGTTGGATGCGCGAGGGATGCGAGATCGGGATGTATCCGTATGTCATCCCGTTCTCAGGCGCGCAGTTCGCGAAGGATCCGAAGCTCGCCCCCTACACGCACTACACCGAGCGGCACGTGGCCGGCACCCAGGTTTCCTGGCAACAACCATCGAAGATACTACCCATGGACCCCGTAGTAACCGACGTCATTCTGCGAATGGAACGCGCCTTCGAGGCTACTCTCGCACCGCTGGAAAAAGCGGTGGCCCATCTGCCCTCGCGAGTGCGCTCGCTGCTGTGGATCCTGAGCTCGCTGCCCATCATGGCCGAGCACGGGTTCTTCATTGCGGATGAAAGTGAAGTTCGCGCCGAGCTGTATGGACGGCTCCCGACGCTCCGCAGGGAGGCGGCGCAACTGGCAGCCGCGATCGCATGAGGGTGCTGCGGTCCTGGTCGTTTCTGGCGCCGCTGGCCGTCTGCTCGCTGTTGGCCGGTTGGATCCTGTTGTCCGTGCTCAATGCCCGGGCGGTGGGTTTCTCCATCTTTCTGTTCGCCGTCGCCAACCTGATCGTGTACACGGATGCAATCGACTTTGCGATCCGCCTGTATATGCGCCGCCGGCATACAGCGGCCGCCGGCGGACTGTCCGAGGGCAATCAGTTCGGCAACGTCTCCATCAACCTGGCCGCGATTCTGCCGCCCGATGCGCGCCGGGTCGTGCCGGCATCGCCGTTCGCGATCATCGCCTCCGTGTACAACCTCGAGGATCACATCGATGAGTTCACGCAGAATTTTGGTGCGTACCGCGATCGTGTCTGGCTGATCAGCGACGGCTCGACTGACAACACGGTCCTGCGCCTGCGGCATGCCGGCTGGCGTTGTTTTGATGACGGTATCAACCGCCGCAAGCCGGGAGCGATCCGTCGACTGTTGGAGCGCATCCCCGCGCACATCGAAACCGTGGTCGTGATCGATCCCGATGTGCGCATCCTCGGCCTGAACGAAGGCAGCACGATCGACATCGAGCAGTTCGTCAGCGACTTCCAGCAATCCGGTGCGACGGCGGCCTGCCCGCGGATCGCGATCGAGCGAGACGGGTTCCTCGCCCGCTTCCAGTCGTTTGAATATGCGCTGGCGTTTCGCATCGGCCGCGAGAGCCTGGGCGACTTCAGTATTACCTCGGGCGGTGTTTCCTTCTACAAGCGTGTCGCCTTGGTGCGTGCGCTGAATGAGCACTCGCTGTCTGTTTACGCAGAAGATTTCGAGAATGCCCTGCTGCTGCTCAGTCAGGGTGGCCGGATCTACTACGACGGACGCCTGGTGGTGGCTACCGAAGGTCCGGGATCGTTGCAACGCTGGTTCTCGCAGCGGGTGGGTTGGTATCACGGCCTGATCAAGGTCTACACCGAGCGCTTCACCGAGGTCACGCGAATCGCGCGGCGCTCGCCGTTTGCAACCTATCATTACATCATCTACGTAGGCGGGCTGTCGCTCGCCATGCACCTCGTCAAGATCGCGAGCGCGGTGCTGTTGGTCATGAGCTTTCTGGCCGGTCTCGATGCGTTGTTGCTCGATGATCTCCTGCCGCAGGGAAGCGTGACCAACCCGGCCTATTTTACGGCTGCGGTGTCGAGCTATCTCGCGCTGGGGGTCATCGCCTTGTACACGGTGGTCCCACCCCAGGAGCGCGCCTATTGTGCGCCGATCGTGCCGCTGTATCTGTGCTACGCGATCGTGCACATCATTCCGATGTCGGTGGGCTTTTTGAATTTCTTCTGGATCAAGATCTTCCGCAAGCGGATTTACCAGGATCATTACGAGAGCCCGACCGATCCGACCCTGACCGGTAATCCGACGTTGACGGCCGATAAAGTGAGATTGCTCGAATGACGGTGCGAGGAATTCCGGCTCCGCGGCTCTATCAACCCAGCAGCTACTGGGAGGATCGGGCGCAGCGGTTTGCGGGGGAAGGAGCGGGACTCGCGGCGGTCTGTGCCTACGGCATGCCGGAGTTCTACAACCAGGCCATTCAACTGGAGCAGCGTCTGGCGTTGCGCCCGTGGCTGCACGTGAAGCCGGGTACGCGCGTGCTCGATGTTGGTTGCGGCGTGGGTCGCTGGAGCCGCATGCTCGCTGCCAAAGGCGCGAACGTCACGGGCGTGGATCTCAGTCCCACCATGATCGCTCAGGCGCAACAGCGCGCGGCCGCTGAAGGCCTCGCCGATCGTTGCCAGTTCCGCGTTCAGGATCTGTCCCGTCTCGAAGTCGACGGCCAGTTCGATGTTGTGTTAGGCGTGACCGTGCTGCAGCACATCCTCGATCCCGGCCTGCTGCGCGATGCGGTGCGCCGCATGACCAGCCATCTCGCACCCGGCGGTCGCATGGTCCTGCTCGAAGCCGCGCCTACAGGTATCGTCGAACGTTGCGACTCCACGGTTTTCCGTGCACGTCAGCGCGATGTGTACCTGGACCTGTTTCGTGAATGTAATCTGGACCTGCGGGCCCTGACTGGCGTCGATCCGGCGCCGACCCGGACACGGCTGCTGCCGTATCTGCGCAAGTGGCCCCGCACTGTCTCAATGAGTCTATTAGTTCTTTCGACCGCACTGTCCCTGCCCGTTGATGCGCTGTTGGGTCGCCGCGCTGTCAAGCAATCCTGGCATGCAGTGTTCGTGCTCGAGCCAAATTCCGGGGGAAGTTGAACATGGCGCTGAAACGTCGTTCCGTCATTGCCATCGGCGTCTTCGTACTGCTGGCGGTCGTGGTCGCGGCCGGCCAATGGTATGAAACAAAACGGGTGCAGCCGGGTAATACGACGGAAAAGGAAGTCACCGTCCATGTCACCAATGCGGGTGATCGTGGACCCGGCACCCTGCGTGAGGCGCTTTTCCTGGTCGCCGGTGCCACCGGTCCCAGGACTATCTCGGTTGAGATTCCCTCCATCAAGCTGGAGACGGCGCTGCCGGCCCTGGTCAGTGGTCGCGGCGTGAAAGTCGTGGGTCAGGCCACCGGTACTGTCATCGATGCGCAGTCTCTGAGCGCCGGGCCCGTATTCGATATCTCGGGGCCCAACACCGCGATCGAGCAGCTCACCATCAGCAAATGTCCGGCCGCGGCGGTGCTCGTGCGCTCGATCCATTTCCGTCTGTCCGCCAGCACCATCGAGTCTTGCGATGTCGGCGTCGAGGTGGCGGAGAACGCCAGCGACACGTTGCTGGAGCGCAATCACTTCACCAAGAATCGGGTGGGTATCCGCTTCGCCGCTTCCGGTCACAACACGGCCGTGGCCAACAACGAGTTCAAGGAGAGCAAGGATGCAGGCCTCTGGGCGGTACGCAGCGCGCCGGATTCACACGATGATGTCATCGGCATCCACGACAACAAGTTCACCGAGGATACCGCCGGTATCGTCGCCGGCAACATCCCGGTGTTGGTTGAGCGCAATGACTTCATCAATGCGCACGAGTCGGATGTGCACGTGGTCGGGGCCGGGGCGGTTATCCGCGGCAATCGCATCAATGGCGGTGCTTCCATGGGCATCGTGGCCGAGAACGCGAGCGGGGCTACGATCGACGATAACGAGTTGGAAGGCCTCACCGCCTATGGCGTGATGGTGCGCAACTCTTCCAACATCCTGGTGCGCTCGAACCGCCTGCACAACTGCGGCTACGGTCTCGCCTTCGTGCTCGGTGACAAAGCCAAGGTCAGCACCGCGGTTGACAACACCATCATTGAGGCGAAATTTAACGGCATCGATGTCATCGGTGACTCGCCCATACTGCGCCGCAACCAGGTCCTGCGCGCGCATGCCTTTGCCTTGCATGTCGAGGACTTCCAGCCGCCCAGTGGGCAGAAAGTGCAGGCGCAACCGTTCCTGGACAACAACAACTTCGGCAACAGCCCCATCAGCACCAAGGGCAATGTGACTGTTGCCGCCCAGAAGCCATAGTGGTCACTCAGTGAGGCCGAACGTCGAAAGCACGCAGCTGATTCCGCGCCCGGTCTGGGAGAATCCGCGCGTTCATCTGCTCGATGACATCTGGCTGATGACCATTGTCGCGATTCTGGTGGCTACGGGCGTTCCCTGGTTCGCCAGTGGCTTCGAGGTGAATGTCGGCATGGCCAGCTGGGGCCTGCTGGCTCTCGGCGGTATTCACATTGCCTTCACCATGCTGGCGTCTCCCGCGCGACTGCACGGCAAGTGGCGTGACCGTGTGCTCACGCTGCTGGACATCTTGGGCGTCATTCTCGTCGGATTCATTTGGCAGCATGTTGGTGCCTTGCAGAATCCGATGTTTCTGACGGTATTTGCCCTGCCGGTCATTGGCGCGATCTTTCTGTCCCGTTGGCATCCGTACCTGATTGCCGTGGTCAGCATCGTTGCAGTGGGCGTAGTAGCGCTCAGCCAGGCGCCGGAGTTGCGGTGGTATGCGAGCGGCCTGATGGGGACCGACAAGTGGCTCACCTGGTTGTTCGGGAACCAGAGCGCCGTGCCACAGCCGTCCTTCTCGGGCTTCTTCGCGCCGTCAAACTATCTGATCGTGCTGCTGGAGGTGTTTGCCATTCTGCTGTTTGCCTGCGCGGTGGCCGCCGAATATGTCGGTACGATTTTTGAGCGTCTGAATGCACACATCATCATGGCGCGCACCGAGGCAGAGCGCGGCCAGGAAATGTGGGCGGGCCTCATCGAGCGTCTGCCGTTGCCGGCATTGCTCGTTGATCCGGACTCCATGCGTATCGTCGCTTCCAGTGAATACGCGACCATCTATCTGCGCGCGGGCGAGTTGGCGATCGAGGGCCGCTTGCTGTTTGAAGCGTTGAAGTTTTCCTACCCTGATGTTGTGCAGGAGCTGGTTGTGGGCTCCGATGGTGGTGCGCCTGCTACGGTGATCCGTGTTGGCGAGCAATTGCGAGTGACCCAGATCCGGGTACTTCACGTAGCTCACAAGGGCCGCCGGCTCGCACTCCTGACCATTGAAGATGCGACTGAAGTCTTCTGTCTGAAGGCCGCGCTGGATACGGCTGAGTATGCAGCCTTTGTGATCGATGCCCGCGGTCTGGTACTTGCTTTCAACAAGCCGGCTGGCGGTCTGTTCGGCGGGGCGGAGGTGGGCGCCGACGCCGTGACACTACTGGCGCAGCCGGAGGCTCCGCCGCGTTGGTGGGAGCCGGGGCTGACCGGCAGAAGAAAAATGCATATCGAGATTGGACCCAGGATTTACCAGGTGACGAGCACCGCCATTTCTTTGGCGGGTGAGGAGGAGCGCATTTTCACAGTAGCCTTTCTGCCGGTCGCCAGGGCCGGTTCAGCAGATCCGTTTTCGACCGGATCAACAGTGGTCACGCCCTCGTTGGGACAGATGCGATGAGGCGCGCATTCGTCATCGTCGCCGCCGGCTCGTTGCTGCCCGTGTGTGCGTTGCACGCCGCGCCCTCTGGTGTGGATGACCGGATTCTGATCGGTCTCCAGGGCGAGAGCCTCACCGACACCAGCGGCGGTGGTGGCGGCTCTGTTGGTTGGCTACATAACTTCAGTCCCGATGCCCTGGCCGGGCTCGGCGTAGAGCATCAAGCGTTGGCCAACTCTCACTGGACGTTTGGCTCGCTCAACGGCGCGTACAGTATCGGACAAGGGACGCAGCGTTACACGATGTATGGCGAGGCGCATGAGGGCGCCGGTAATAGCGGCGATCGCGCGCTCAATTACCACATCGAAGCGCTGGGCCTGGTGGGTACCTACTTCAGTAAGCTGTCGGTAACACTCGAAGACCGCCAGTTCTTTGTCGACACTGTCTCCGGAAACCTTCCCAAGCTGGGCGTGTCGTACCTGTGGGGTCCGCATTTTCAGACCTCGGCGTCGTATTCGTACTCCGTCGGATCGAACCTCGGCACCCGGCTCGCCGCCGCGAAGCTCGACATTTTCGAGCCCGGCGTGAATTGGATCATGGGCTTTTCATTCGGACAGGCGACGGCCGCCGTCCTGATACCCGGTGGCCACATTGAGGGCCAGCCGACGTCCATTCCCGGGTTGCGGGTCAAAGAGGCTTACGTGGGCGCGACGCTGCCGATCCCGAGCTGGCGTAGTGAAATCGGGTTGACGCTCGACTACCAGAAGCTCCAGAGCCCGTTCGTCGACAGCAACCGCATCCAGGGAAATCTGAACTACGTGTTCCACCTGGGGCATCACGGTACGTAATAGTGGCGGCACTGCTCAAAAAAAGGCGCGAGCTCGGCTGGATACCCACGGTAGTGGTACTGGCAGTAGTGCTCATTGCAGGCTCGCGCCTCATGTATTTGAGCGTTCAGCATCACGCCACCGCAGCGCGTGCCGAAGCGAATACGATCCTCACAGGGTATGTGAGCAAGATCGACCCCGAGCTGCACAAGCTGGGAACGCTCGCTTCGAAGCAGGGGGCGGCCGCCGGCAAGGCCCTGGCCGATACCAACACGTTCAGGTCGCTCGATTCAGTGCCGCTGGTGTCCAACACCTTCTGGATGACGAACGAGGACCGTGTGCTGAGCTCGCTTCCGAACGAGGCGAACGCAGCCAGTGGTATTGCGAGCGAATGGGATACGGCCGATTCCTCGCGTCCCGTACCTGGCGCCTCGGTCCTCGGACCGTTGCGCCTGGGAAGCCAGTGGCTGTTGACCGCTCGCGTGCCCGTTGTTCCAGCCATTCCCGGAGTCGAGTCATCGTCGCGCGGTTGGGCGGTCTCCTATGCCGATCTGGATGAGTTGATTTCAGGTGCGCACCTAGCGCGACTGACTGACGCCGGTTATGACTTCGAAGTCTCTCAGGTTGAGCCTCGAAGCGCGCGAACCCGTATCTTCATCAGCTCGAGCAACGACGCGCTGGCCGATGCGGTGTCCATCAGACTCCGGTTGCCGAATGGCTTCCAACCCGCCACGGCCGGCAGCTATTTGCAGGTTGCGATTCTGCCCCGCTCAGGTTGGTATCCTGCAACCGAGCTGGCCTCCGATATCGGCCTCCTGGCGTTTCTCGCATGGCTCCTGGCATTTGGCACGCATGACCTGAACCATGCGTTGCATCGCTCTCGCGCCGCGTTGAGTACTGCACGGGCGCGGATGCGAACCATCAACAAACAGCTGGCTACCGAGATGCAGCAGCGTCTCAATCTCCAGGAAACGTTTGATCACGCTCGCTTCCATGACGCCTTCACGGGCTTGCCGAACCGGCGTTATTTCATGGATCAGCTGGATCGTGCGTTGCGCGATGTGCGAACCAAGCGCCGCCAGCGCGTAGCCGTTATCATCGTCGACATTTCCCGATTCAAGCTCGTCAACGACATGCTGGGACACACGGCGGGTGATGAGTTGATGGTGCAAGCCGCCCGGCGCTTTGAGAAATCAACCTCGGCATTCGAGGGTGTGCTGGCTCGGTGGGGCGGTGATCAGTTTGCCGTGTTGGTCCTCGATGTTGCCTCCACCGATGCGGCCATGGGTGTGGCAGGACTCCTGCAGGAAGAGCTGCGTACACCCTTCGAATTGCGGCGTCACAAACTGGTCGTGACAGCGACCATCGGTGTGACCGCCGTCGACTCGGGCCAGCAGCGAGCGGAGGATGTGGTCCGCGAGGCCGACATTGCCTTGACCGTTGCCAAGCGCAACGAAGCGACCAAGATGGTCCTGTACACGCCCAACATGGCGGGTCAGGCGGCCTCCCTGGTCAGCCTGGAGGCCGACCTCCACGTGGCTCTGGACAAACACGAGCTGCGCCTGTTGTTCCAGCCGATTGTGGATCTCAAGACCTATCGCATGGTGGGTGCGGAAGCGCTCCTGCGCTGGCGTCATCCGGTCGAGAGCGTGCTGGCGCCGGATAAATTCCTGCGGATTGCCGAGGAAGCGGGCCTCATGGTGCCCATCACCCGTTGGGTCATTCTGCGGGTGATCAAACTGGCCGGTGAGTGGCTGCGGCGTCTGCCCGCCAGTCAGAAATTCTTTGTCAGCGTCAACATGTCGCCCACGGCCCTGCGCGATCCCGGCATGGTGGAGTACATCGGCAACTTGCTGCGCGAGACTCAGTTACCCCCGTCGGTGCTCAAATTCGAGATCACGGAAGCGGCCCTCATTAGCAATGTGGGCGCGGCCCGTGAGACGTTGGAGCGGCTGCATGCCATGGGCATCGGGTTGATGCTCGATGACTTCGGCACCGGCTATTCCTCGCTCAGTTACCTGCAGCTGTTCCCGTTCGATTTCGTCAAGATCGACCGTCCGTTTGTCAACACGGGTCCACAGGATACGGCCAACACCGGCATGATGAATGCGATGGTGCAGATGGCCAGCAGTCTCAATCTGACGGCCATCGCCGAGATTATCGAGACCGAAGCGGCGGCGCGCGCGCTGCAGGAGATGGGTTGCGAATTTGGTCAGGGTTTCTATTTCAGCGAGCCGATCGAGGCCGAGCTGGCTCTGCAGCGCCTGAGAACTCAACATCCGTTCCAGCCGCCCGCCGCTCAGACGGGGACGTTTGCGCCCGTTGCCGCTCCGGCCCCGGCGCCGGCCCCGCGTGCGACGAGCCTGTCGGATGAGACAATCGCCGTGAAGCCGCTCGAGGTCGACGATTCGCCGACCATCATGATCCCGGCGACCTCACTCGGCTTTCCTCCGCCCGACGACGATTCTCGTTAACGAAACTGACAAACGCGGCGAGCGCCGGAGGCGCCTGCCTGCGGCTCGGATAATAGAGAAACGGTCCCGGAAACGCCGGCAACCACTCGTCCAGCGAGGTTTCCAACCGTCCGTTGCGAATCTGCTCAGCAGCGTCGTCCTCGAACGCCATCCAGAAGCCTACGCCGTCGACTGCCGCTTGCATTTGCAGCCCGACGTGCGCGCACGTCAGCACACCATCGGGCACGAATTTCACCTTTCGGTCGGCCTTTTCAAATTCCCAGGGCAGCACAACGCCGGTTGAGAACTTCGTGACGATGCAGGGTTTGCCCACTACATCTTCCGGCGTGCGCGGTCGCCCGTGTTTGTTCAGAAATCGCGGCGAGGCAACCAACACAAAGCGTTGTGGGGGCCCGAGCGAGACGGCCACCATGTCACGGGCGAGGTTCTCTTCGTAACGCACGCCCGCATCAAAACCGTCCGCGACAATGTCGACGAGGTTGGATGTAGCAGCCAGGTCAACCCGAATCTCCGGATATCGCTCCATAAATGCACCGATGATCGGCGCCAGAACGTGTTGGACCGCAGGCGGGGGTGCGTTGATTCGAAGCCGGCCCGCCGGGACGTTGCGCTGACCCTGAACCTCACTAACGGCATCGCGGACGTCACGAAGCGCGGGAGCGAGCCTCGCAAGGAGCCGCTCCCCCGCCTCGGTCGGCGCGACGCTCCGGGTGGTTCTGTTGAGCAGACGAACTCCGAGCCGCTCCTCCAGCTCCCGAAGGTTTTCGCTCAGGGCCGATGGCGAGATCTGTAGCTCAGCCGCGGCCCGACGGAAGCTCCGATGGCGGGCGACCGTGGCAAAGGCGGCGAGATCGCGTAAATCGGGTTCCATAGTTCGATTAGGCGAACAGCTTGTTCTAAATAATCCGTCTTATCGAATAGTCTGCCATACCTCATGATTCGAGTCATGAACACTACGCAGCTCGGTTCGCACGGCCCCCACGTTTCAGTCATGGGACTCGGCACGATGGGGATGTCTGATATGTACGGTCCCTCGGACCGCAGCGAAAGCATCGCCACCATCCACGCCGCCATAGACCAGGGCGTCACGCTGCTCGACACCGGCGATTTCTACGGCATGGGCCACAACGAGATGTTGGTGGGTGAAGCGCTCAAAGGCCGCAAGCGCGACCAGGTGCAGATCAGCGTGAAGTTCGGTGCCCTGCGCGGTCCCGACCGGCAGTGGCTCGGATATGACGCGCGGCCGGCGGCTGTCCGGAATTTCCTGGCCTATACACTCAATCGGCTGGGCGTGGACTACATCGACATCTATCGCCCCGCACGCCTCGATCCGAACGTGCCCATCGAAGACACGGTAGGGGCTATTGCCGACCTCATCAAACAAGGCTACGTGCGATATGCAGGTTTGTCCGAGGTAAGCGCACAGACGATCCGCCGCGCTCAGGCGGTGCATCCGATCGCCGATCTGCAGATCGAGTACTCGTTGATTTCGCGCGGCATCGAGACAGACATTCTGCCGACATGTCGTGAGTTGGGAATTGGCATTACGGCTTACGGCGTCCTGTCGCGAGGTCTGATCAGCGGACACTGGACCAAGAATCGCGACACCGTGGATTTCCGAGCCAGGGCGCCCCGCTTTCAGGGTGCCAATCTGGATGCCAACCTGGCGTTGGTCGAGAAGTTGCGAGCCATTGCCGAGCGAATCGGTGTGTCAACGGCACAAGTCGCGATTGCATGGGTCTATGCGCAAGCGACTGCCCGCAAGGCCGCCATTGTGCCGATCATCGGCGCCCGGCGACTCGAGCGTCTTACCGAGTCGCTCGGTGCACTGAAGGTTTCACTGTCATCCGCCGATCTTGCTGAGATCGAACGTGCCATTCCGCCCAATGCAGCCGCAGGTGCCCGTTATGCGGAAGCCCAGTTGGCACACATGGACAGCGAAAAGGGTTAGTGGTGGCCCAGGCCTCGCAGGATCATGTGTACGATGCCGAATGGTATCCCGCCGAACAGGCCTGTGAGGGCGAGGGATAACCAGACGAGCAGCGGCAACATGATCCCGACACACACCACCAGAATGGCGGCTAGGGGTGTGCCGATGAGCCACACTTTGAGCGGGATTTTCTGACTCGGCGCACGCGTGATGTGGGCCCCCATGGTCCCCAGCGCGCGCAGCCGCCGCTCGATGGATGGAAACATCGGCACAGCGCTGCCGCTAAACACGCCGCTCTGGCGGCCTTTGTGATCCGTCACTGACATGTGAGCTGCCCATGGGGCCAGTGGCGCGCTACGCTCCTTTGTCATTTGCTCCAGCGCACGGGCCAATGTGTCAGGGTCGCGAGTGAGTCGTACAGCGGTAGCGTCAGCCATGTACTTCCGCTGCCGCCATGCGAGCGACAGCAGCGGACCCAATATGAACAAATTGACGATGGCCCCCAAAAACCCCGTCATCACCAACGGCCCCGCCAATGGCAGCCACAGGTAAGGCCGGATCTTCTCCCACCGCTCGGCCAGCATCCCCAACGGCCCCCCCACTGATTCCCTCCGCGCTCTGGCAGCCGCAGCCGATCCCGATGGTGTCACCCCGGCAGTCGCGCCCGCGGCATGCGGATAGGCGTTGGCGTGTTCTGTCGTACCGCTGGCGTCAGTGGTCGCCCTCGGCACGTCGCCATCACTTGCGCTCGAGGCGGTGGTGGGCCCGGTGCGAGTATCGTCCGCGAACGGGTCAGCGAGTTGGGCTAACAGCTTCCGCGCGTCCCGCGTGGTTGGCAGGAGGAGGGCCATCACGATCTGACGGATATTCCGCCGTGCATCTTTCTGTGTAACGAGGCTCCCCAACTTCGCGATCAGCGAGAATAGATTCAGGCTGAGCGCCGCTCGCACCCCAATCCTCATGTCCCCATCCGCAATGCCGCCCACCAGCGTAGCCGCCACCCCCTCCATCTGCGCCCGGTTCAACAACCCGAGCAACCCCTGCGAAATGACAATAGTGGAATGCTGCTCATCCGTCCCAAACGCAACAGCATCCACAATCGCACTATCCACAATAAACACCCGCGGCGCCGGCAGCGCGGCGGCGAGGGCCATTTCCCCAACCACGTTCCCAAACCGCTGCTCCGCCAGCGCCGTCGGATCCGGTGCGCGCGCAACCAACTCACTCGAATCAAACGACATGGACAGCACCAACACCCGCCGCAGCGCGTTCAGCACCAATCCCATCCACACGAGCCCCGGAAGCGCCGCCAGAAAGCTGAACTGAATCCATTCCGCCACGCTCATCTTCGCGGGTGAGTTGAACACCTTATCCAGCGCATGCGCAGCAACGGGCACGAGATTCGGCGCCGGGACCACGAGATTGAGCACATCCAGTGCCAGCGCCAACGCAGCATAAAACAGCGGCGACATGAGCACCGCGACAACCAACGCGACTACGAGGTTGACCGTGCGACTGACAAAGGTGACCCGCCACGCAGCACGCCGGTGACGTGCGATGGCAGCGAAGAAGCTTTCCCGTTCAGCGGGCGACCAGCCGGTCCACGCCGTTTCTGTTGTCACGCCTTCAGTTTGTATCCGGTCCGGAAGATGGTCCAAACAGCCGCGAAGCACAGCAGCAGGAATACCACGACCATGGAGAAGCTGACAATGATGTTGACGTCGGAAATGCCGTAGAAGCTCCAGCGGAACCCGCTGATGAGATACACGATCGGATTGAACAGGGCTACTTTCTGCCATACGGGTGGCAGCATTGAGATGGAATAGAAGCTGCCTCCCAGGAAGGTGAGCGGCGTGACTACCATCAACGGAATGATCTGCAGCTTCTCAAACCCGTCCGCCCAGATCCCGATCAGAAACCCGAAGAAACAGAAGGTCACCGCGATCAGAACCAGCGAGACCACCATCCAAACCGGGTGCGCGATGCTGAAAGTGACAAACAGCCGCGCCGTCACGAGAATGATGGTCCCCAGGATGACGGACTTGGTTGCAGCCGCACCTATGTAGCCGGCGATAACCTCGGGTGTTGAAACCGGTGCCGACAACAGCTCATAAATAGTTCCCGTAAACTTCGGCATATAAATCCCGAACGAGGCGTTGGATACGCTTTCCGTGAGGATCGACAGCAGGACGAGCCCGGGCACGATGAAAGCGCCATAACTGACACCGTCGATGTGTGCCATGCGTGAGCCGATAGCCGAGCCGAAGACGATGAAATACAGGGACGTCGAGATCACGGGAGAGGCGATACTCTGGAAGAGCGTCCGCCAGGTTCTGTGCATCTCAAACAGATAGATCGCGCGGACGGCGTGTAGGTTCATCGTCGGGCACTCACGAGGCTGACAAAAATATCCTCCAGCGAGCTTTCCTTGGTCTGCAGGTCCCGGATGGTGATCCCGTGCTCGCTCAGTTTGCTCAGCAGGGTCGCGATCCCGGTCCGCTCACCCTGTGTGTCAAACGTGTAGACGAGCTCGTTGCCGTCGTTGATCAATTCGAGGCGGGCGTCGGCGAGCGCGGCAGGAATGCTCTGCAACGGCTGACGCAGCTGCAGCGTGAGTTTCTTGCTGCCGAGCTTCTTCATCAGCACGGCTTTGTCTTCCGTCAGGACGATCTCGCCTTTGTTGATGACGCCGATCCGGTCCGCCATCTCCTGAGCTTCCTCGATGTAGTGGGTTGTGAGGATGATGGTTACGCCGTTCTCCCGCAGACCGCGGACCATTTCCCACATGGATCTGCGCAGCTCGACATCCACGCCTGCCGTGGGCTCATCCAGAAACAGGATGAGCGGCTCGTGCGAGAGCGCCTTGGCGATCATGACCCGGCGCTTCATGCCTCCGGACAGCGCCATGATTCGTGAGTCGCGCTTTTCCCACAGCGACAGGTCGCGGAGCACCTTTTCGAGATGGGCGGGGTTCGGGGGCTTCCCGAACAGGCCGCGGCTGAACTTGACGGTGTCCCAGACGCTCTCAAAAGCGTCGGTCGTCAGCTCCTGCGGCACGAGTCCGATCCTGGATCGCGCCGCACGGTAGTCGCGAATGATGTCGTGCCCGTCCGCCAGGATGGTTCCTTGCGTCGCGTTCACGATCCCGCAGATGATGCTGATCAGCGTCGTCTTGCCGGCCCCATTCGGCCCCAGCAGCGCGAAGATCTCACCCTTGCGGATCTCCAGGTTGATGTTCTTCAAGGCCTGGAAGCCCGAAGCGTAGGTCTTGGTGAGATTGGAAACGCTGATGATCGGCTGCATGAGCTATTGTACGTAACGATGAGCGATCAGGAACCGGAACCGCTGTTCGTCCCCTACCAGGAGCTGTCTGCTGAAGCGCTCCGTGGCGTCGTCGAGTCGTTTGTGCTGCGCGAGGGCACCGAGTACGGCTCGCGCGACTTCACGCTCGAGGAGAAGCTCGCGCATGTCTATCGCCAACTCGAGCGGCGCGAAGCGCAGATCGTGTTCGACCCGAACACCGAAACAATCGACATCATTCCAACGCCACGGTAGTTACCGCCTGCCTCGCAGTTGCCGTGGCTCCAATCGACGCCACGATGATCAATGCGACTGCTATCCACTGTACTGCTGTGAGCATTTCATGCAAGTACACGACGCCAATGAGTGCGCCGAAGGCCGGCTCTATGCTCATCAGAATGCCGAACGTCCGCGCCGGCAGCCGGGTGAGGGCATACATTTCCAACGTGTACGGCAGGGCTGTTGAGAGAATCCCAACGGCCAGTCCCGGCAGCAGCACCGATCCTGCGAGCAACGCAGTGCCGCGCTCGGCGAGACCGATGGGAACGACGATCAGGGCTGAAATCAAGCTGCCGAGAGCCACGCTCTGCGCGCCATGATCCGCGCCGGCC
>Ga0181534_10000445_pt1 | contig 29033 bp, 24 predicted proteins | sample PEATcosm2014_Bin_37_FD_119758 | JGI IMG/M metagenome (GOLD analysis project Ga0181534, IMG submission 119758) | Peatland microbial communities from MTU Mesocosm Facility, Houghton, MI, USA - PEATcosm2014_Bin17_10_metaG | ecosystem: Environmental > Terrestrial > Soil > Wetlands > Peat | place...
GCCATAGGTGCGTTTGCCGGACTCGCCGAAGCGCGCGCCTTCGAGCGCTTTTCAGCCCATGCGAAACGGGTGTATGCGACTCTCGACCGCTCCTTCATGCGGGCCTCGCGCCCCTCGCTGGTCGAGCTGGTGCGGCGGGTCGGCCTCGGCGGTCTTGCGGATCTTTGGAACATCAAACCCTTCGTCAGCCTGTGGCAGGCGGTCAGTGAATACTTCAACGATCCACGGCTGCGCCAGCTGTTCGGCCGCTACGCGACGTATTGCGGTTCCTCTCCGTTCTGCGCGCCGGCAACCTTGATGCTCGTGGCGCACGTCGAACAGGCGGGCGTCTGGTACGTCGACGGCGGCATGCACCGCCTGGTCGAACAACTGGCGGCACTCGCGGCACGCTGCGGCGTGACACTGCAATGCGCCACTGAAGTCCGCGAAATCGAACTGGATCGAGGCCGGGTGTGCGCGGTGCGAACCGCCGCGGGGGAGCGGCTTGCGGTCGATGCCATCGTCTGCAACGCCGACAACAACGCACTGGCGACCGGCCTGTTCGGACGCGACGTCTCGCGGGCCGTGCACGGTACTCCTGACGCGCAACGCAGTCTGTCCGCCATGACATGGAACGTGCTCGCGACCACCGGCGGTTTCGACCTCGCTCACCACTCGGTGTTCTTCAGCGCCGACTATTGGGCCGAATTCGATGCCATCTTCCGACGCCGCGAAATTCCTTCCTGCCCGACGATCTACGTATGCGCGATGGACCGGCAGGACGATCGCCGCCCTGCGGCGGGACAGCCGGAGCGGTTGTTCTGCCTGATCAATGCACCCGCGAGGGGCGACACCCACGAGTTCGAAAAAAGGGAGGTCGAGTCATGCGAAAACCGGGTATTTCAATTGCTGGGGAACCATGGCCTGCGCGTGGACCGGCAGATGATGGCCGCGAAGGCGACCACCCCTTCGGACTTTCATCGGCTCTACCCGGCCACCGGCGGGGCGTTGTACGGGCCGGCATCGCACGACTGGCGGGCGTCGTTCAGCCGGGCGAGCTCACGCAGCGCAATTCAGGGACTCTATCTGGCGGGCGGCAGCACGCATCCGGGTCCCGGAGTACCGATGGCTGCGACCTCGGGCCGGCTGGCCGCAGCCGCCCTCATGACGGACTGCGCTTCGACTGCCCGGTCACGCACGGTGGCTATGCCTGGTGGTACATCGATGCGCTGAGCGCTGACGGTGCGTACGGTCTGACGCTGATCGCATTCATCGGCAGCGTTTTCTCGCCCTACTATGCGTGGGCCAGACGGCGCGGCAACTCGAACCCCCTGAATCACTGTGCGCTTAACGTCGCGCTGTATGGGCCGCGCGGTTCGCATTGGGCAATGACGGAACGCGGCGCCGCGCGTGTCGCACGGGATGCTGCGACCCTCGCCATCGGCCCAAGCGCAATGGAGTGGACCGATGACGGATTGACGGTTCACATCGACGAAGTGTGCGCACCGCTCCCGCGGCGAATTCGCGGCAGGATCCGCTTGCAGCCCTCGGCGCTCGGTGATCGCAGCTTCGAATTGGATACACTGGGGCGGCATCGCTGGACACCATTCGCACCCTGTGCCCGCATCGACGTGCGATTCTCGGAGCCGGCGCTGCGCTGGACCGGGGTTGGCTATTTCGACTCCAATCTGGGCGTCGAACCGCTCGAGGACGCGTTTTGCAACTGGACGTGGTCGCGGGCGAGCGTGGCCGGTGAGACGGTGGTGCTCTATGACGTGGCGGCACGAAGCGACGCGCAAGCATCGGATGCCCCCGGCCGCACGCTGGCACTGCACTTCGGCCGGGACGCAACGGCACGGGCAATCGAGGTGCCGCCCGTGGTGCGATTACCAACGACCGGCTGGCGCCTCGCACGTCAAACCCGCGCCGACTCCGGCTACGGCGCCAAGGTCGTGCAAACACTGGAGGATGGGCCTTTCTACAGCCGTTCGCTCCTCGAAACTCATTTGCGGGGCTCGGTCGCGCCCGCCATCCACGAGAGTCTCGACCTGAACCGGTTCCGCACCCGCTGGGTGCAGTGCCTGCTGCCGTTCCGCATGCCCCGGCAATTAGGATAAATTGGCGGTCTCGGCTGTCGCTCGATCGCGCCGCTCCAGGCGCTCGAACAAATCGACCAGCCAAACCACCCGATCCTCGATCCTTGGCCAGCGCGCGAGCTCGCGAACCGTGTCCCGTGGAGCAGCCGGCACCACGCTCCGGGGTGCGATCGCGTCCAACAGCAACTCGCCCTCGGCCAGAGCGGCGAAGGACACGGCAGGCGCCTGACGCTGCGCGGCCACCCATGCGTCGGCGAGGATACGCGCCTTGCGGTGCCAGGGTACGACCGCACGCTGACTCACCGAATCAAACCCGCGTCGCGCCACTTCGTGACCTATTTCCGCGTACAGCAGACGCGCCGCGTACATGCCCGGCCGGCAGGCATGCGGCAGTTGGGCGAGCCCGGCGTCGCTGCGCTCATACAGGGCTTCGGCCTCGGCCAGCAAGCGCTCGATGACGCGCGCCAGCGGGCCGCAGAACACCGGCCGCGCGAGCCAGGCATCCGGATCAAGCCCCGCCTCGCGCATCCATTGCAGCGGCAGATACAACCGTCCGGCGCGCGCATCCTCGCCGACATCGCGCGCAATATTGGTGAACTGCATGGCAACGCCGAGATCGCAGGCGCGCGCCACCAACTCGCGCTCACGGACGTTCATGACCATGGTCATCATGGCGCCCACCGTGCCGGCCACACGCACTCCATAGGACCTCAGTGCCGGCAAGTCCTCGTACCGACGGCCGATCGCGTCCCACTCGAACCCCTCGAGCAACGCCAGCGGGAAGTGCCTGGGGATGGCGAAATGCAGAGCGCAATCGGCAAAGGCGCGATCGGCCGCGATGTCGGCCGGAGCCCCGCTGTAGATCAGTGCGAGTCGGCGATGCAGATCGAGCAGCGCCGCTTCATGATTCGGACCCTGATCGATGGCATCATCGGCCATGCGGCAGAATGCATAGAGAGCGGCCGCCGGTTGACGCACGGCGTGGGGCAGCGCCAGCGAGGCGGCGAAAAACGTCTTCGACCCGCCCCGCAGCGAGGCACGGCACGCGGCAACATCGGCGGGTGATGCGTGCGGTTTAATTTTTAAACGAATCGACATCGGGCACCACTGTATCAAGAACGCGGGCGGAAGAAAGCACACCGGGCACACCCGCGCCCGGGTGGGTTCCGGCGCCGACCAGATAAAGCCCCTGAATCTCCTCACTGCGGTTGTGCGGTCGAAACCACGCGCTCTGCGTCAACTCGGGCGCCAACCCAAAGGCAGCGCCGTGGGGAGCGGACATCCGCTCGCGAAAATCCAGCGGCGTCATGATCTTCGAGGTGACGACATGCCGTCCCAGATCGGGCAACACGGTGTCTTCGAGGAACCGTGCAATCGATCGCCGATAGGGTTCCGCCGCAGCGTGCCAATCGGTGTCCCCGCCGAGGTGGGGTACCGGGGATAGGACATAAAACGCGTCGCAACCCGGCGGCGCCAGCGTCGGATCGGATGCCGTCGGCCGGTGCAGATACAAGCTGAAATCGTCCGCGAGCACTTTGCGCTCAAAGATGTCGCGCAGCAGTTCGCGATAGCGCGCGCCGACCAGAATCGTGTGATGAGGCACTTCCGGATAGAGCTTGTCCGTCCCGAAATACCAAACGAAGAGACTCATTGAATAGCGCGCGCGCGCAATTTTTCGGTCCGTCCAGCGGCGCCGCAGGGGGGCTGCAATCAAGCCGCCATAGGTGGCCAGGGAGTCGGCATTGGAGACGACAATGTCCGCGTCAATCGATTCGCCCGAAGCGAGACGCACGCCGGCCGCGCGGCGTCCGATCACCGAGATCTCGGCAACCCTGGCCCCGCAGCGAACCTGATTGCCCTGTCCGCGGATGAGCCCGACCAGTCCATCGACGATGCGGCCCATGCCGCCGATGGCGAAATGCACTCCCCATCGCCGTTCGAGAAACGCGATCAGCCCGTAGATGGATGTCGTGGTGAACGGGTTGCCGCCGACGAATAAGGGATGAAAACTCAAGGCGAAGCGCAGGCGGGAATCCTTGACGAAGGATGCCGCGAGACCATAAATGGTCCGGTAACTACCCAAGCGCACCAGCTCCGGAGCGAGCCGAACCATGTCGACCCAGGAATCGAATGGCAGGTGCCCCAATCGCTCGAAGGCAACTTTGTATATGGCCTCGCTCGCGGCGAGGAACCGACCGTAACCAGCCAGATCCCCGGGCGCAATACGATTGATCTGCGCCGCCATCGAGGCATCATCGTTGGAGCAATCGAGAATGCTGCCGTCGAAAAATCGAATTCGGTAAAATGGCTGCAGTGAACGCAATTGCACGTCGTCGGTCAGGCGCCGGCCGCACAGTTGCCACAGTTCCTCGAGCAGAAATGGCGCCGTGATGATGGTGGGGCCCGCATCGAAGACGAACCCGTCCTGGCGAAACACATACGCGCGCCCGCCCGGCGCATCGAGCTGCTCGAGCACGGTGACCTTGAAACCGCGCTTTCCCAGACGAATGGCGGCCGCCAGTCCGCCGAAACCGCTGCCGATCACCACCGCATGCGGACGCGACGGATCTGTCGCTGCCGGCTCGCTCATGACGCGGGAGCTTATCGACACGTTGGCGATCGACTCGCGCCACAGATCGCGGCGATTTCACTGACGACCCGCTGCGGATCTTCCTCGTGCGCCAAATGCCCGAGTCCGGCGAGTGGATGGATCTCGGCGGTGACGACGCGCTGTTTGACCCATTCGGCCTGCCGAGGGGGCACCGCACGATCGCACGCAGCCACGATCAAGGCCAGAGGCGTTTTGAGCCCGGGCAAATCGCGGGCGAAGCCGTACAGATCCCAATTCGCCATCATGGCGAGGGCGCCGGCGACATGCCGCGGTTCACGCACCAAGCGCGTGAAAAGCTCGATGCCTTCGGCATCGAGTCGCGAACCCGTGCCCTCGATCATGCGGGCCACGTTCGCCGGATTGCGCGCGCTCAGGGACAACAACCGTGGCACGAGAGACCCGCTTGCCATGAGTCGTGCGATCGGCGCGAACAGCTTACCCGCCGCGCCTGCCCATGGCACGAAGGCGCCGTTCTCGCTGATGACCACCCGCGGAGCGATGACGCCATCCAAAGCCATGCGGCACAAGATCACGGCGCCCGCGGAATGGCCGACGCAATATTGCACGTCGACATCGAGTTCGCGCAGCAGCGCCGCGAGACGCTCGCTCATCCCCGTGATCGACATGCCGGCATGAGGCACCGAATCCGTAAAGCCGTGCCCCGGCAGATCGACCGCCAGCACCGTGTACCGATGCGCCTGCGCCAGGAGCGGCATGACCTTGCGCCAGGAGTGAGTCGATGCGCCGGTGCCATGTATCAGGAGCATGACCGGACCGCCGCCTTGTTGTTGCAGGTGCCAACGCATCCCGCCGGCCCGGACGAAGCGGCTGAATTCCTGGTTCGGCCAGCTATGCAGCTCCCGGTCCCGCACATCGGTGCCCCCGCTCATGAAGCTCCTCGGCCATGCCCGCTCGGCAACCATCGGTCAGCGCCCCGCACGTGCGGTCGCAGCGCTCACCACGCTCGACAAGGCTCGTGCGTCGGCGAATGGAAGAGGCAAATAGTCGGCATCCATGGCGGCAGCCACATCGGCGGTCGGCGCACCCGGGAGCGGCGCGGTGTCGATGCACAGGGCCGCCATGCGCAAACGTCGCAGGCGCTGCGCCGCCCGGAGTGCGTCCGCTTGCGCGGCGTCACGCCCACCCGCGCCCGAGAGCGAAACATTGGCGTGTCCATCCGTCAACAGCACCAGCAGCGGGGTTTCGCCGCGTCGCTGTGCCTGGCCACCGAGCAGCGCCGCGCAGTCGATGGCGGATGCGAGCGGCGTGCCGCCACCGCCGGGCATGGCTGCCAGATTGCGCTTTGCACGCACCAGCGAGCGGGTCGGCGGCAGCAGCACGTCGGCGCGCCGTCCGCGAAACGTGATCACGGCCACCAGGTCGCGGCGCACGTAGCATTCGGCCAGCAGCATTTCCACGGCACCCTTGGCTTCCGCCAACCGGTTCAGCGCCGATGAGCCCGACGCGTCGACCGCGAAGATCGTGAGGGTCTGCGATCGTTGGCGGTACCGTGTGAGGCGAAAGTCGCCGGAGTGGATCACGACCCGGCTGCCGGAATTCGAGGCTCGCCCGCGCAGCCGCTGCCACGGGGCGGCGGCACGCAGAGTCTCCATGACATTCAGCCGCCCGTGGCCGCGGTGGGACGCGGTTAGAATCCCAGCGGGCCGACCGCGGCTCCCGCCCGCCTGCGGCGCGCCGGCGCGTCCGGGCGCCGCGGAGCCGCCGCGTGCCGCCGCCTCGGTGCGCAGCCGCATCAGCAAGCCGCGGGGAATAGCCGCCTGCGTCGCGGCGAGGATGACATCTTCGGGCTTGTGCGGTTCCTCTCGGGCGCCCGCTTCAGCCCTCCCGCGTTCTTCGGCGGATGACGGCTGCGTCGGGGATGGCTGTGCTCCCGCATCGTCGTCAGAGGCGTCAGCCGATGTCTCGGTCTGCGCCAACCGCTCATCGTTTCGCTCCTCGTTCGTTGCGAGTTGGGTGGCGCGCGGCGCGAACACCAGCCGACCCGCCGCGACGGCATCCTCGGTGCAGACGCGACTGCGGCCGCCGAGCGCCGCCAGGGCCCGGGCGGCGCGCACGGCCAACAGCGACACGCGCACCGATCCTGCACCGAGTGCGAGCCCCGTGCCACAGAGCGCCCCGACCAGGTCATCGCCGATATGCACCTCCGGCAGCAGGCGGCGCGCATCCTCGACCTGCTCGGGGTCATGCAGCGGCAGCAATGGCGTGCGCAAATCGAACCCGTTCAAGTCGACCAGAAATGCCAGTCGATCGAGCAGCGCAGCCGGCATGCGCTCCTCACCCATGCTTTCATCCTGGGCCACCACGCCGAACTGCGCAGGATCGGACAACAGCACGCCTTCGCGCTGTGCGATCACTTCACCGCTGTCGAGTACCGCATTCAAGCACGCCGCCGTATGCGACGAGAGCCTTTCGGCCATGCAGAGGATCAGCACGCCACCGTGGGTGGCGGCCAGGGCACCATGCTCCGCGACCGGTCGTTTTGCCGCAAGGGTTGCGGTCAGATCCAGGCCTCCCAACAATCGGCTGTCGCTGATATTGAACGGAACCCGCCGCACCGGAGCGCCCGGCGGCAGCAGCTCGCGCAGCATCTCCAACCACCGGGTTCGCGCGGGTTGCACGAGGGAGTGCAGACACACGCCGCCGAGGCCGCCGGGATCGACGGCGAACAGCGTTGCCGCCCAGGCCGCATCTTCCGCCCGGCTGCTCACGACCCGAGTGCCTCGTGCACGGCGCGATCGATGCGCACCGCCGAGCCCGATTCGTCGAGCGGGTCGCGCCGCAAACGGTGCCGCAGGGCCGAAGCGGCGATACGCCGCACATGCCCGACGCTCACGGTCTCGCTCTGTTCGAAGCTCGCCAGTGCCCGCGCCGCGCGCATCAGCGTCAGCTCCGCCCGCAGTCCATCGGTTCCCAACTGCATGCAAAGCCGCGCCGCGCTTTCCAAGACGGCATCGGGCGTCGATATGCTGGCGACCCGCTTGCGCGCCGCAACGATGCGCCGGCGCATAGCCGCGTCGAGCTTCTCCCATTTTGCGACGAACTCGACCTTGTCGCGCTCGAATTCGTCGCGTCGCTTGACAATAGTGACCCGTTCGCCAAGTTCGTTCGGCGTGCTGATTTCCACGGAGAGGCCGAAGCGGTCGAGCAATTGCGGACGCAGTTCGCCCTCTTCCGGATTGCCGCTGCCGATCAAGACGAACCGCGCGGGGTGGCGCACGCTCAACCCTTCCCGCTCGACCAGGTTCTCGCCCGAAGCAGCCACGTCAATGAGGAGATCGACCAAATGATCTTCGAGAAGATTGACCTCGTCGATGTAAAGGAATCCGCGATTGGCGCGCGCGAGCAGACCGGGCTCGAAGGCTTTGACTCCCTGGGACAGGGCACGCTCCAGATCGAGGGCGCCGACGACCCGGTCTTCGGTTACACCGAGGGGCATGTCGACCACGGGGACCGGTATCGACCTGTGCTTGAGCATGCCGCCGACGGCGCGCTCACGGCACTCGGTGCACCACGCGTCCGGGTCGGCGGGGTCGCATGCGTAACGGCACCCGACGACGGCGTGCATGGGAGGCAGCAATGCGGCAAGCGCGCGAATGGCGGTGGATTTCCCGGTACCGCGGTCGCCGAAAACCAACACGCCGCCGATACTCGGGTCGACCGCCGTGCAAATCAAAGCAAGTTTCATCTCGTCCTGACCGACGATGGCCGAAAAGGGGAATATCGGCCGTGTGCCTGACTGCATCCTGGGTCCTTTTGCGGGCATCAGCATATTGAGTTCGAAACGGCTCGATCGGCCCAAGCCTCATAGCGCCGGACAAACTGGCCCGTCATCTCGAAATGCGGCAGTGCTCCCGTTGGAAACACGTCGATCGTCCAGTTGGCGCGGTCCGCAACCTGGCGCAGTCCTTGGTAGCGGACGAAATCCCCGCGCACGCCGTGAGCGACCCAGATCGGGTGCGTGAGCCCTTGGTACAGCGCGCCGCTGTCGCCGCTGAACAGAAACCCGCTCAGAAAATGCAGGGGCGCGTGTTCGGCTCCTGCAACGCGCGTGGTCCGGAAATCATAGTCGAGCAAATCTTCATCGATGTCCTTCGAGCCCCAGGTGCGACGCAGGAAGTAGCGAATGACCCCGCGGCGCGTGAGCAGTCGGAACAGTCGGTGTCCCACCGCGGGCCGGTTGAGAAAGGCGAGCACACGTGGGTAGCCGAGGGTGCTCCCCGGCGGCCCCTGCCGCAGGGGCAGGTGGTTGAAACCGGTTGGGCTCACGAAGGCCAGGCTGCGAAAGGCCGCGCGATCCTCCATCGCCGCGCGTGCCAGGAACTCGCATGACAGCGACAGCGCAATCGCGTCCACGGGCGAAGCCCCATGTTGGCGGCGGATCACGGCCAGCATCGCGTGAATCGCATCGGTCATGAGGCGCGGCCCATACATACGCGCCGAGCGATCCGATAATCCATATCCGGGCAGATCCGGCACATAGACGCGCCGCTGCTCGCGGTAATGCTCGAACAGCGGCTTCATTTCCCGGGCGGAAGCCGCCGCGTTGATGCTGTGCAGTAGCAGCAGGGGCCTGGCCGGCAAGCTCTCGTCAGCGGGCCCGTCCACGTACCAGGCCAAGCGCCCGACGGCGGGGTCGTCCAGAGTATCGACCAAACCCGGCAGAGCCGGTGGAGCGGGTGACGGACTGGACGATGCGTAAATGTCTACCATCGAGGATCCCGCGGACGAGGCGCGCGGCGCAACGACAGGTCCCACAGGTGAAAACCGAGTGCCATCAGCAACCAGACCGCGATCGGCTGCCACTGCGAACCGCGCAACGAGGCGCGCAGCGCCAAGAGCAATGCGGCTCCGGCGCCGCTGTTGACCATGACATCGAGGGGGCGGTACAGAGGCGCTCCATGACGGCGGACGAGCGCCAATGCAATCAACTCGATCGTCATGAAAACGAGCACGACATCCACGACCCGGCCGCTCGAAAAAAAGCCGGTCAACGCAGGGTACCGGCACTTTTAGCGGCGACATCGAGCGAGGCGCCGCGCACGGTCATGCGCGGGCGATTCCCAACAAATGGGCGAGATCCTTGGCAAAGATGCGCGCATGCGTGAACGGCTTCGCCCGGACCAGTTTTTTGTGCATATAGGCCTGCCAGGTCAATCGCTGTACGTCCGGATCGCGGCAGATCTGCACGAAGCGCTCGCGGCGGTTGTCCGTGGAATACCAAAATCGCTGCATGATTCCGAGCACCCAGAAAACCATCCCGTGGGCTTTCATGAACTGGCGCCGGGCCGCCCGCAATGCCCGCGGGTTGCCCGTTTCGAGCAACTGCATCACCGCAGCGGCGGCAAATCGGCCGCCCGCCATGGCGTAATAGATTCCCTCCCCCGATGCGGGCGCCACCACGCCGGCGGCGTCGCCGGCAAGCACCACGTCGCGTCCGTTATCCCAGCGCGGCAGCGGCTTCATGGGAATGGGCGCGCCCTCGCGGCGAATGGTCTCGACGCCGGACAAATTCGCGAGCGCGCGCAGCTCAGTCGTTGCGCCGCGCAGAGAAAAGCCCTTGTTGGCGCTGCCCACGCCAACGCTGGCGGTCTCGCCATGCGGGAATATCCATCCGTAGAAATCCGGCGACAGCCGGCCCTGGTAGAACACGTCGCAGCGCGTGCCGACGTACTGATCACTGGCGGTTTGCGGGACTCGGACGATTTCGTGATAGGCCGCCACGTAGCGGATCCGATTCGCGCCCGGCACGCATTGCTTGGCAACGAGCGACCCCGCTCCATCGGCGCCCACGACGGTGCGCGCGCGCACCTGGCGAGCCGTCGAGTCGCAGCGATAGTGCACCAAGGCCATGCCGTCCGCATCACGGGTCAGCCGTTCGAAAGTGCCCCGTCGCAAATCCGCGCCCGCGGAGCCCGCCCGCTGGCGTAACCAGTCGTCGAACTCTTCGCGGTTGACCATCCCGACGAAGCCGCCCTCGATGGGCATGTCCACCGCCACCTGTTTCGGTGAAATCATCCTCGCTGAATTGATTTTTGCGACCAGCAAGGAATCGGGAATTTCGAATTCTTCGATCAGTTTGGGCGGTATGGCCCCGCCGCACGGCTTGATGCGCCCGGCCCGGTCCAGCAAGCACACCCTGCGGCCGTGCCGTGCCAGATCCCAAGCCGCGGTGGCGCCCGAGGGACCGCCGCCCACCACCACCACGTCGAATGTCTCAGTTATGTCGTTCATGCGATCAGCGCCGATGAGGTGGGAGATGGAATCCGGGATCCCGACCGAGCCCTGACCGCGAGTCCCGCAGCCGCCAGGAACAGCAAGGCCTCGAGGCAGAACACGACTGCAAAGGCAGCCGCCGGCGAACCGAAAAGCCAGCGAAAGGTATCGACGATGGCGGTGCTGAAGACGCCGCCGATGGCAAAGGCAATGGCCTGGGCGGCGCCCCACAGTCCCATGCGCACACCTGCATTGCCCGTGTCGCCGTCGTGCGCAAGTTCCATCATCGAGCCGATCGCGGACACAGCGAACACGCCGTTCGAGACACCGAGTGCGAGCACCGACAGGCGCAACGGCCAATCCGGCCCGACGATCGCGCCAAGGCCCATGCTCGCCAGCGCGGCAGCCGACGCGCAGCAACCCCCGACCGTCCATCGGCGCAGTGAGCCCAAGCGCCGGCGGCCACTGCAGAGCAAACCGACTCCGATCATTCCGATCAGCGCCGCACCGTGCCAGAATCCCGAGAGCTTGGCTGACGCCCCCAGGGTATAGCCAAATACCAGCCCGCTGAACGGCTCGAGCAGCAACTCCTGGGCGCTGTAGGCGAGCATCGAAACGAACACGAAAAAGGTGAAAGTGCGCGTCGGCGAATCGCACCAAACGCGATCCAGCGCAGCGGCGAACGAAATCCGGCGATCCGCGGCGCGCGGCGCGGCCCGGGTGATGGCCGGCCCACCGGCCGGCTCGACGTTCCACACCGCCGCGAGCGCGGTCGCAAAGGCAATCGCCGCCGCCACGCTGACAACCTCAATCAAGCGCCGCGGCGAAAACGGATCGAGGAAGCGGCCCACCAACGCGGACGTCACCGCGAAGCCGGCAATCATCATGATCCACATGATCGTGGCGGCTGCCGCCCGACGCCGGTCATCGACGCGCTTGGCCATCAGCACCAGCAGCGATGTGCCCGCCGCCCCGACGCCGACGCCCACCATGGCATAACCGGCCACGGCGAGCACGAGTCCCAGCGCTTCCTGGATGTGCAACAGGACAGTCGCGATCGAACACAGTACGCCGCCGGCCGCGAGCACGGCCATTCCGCCAATGATCCATGGAGTTCGGCGCCCTCCACGATCCGAGTCAAAGCCGAAACGCGGCCGAACCAGCTGGACTGCGTAATGCAACGCGACCAACACGCCGGGCAGCAGCGCCGGCAGTGCATACTCGACCACCATCACCCGATTCAGCGTGGAGGTCACCAGCACCACCACCGCGCCGAGCGCAGCCTGCACCGCGCCCAAGCGAAAAATCGCGGGCCAGCGCAGCGGGACCTCGTCACCGATGGGCACCGTCATGGCGCGAGTCCTCTGAGAGCAAACGCGGTGATCAGCATGCCGGTGACGTACAAAACGACGCCGGTGCCGTTGTACCAGGGCGCGCGGGCGCGCGGATCGACCAGCAGGCGCCGCATCAACAGCAGTTGCGCGCCCAGCAAGGCGCCGACTGCCGCGGCGTGATGGGGGGCACCCCAGGCGGTGAGCAAGGCCACCACGACGAACTGGGGTAGCGCCATGGCGACACAAGCCACTTCGGCCGCATGCTCGGCGCCAAGTCGCACGGGCAGCGAACCCACCCCCCAGCGCTTGTCGCCTTCGACGGATTTGAAATCATTCAAGGTCATGATGCCGTGGGCGCCGAGGCTGTAGAGTGCCGCGACCGCAATGGTCCTTGCCGGCGGTGTGGTTCCTCCGGCCATGATCACCGCGCCGGTGACCCAGGCAAATCCTTCATAGCAGGCCGCGCAGGCCAGGTTTCCCCACCAACCGTTCTGCTTCAACCTCACCGGAGGTGCGCTGTAGGCCCAGGCAAGCAGCAACCCGAGACTCGCCGCGCAGAATATCCACCTTCCCAGCGCACCGGCACAGACCAGCGCAAGCACGGTCCATAGGATGGCAACCGCCAATCCCCAATAGCCCGGCATGCGACCGGAGGGGATCGGCCGACCGGGCTCGTTGACGGCGTCGACGTCACGATCGAACCAGTCATTGACCGCCTGGCTCGCCGCACACAAAAGCGGTCCGCACAACACCACTCCGGCGAAAATGACGCCCCAATGTCCATGCCAGCCGATGCCGGAGGAAACGGCGCCGCAGGCGAACGCCCACATGGGAGGAAACCAGGTGATCGGCTTGAGCAGTTCGAGCACGACCGCGGGTGTCGGCAGGTCGGAACTCAGTACGGTTTCAGCCGATCGAGACACAGGGGTTTGCCTATTCGGATTGGTCGCTTTCGGTCGAGGCAAGTTCGCCGAGACCGTAGCGGCGCAGCTTCGCATACAAGCTTTGCCGGCTGAGACCCAGGATATCGGCGGCCGACGCGCGATTGTCACCGGTGATTTCCAAGGCCGCTTCGATGCAGAGCTTCTCGATCATATCGGTTGATTCGCGCACGAGATCTTTGAGCGGCACCCGGCCCACCAGCTCGGTCAGCTGCTCGACCGAACGCGGTTTGTCGCGGCTGGCTTGCCGATCGAAGATCACCCGCTGGCCGACGTCTCGAATGGTGAAACCGAAGCACGGTTCCTCGGCATTGACCACCGATACCGCGCAGATCTCCACATCGGTGCTCGAGCCATATTCGCCGCGCAATTGCGTGGCGAACAAGCGCAATGCGCCATGCTCGCGCAACTGTGCGGTCAGCAGGCTGAAGTCGACTCCCGGACGGCCCAACCAGCGCTCGAGCAACTCATTGCGGGCTTGCTCTTCGGTCGCGAGTTGCACGAGATCCAGAAATGCCCTGTTCGTGAATAAAATCCGCCCTTCCAGGTTGGTGACGACAAAACCTTCGGGAGCGCTGGCGACGATTTCCAGCACTTTCGAATCCTGCGTCGGCGTCGATGAGCCATGTTCGGCCGATAGCGGCGTCAATCGGATGAGAAAAAAAGAGGAGCGTTCCTCGCGGAACAGCGAGGCCGATGCCCGAAATTCACGGGCTCCGTCGAGCGTGCTGACCACGACGTCGTTGGTGCGGCCGGTCGCCTGAACCGCTCCCAACAAGCCTTGTAGCGCCTGCGTGCTCGGTTCATCGAAGCCGTCCGGAAACAAGTGCCCCACCAGTCGGCGTGGCCCCTCACCGAGCATTTTTGCGGCCGCCGGGTTGGCCTCAAGCACTTTGCGGTTGCTGGCGTCCACGATCAGCACCGCCTCGGATGCGACGTGAAAGAGCAGGCGATGACGCGCCTCGGTCTGGCGCAACTTGAGATATTCGCGCTCCATGGATTGTTGCGCACTGACCAGCTGTTGCTGCAGATTCGCCATGGACTGCATGCTGCGCCCGATCGCGACCAGCTGACCGCCGCGGTTCATGGTCACCGCGGCATACATCACGGGCAGATCCCCGCCCGCATCGGTCAAATGGTTGACCATCCGCCATCGCGGCAGATTCGGCGTACCCGCTTCGCGCAACAGAGCCTCGATTTTGGGGCGACTCTCGACGGTCACCGTATCTATCCAGGCTTTGCCCACCCACCCATCGGTCAAACCGCTCGATAATGCGTCGCTGCCGAGCGAGACGTCCCGGATCAGACCCTGCTGCGGATCGGAGATCATTAATGCGACATCGGATGCCATCGTGATCAGCCTGCCAACCGCTTCGCTGTCCATGTCATTCAGCCATTGCTTCGAACCGCTGAATTGCTTCAAGAGTCATATCCCCAACAAACGTACATTGAGTACCCTCTCTAAAAATCTTATTCAAAATGGTCGCCGTCCGCGCTCAGACTCTGCAATCGACTGCGCTGAAAATCCCATAGTTGCTCCGCGCGCTGAACCGCCATCGGCCCATCGAGCGCGGTCGCGTCGGCACCAACCAAAGCGGCAAGCTCCGGCTTCGCGACCAGCAGCGGCCCCCCCACCAGTACTCCAATCGAGCGATTATGCGATGCGTGCCGTACGGCCTGGATGACTCGGGGCAACTGGTCGACCCGCGTTTCGCTGCCGACCGAGAATCCGACTGCCGCAAACCAATGCGTGCGGACCACCTCCAACAGTTCCTCGATGCTGCCCGAAAATTCGCTCAACACCTGCCAGCCTGCTTTGCGCAGGAATTGAGCCACCAGTGTAATGCCAAACGTATGCTGATCTCCAGGTACCGGCGTCAACAGAATGTTCCGCTCGGATTTCGGCACGCTCTCGATGCCAAACTCCGGGCTGAGTTCACGCAGCAGCTGGTGCAACCGGCACAGGCCCACGGTAACCTGCATGAAGTCGCATTCATCCGCTTCCCACAATTGACCCAACTGGCGCGCGGCGGGCGCCATCAAACTCAAGCACACCGCCTCCAGGGAGGCGCCTCGCTGCCGAACGGTCTCGACATACGCGGACACCACGCCGACGTTATGCGCCAGCAACAACCGCACCAGTTCCGCGACATCCGCCTGATCGGGCCCGCCGCGTGCCAGCGCGTCCGCCGCGCCGGGCGTTTGCGCAATTCGTCGCGCGACCACCAGTCGCGGAACGATCTCTCCCTCGATGGTACGAAGCAGCCGGTTCATCCTGGCTTGCGAGTCTGCGGACGCACCCAGCGGGCGGCCCGAGACCTGATCCTCCGCACTGTCCCCGAGACCGCACGTTCGCCGCTCTGTCGCAATTTCCCCCAAGCGCATTGGCTCCAGCCTCCAATGAGAACGCGGGTCTTCCCGCGCCGGTTGCTTCAACGGCCCCTCTTCCGGGGGATCCTGTTCTGCCATGTGCCGACAATCTCAACTTCCGGGGAGACTGTCAAGTTCTCTTTACGTCCCGAGTAGTTGACACTCGCTGGTAACGAGATTAGGGTTACCCCGATGTCGCTATATACCCATGAAGAACGGCTCAGGCGCGACGCCTCGCCTTGGACCCGGGTCCAGGCGGTTCTCGCGCCGATCCAATTCTTGGTGTTCTTGGTGAGCGCGGCCCTGGTCATAAGATTTCTCGTGACCGGACAAGGCTTTGGAGCGGCCACGCTGTCCGTGCTCATCAAGACACTCGTGCTCTATACGATCATGGTCACGGGCTGCATTTGGGAGCGCGACGTCTTCGGCCGGTACCTCTTTGCCCCGGCGTTTTTTTGGGAAGACTTCGTCAGCATGTTCGTGCTCGCGCTTCACACCGCATATTTGGGGGCGTTGGCCTTCGGAGCGTTGCACGCCCGCTTTCAAATGTACATCGCACTGCTGGCCTATTCAGCCTACGTCCTCAACGCATCGCAATTCCTGATAAAACTGCGCAAAGCGCGCCGCGACGGCGGCCAACCCTGCGCCTCGACCGACGGCCCGGCGCTGTTCATATGAGCACGGTTCACGTCACGAGCGAGCGCGGTCAGCGGGAAGTGTTCTGCGGGCTGACGGGCATCATCTGGCTGCACCGCAAGATTCAAGATGCGTTCTTTCTGGTGGTAGGGTCGCGCACCTGCGCCCACCTGATTCAGTCGGCGGCCGGCGTCATGATCTTCGCCGAACCGCGCTTTGCCACGGCCATCATCGATGAGCGCGACCTCGCCGGACTGGCGGACGCCAACCAGGAACTCGACCGGGTGGTCGGTCAGCTGCTGGCGCGGCGTCCGGACATCAAACTTCTGTTTTTGGTCGGCTCCTGCCCTTCCGAGGTGATCAAGCTCGATTTGTCGCGGGCGGCGCTGCGATTATCAGCCCGTTTCGCGCCCTGCGTGCGGGTGCTCAACTACTCGGGCAGCGGCATCGAGACCACATTTACTCAGGGCGAAGATGCCTGCCTCGCCTCGCTCGCGCCGGGTCTGCCGCCGCAGCCTGAGCACGCGGCGCCAAACCTGCTGATCGTGGGCGCCCTCGCGGATATCGTCGAAGATCAGTTGCGGCGGCTGTTCTGCGACATGGGACTCGACCAGGTGGAGTTCTTTCCCCCACGCCGCTCGACCGAGCTGCCGCGCGTGGGGATCAACACGCGATTCCTGTTGGCGCAGCCCTTTCTCGCCGATACCGCACGTGCGCTCGAGCAGCGCGGTGCCCGGCACATACCGGCGCACTTCCCGCTCGGCGCGCAGGGCACGCTCGCCTGGTTACGGGCGGCCGCGGCCGCCTTCGACATCGACGCCGCACGGTTCCTGCGGGCAACGCAACCCGCCCATGAGCGCGCGCAGCGCAGCCTGGATCGTTACCGGGACCGGTTGGCGGGTAAAAAGGTGTTCTTTTTTCCCGATTCGCAGCTGGAAATACCCCTGGCACGCTTCTTGGCGAGCGAGATGGCCATGGAATTGGTCGAGGTCGGGACTCCGTTCCTGCACCGCGCCCATCTGGCCGACGAACTCGAAAGTCTGCCCGCCGGGACTTCGGTTGTGGAAGGTCAACACGTGGAGAACCAGTTGGACCGCTGTCTCGCTGCAAGGCCCGACCTGATTGTCTGCGGTTTGGGATTGGCCAATCCCCTGGAGGCGCGGGGTTTGACGACGAAGTGGTCGATCGAATTGGTGTTCACCCCGATTCAAGGCTTCAATCAAGCTGCGGACCTCGCCGAGCTGTTCGCCCGGCCCTTGGTTCGCCGCACTCGCTTGGTGGCCTGAGCATGCAGCTCACCGTGTGGACATATGAAGGACCGCCGCACGTCGGCGCGATGCGCATCGCAACGGCCATGAGGGGCGTGCACTACGTGCTGCACGCACCGCAGGGCGACACCTATGCGGATCTGCTGTTCACCATGATCGAACGTCTGCCGCGGCGGCCGCCGGTCACCTACACCACGTTCCAGGCTCGCGATTTGGGCGCAGACACCGCGGAGTTGTTCCAACGGGCGGCCGCCGAAGCCTATGAGCGTTTCCAACCCCAGGCGATGCTGGTCGGCGCTTCGTGCACGGCCGAGTTGATTCAAGATGATCCGGGCGGCCTGGCTCGAGCGCTGCGGCTCCCCATCCCCGTCGTTGCGCTCGAACTGCCGGCCTATCAGAAAAAGGAGAACTGGGGCGCAGCCGAAACCTTTTATCAACTGGTGCGCACCATGGCGGCGCGCGAAATGCCACCGCCCGGCTTCAAACGCCCGCCACGTGAGGCGGATGTGCGGGCGAGCTGCAACATACTCGGGCCGACCGCACTGGGTTTCCGGCATCGCGACGATCTGCGCGCCGTGACTGAAATTCTCGACCAGCTCGGCGTCGACATCAACGTGATTGCGCCGCTCGGGGCGAAACCTGCGGACCTTGCCCGGCTGGGGGAAGCGGACTTCAACGTGGTTCTTTATCCCGAAATCGCCGCGCAGGCGGCACAGTGGCTCAGCCGCAGCTTCGATCAGCCGGTCGTCAAGGTCATTCCCTTGGGGTTGGCGTCGACCCGCGAGTTCATCGCCGAAGTGGCGCGCACCGCGGGTGTGGATCCCTCGCCGGCGCTCGTCGGCACGCCCTCGCATTCGCAATGGTATGCCCGCTCGGTGGATTCCACCTACCTAACCGGGAAAAGCGTCTTCATATTCGGCGACGCGACGCACGCGATCGCGGCAGCGCGTATCGCGGCCGAGGAGTTGGGGTTGACGGTGGTGGCCCTGGGTACGTACAGCCGCGAATTCGCCCGCGACGTGCGCGAGGCCGCCGCCAAGTACGGATTGGAGGCACTGATCACCGACGACTATCTGCAAGTCGAAGCACAGGTCGCGGAACTGCAGCCTGAACTGGTGCTCGGCACGCAGATGGAGCGCCACATCGCCAAACGGCTTGGCATTCCGTGTGCGGTGATTTCCGCGCCGGTGCACGTACAGGATTTTCCGGCACGCTACTCGCCGCAGATGGGATTCGAGGGCGCCAACGTCATCTTCGATACCTGGGTGCATCCCTTGATGATGGGCCTCGAAGAGCACCTGCTCACCATGTTTCGGGGCGACTTCGAATTCCATGACGGAGCACCGGCCTCACATCTCGGTTCCACGGCCGTCCTGCCCCGAACGCACTCGCAGCCGGCAGCGGGTGCCGCGAATGGCGCGCGAACCGCGTGGGCTCCCGAGGCGGAAAAGGAGCTTGGCAAGATTCCCTTCTTCGTGCGCGGCAAGGCGCGGCGAAACACCGAGCGATTCGCTGCCGATCGATCCGTTGAGCTGATCACCGTGGAGACACTCTACAATGCCAAAGCCCACTACAGCCGCTGACCGCACCAAGATTCGTTTCGTCATCGTGACCATGGACAGTCACCTCTCCAGCGCCACGGCCCGCGCGGCACTTCGTCTGGCCAAGGACTATCCAGCTCTGTCCCTCACCATCCATGCGGCCGACGAATGGGGCAGCGATCCGACGGCCCTGCAGCGCTGCTGCGCGGACATCGCCCGAGGCGACATTGTGGTGGCCACGATGCTGTTCATGGAAGACCACTTCCTTCCGGTGCTGCGGGCGCTGCAGGAGCGGCGCGAGCATTGCGACGCAATGATTTGTGCCATGTGCGCCGCAGAAGTCGTGCGATTGACCCGCCTCGGGCGGTTCTCCATGGACGGCTCGCAGACCGGTGCGATGGCGCTGCTCAAGCGCCTGCGGCCGAAGAAAAAGGAGGGCGCGGAGGCGAATCGCACGGCGGGTGCGGACCAGATGAAAATGCTGCGGCGGATTCCGCAGCTGCTGCGGTTCATACCCGGCTCGGCGCAGGACGTGCGCGCGTACTTTCTTACGCTGCAATACTGGCTCGCGGGCTCCGAAGTCAACATCGAGAACATGGTGCGCTTTTTGGTGGGTCGCTATGCCGCGGGAGCGCGCGCCGTGCTCAAGTCAGCCACGCGGGTGGCGCCTCCGGCATCGTATCCGGAGGTGGGGGTCTATCACCCGCGCATGAAGGACCGTTTTAGCGAGCGCGCGGAGGACGTGCCTTTCTCGCCTGGCCCCAAAGGGAGCGTGGGCCTGCTCATGCTGCGCTCCTACCTGCTCGCGGGCAACGCCGGCCACTATGACGGCGTAATCAGCGCTCTCGAGGCGCGCGGTCTGCGCGTCATTCCGGCATTTGCGTCCGGCCTCGATTCCCGGCCTGCGATCGACAAATTCTTCGTCAGGGACGGCACGCCGACAATAGACGCGCTGGTCTCGTTGACCGGGTTTTCGCTCGTGGGAGGCCCGGCGTACAACGACTCGAAGGCGGCGCAGGACGTCTTGGCTTCCCTCGATGTGCCCTATCTCGCCGCCCACCCGCTTGAATTTCAAACCCTCGAGCAGTGGGGTGAATCCGAACGCGGACTTCTGCCGGTCGAGACCACGATCATGGTCGCCATCCCGGAACTCGACGGCTCGACGGGTCCGATCACATTCGGCGGCCGACCCGGCGGCCCCGGAGTCACATGTACGGGCTGTCAGCACGCATGCACATTCACGGAATCGCGTCCGGTGGCCGACATGCATTCCTGTCCGGAACGCGCCGGAATGCTCGCCGCCCGCGTCGCCAAGCTGGTCGCGCTGCGGCGCGCCGCGCGGGCCGAGCGCAAGGTCGGCATCGTTCTATTCAACTTCCCGCCCAATGCCGGCAACACCGGGACGGCCGCCCACCTGTCGGTGTTCGAATCGCTGTACGGCACGCTGGCTGCGATGCAGGCCGCCGGCTATCGCGTGGAACTGCCGGCGGATGTCGGTGTGCTGCGCGACTCGATCATCAATGGCAATGCGGGCCAATTCGGTGCGCTCGCCAATGTGCACATGCGAATTAGCGCGAATGATCATGTGCGCCGCGAGAGCCATCTGAAGGAAATCGAAGCGCAGTGGGGCCCCGCACCCGGCAGGCAGCAAAGCGATGGATCCTCGATCCACGTGCTCGGCGAACGCTTCGGCAACATCTTCGTCGGCATACAGCCCGCCTTCGGCTTCGAAGGCGATCCGATGCGCCTGCTGTTCGAGAAGGGGTCCGCGCCGACTCATGCCTTTTCCGCCTTCTACCGGTTTCTTCGCGAGGACTTCGGCGCCCACGCGGTGCTGCATTTCGGCACCCACGGCGCACTGGAGTTCATGCCCGGCAAGCAGTCCGGCATGTCGGGCGCTTGTTGGCCCGACCGGCTGATCGGTGATCTGCCTAATTTGTATCTCTACGCGTCCAACAACCCATCCGAAGGAACGATCGCCAAACGCCGTGCCGCCGCAACACTCATCAGTTATCTCACGCCCCCGGTGACCAACGCAGGTCTTTACCGCGGACTGATCGAGTTGAAGGAATCCCTCGATAGCTGGCGCGCGAACTCATCCGGCGACATCGCGCAGCGTCAGTCACTGCTTGATGTGATTCAAGCGCAAGCGGCGGCGCTCGAACTGATCCGCGCGGAATCGCGGTGGCTTGCCGCCGATGCGGACGCCGGCATCGCCAAGCTGACGGGGCAAATACTGGAACTCGAGTACGCCCTGATACCGCACGGACTTCACGTCGTGGGACGCCCGGCGTCGGCGGCAGAGCGGATGGATTTTCTGGCTGCGATGGCCGACTCCATGCCGGCCTCGGCAGGCCTCGACAGCGGTGCGTTGCGTCTCGCGGTGCAAGCCATCGTTGAGGGCAGGACACCCGAAGCCGCCTTGAGCGCCGCCGGTCTGACCTCCGGCGATGCGACACTCACCCTGCTGCGCGCCTTGCATCAGAGCAACGCCGAGTTGTCGGACAACGGGGAAATTCGCGCGATCCTGCATGCGCTCGACGGCGGCTTCCTGCGGCCCGCGCCCGGTGGCGACGTGGTGCGCACGCCTTCGGTACTGCCGACGGGTCGCAACTTGCACGGCTTCGACCCGTTCCGAATGCCGAGCGCCTTCGCGGTCCGTGATGGCGCACGTCAGGCGCTGCGGCTCATCGAAAGACACATGGGCGAGGGCAACAAATTTCCCGAATTGGTCGCGTTGGTGTTGTGGGGAACCGATAACCTGAAAACCGAGGGCACCGCCATCGCCCAGGCCTTGTCGCTGATGGGTACCCGACCGCGATTCGACGCATACGGCCGCATTTCCGGGGCGACGCTGATTCCGCTCGAAGAGCTTGGCCGGCCCCGCGTGGACGTCATGGTGACCTTGTCGGGTATTTTCCGCGACCTTCTGCCCTTGCAGATCAAGCTGCTCGCCGAAGCGGCGTTCCTCGCGGCGTCCGCGGACGAGCCGCTCGACCTCAACTTCGTCCGTTCGCACGCGCTGCGCTACCAAGCGGAGCACGGTTGCGATCTGGAGACCGCCGCGCTGCGGGTGTACGGCAACGCCGAAAGCACCTACGGATCGAACGTGAATCACTTGATCGAGAATGGTCGCTGGAACGACGAGAACGAACTGGCCGAAACTTACACCCGTCGCAAGAGCTTTGCCTACGGGCGGGCGGGCCGGCCGGTGCCGCATGCAAAACTGCTGGCGAGCGTTCTGGCGGACGTCCAGCTGACTTATCAGAATCTGGACTCGGTGGAACTCGGTGTAACCACGGTGGACACCTACTTCGACACGCTCGGCGGCATCAATAGTGCGGTGCGGCGCGTGAAAGGAGGACGGGAGACACCCGTGTATATAGCCGATGCCACCGCGGGAAGCGGCGTGGTGCGCACGCTGTCGGAACAGGTGGAACTCGAGACGCGCACACGTACTTTGAACCCCAAATGGTACGAGGGGATGCTGGAACACGGCTACGAAGGGGTGCGGCAGATCGAAGCACACGTGACCAACACGATGGGCTGGTCGGCGACGACGGGTGAGGTGCAGCCGTGGGTCTATCAACAGATCACCCAAACCTTCATTTTGGACCCCGCGATGCGGGCGCGTCTTGCGAGGCTCAATCCGACAGCCTCCGCCAAGGTGGCCAACCGCCTGCTCGAAGCCTCCAGGCGCAAGTACTGGCAGCCCGATGACAAGATGCTGGCGGCGCTGCGCACCGCGGTTGAGGAATTGGAAGATCGGCTCGAAGGCATCTATGAAGGGGTCGCCGCATGAGCACCGCCACGGTCCCGGTATCGGCGCTCAAAATCCGCACCGCACGTCCGGCTGACGGCGAAGGCAGCGTTCAGGTTTCGCTCGATCCGAATCTCAAGATTGGCAACGCCAAGGTGTTCGCGGTCTACGGCAAGGGCGGCATCGGCAAGAGCACGACCTCATCGAATCTCTCGGTTGCATTCTCAAAACTCGGCAAGCGGGTGCTGCAAATCGGCTGTGATCCGAAGCACGACTCCACTTTCACGCTCACCAAGCGGCTCATGCCCACCGTCATCGACGTGCTCGAGACGGTCAACTTTCATTCCGAGGAGCTGCGCATCGAGGACTTCGTCTACCAGGGCTACAACGGGGTGATGTGCGTCGAGGCCGGCGGGCCGCCCGCCGGGACCGGCTGCGGCGGCTACGTGGTGGGCCAAACCGTGAAGCTCCTCAAGGAGCACCATTTGCTCGAGGACACGGATGTCGTGATATTCGATGTACTGGGGGACGTCGTATGCGGCGGCTTTGCCGCACCGCTGCAGCATGCCGATCGCGCGCTGATCGTGACCGCGAACGATTTCGATTCCATATTCGCGATGAATCGCATCGTCGCCGCCATCCAGGCCAAATCGAAAAACTACGCGGTACGCCTCGGAGGCGTCATCGCCAATCGCAGCGCCGGTACCGATCAGATCGACAAGTACAACGCGCGCGTCGGACTCAAGACCATGGCGCGATTTCCGGATCTGGATGTGATCCGCCGCAGCCGCTTGAAGAAGGCAACCCTTTTCGAGATGGAAAGTTCGCCGGAATTGGCTGCGGTCCAAACGGAATACCTGCGGCTCGCCCAAGCGCTGTGGGACGGAAACGACCCACCCTTGATCGCCGAATGCATGAAGGACCGCGATATCTTTGATTTATTGGGATTCGACTGATGGCCACCATGCACTACCAGACACGCCGCACTCAGCTGCAAACCTACTTCGATCGCACGGCGGTCGAGGCATGGGCCCGTCTCACGTCGACGGCGCCCGTCAGCAGGATACGCGCCACGGTGCGCGCCGGCCGCGACCGGATGCGCGCCACCTTGCTCGGGTTTCTGCCGGCGAATCTCATCTCAACCACACTTTTGGATGCCGGTTGCGGTACCGGGGCACTCAGTGTCGAGGCGGCGCTGCGCGGTGCGCACGTGATCGCCATCGATCTGTCGCCGACCCTGGTGTTGCTTGCGGGTCAACGGCTGCCGACTTCGCTGGGGACCGGCCGGATCGATTTCCGCGTCGGCGACATGTCCGATCCGGCCCTCGGTCCATTCGATCATGTCGTTGCCATGGACTCGTTGATTCACTACGCCCTCGAAGACGTCGTGCTGGTGCTGGCCGGTTTCGCGGCGCGCACCAGCCGCTCGATTGTCTTTACGTTTGCGCCGAAAACCCCGCTCCTGACACTCATGTGGTGGGTGGGACGACTGTTCCCGCGCGGCAATCGAGCCCCCGCGATCCAGCCCTTTTTCGAGTACACGCTGCGGCGTCGACTGGCGCAAGCGCCGGGGCTGATCGGCTGGCGCGTGGGGCGCACGCAGCGCATCGCCAGCGGCTTCTACACCTCCCAGGCCATGGAGCTGATCAAACAATGACCCGTCTCAGCGAGAAACTTGTTGGTCGATGGATGCGGATCGGCACTGAATTTCTGCCGTTCGCCGACGCCGCGAGCGCGGAGCTGCCCTTGAGCCGGCTGTTGCGGTTATCGCTGTTTCAGGTATCGGTGGGCGTCGCCATGGTGCTGCTGATCGGCACACTCAATCGCGTGCTGATCGTTGAATTGGGGGTACCGGCGTGGCTGGTGTCCTTGATGGTCGGTCTGCCTCTGGTATTCGCCCCGTTTCGCGCGTTCATCGGTTTTCGCTCCGACAACCATCGCTCCGCGCTGGGTTGGCGGCGCGTTCCCTACATCTGGATGGGTACGCTGCTCCAATTCGGCGGACTCGCCATCATGCCGTTCGCTTTGCTGATTCTCTCCGGCGACACGCACGGTCCGGTCTGGATCGGCCAGGTGGCATCGGCCTTCGCATTCCTATTGGTCGGGGCGGGCTTGCAGACGACGCAGACCGCCGGGCTCGCCCTGGCGACCGACCTTGCCCCTGAAGCGGTTCGGCCGCGGGTCATCGCCCTCATGTACGTCATGCTGCTCGTGGGAATGGTTGGTGCCGGACTCACCTTCGGCAGGTTGTTGGCCGATTTCAACGAGATTCGCTTGATTCAGGTCATTCAGGGAGCCGCCATGTTGACCATGGCGCTGAATATGACGGCTCTTTGGAAACAAGAGGCGCGTGGCTCAGCGAGGCCGATGGTGGAGGGCCCAACCGCGAAATTCCGCGACTCCTGGGGTCAGTTCACCCAGCATGCCCGCGCGGTCCGGTTCCTGGTTACGGTGGGACTGGGCACTGCTGCGTTCAACATGCAGGACATCGTGTTGGAGCCATACGGGGGTGAAGTTCTGCATCTGCCGGTGTCCGCCACGACGGCGCTGACCGCCATGCTGGCGGGCGGCATGCTCGCGGCATTTGCAATCGCGGCCAGGTTTCTCGGCCACGGCGCCGATCCTTATCGTATCGCAGCCTACGGTGCGGTCATCGGGTTGTTTGCCTTCGCCGCGGTGATCCTGGCGGCGCCCATGGACGCGCCCCTGCTGTTTCGAGTCGGCGTGCTGACGATCGGGTTCAGCGGCGGATTCTTCTCGGTGGGCACCCTGGCCGGTGCCATGGCGCGCGAACGCAATGGCGAGAGCGGACTGGCGCTCGGCGCCTGGGGTGCCGTCCAGGCCACCAGCGCGGGACTTGCGATTGCGCTCGGCGGTGCCATACGCGACGGCGTCACAAGCCTGGCCGTTCACGGATCCTTGGGCTCAACTCTCGCGGGAGCCTCAACGGGCTACAGCGCCGTGTATCAGATCGAGATCATTTTGCTGTTCGCGACCCTGGTGGCCATCGGGCCCCTGGTTCGCTCCGGAAGCGACGATGCAGTCGCGAACCGGAATTCAGGTTTGTCGAGTTTCCCAATTGAATCAAATTAGCAAGGGGATTTCCTGATGAATACCGGGACTGGGGCCATTACCGCCTATATAGACGTTCCCCAAATCGCGCTTTACGTGTTTTGGATCTTTTTTGCCGGCCTTATCTATTATCTCCACCGCGAGGACAAGCGTGAGGGATACCCGCTCGAATCGGATCGTTCGGGAGGACGCATTACCGTCCAGGGGTTTCCGTCGATGCCGAAACCCAAGATCTATCGCGCCCACGATGGCCAGATCACGGTGTCACCGCGCGCAGAGAAAGATCCGCGTCCAATCATGGCGAAGCCCTCCGCTCCCTTTCCCGGCGCGCCATTGGTGCCCACGGGCAATCCCATGCTGGATGCGGTGGGACCCGCATCCTACGCACTACGGGCCACGCACCCAGATACGCTTCTAAATGGCGAACCGATGATCGTACCCTTGAGCGCCGACCCGAATTTCTCGGTATCGCTCAAAGACTTCGATCCACGCGGTATGGAAGTGTACGGTGCCGACGCGGTTTTGGGTGGCGTGGTGACGGATATCTGGGTGGACCGCGCGGAACCGCAAATCCGCTATCTGCAGGTGGATACGACGAACGCGCGGCGCGTACTTTTGCCGATCTATTACACGAGGTTCGACAAGGTCCGGCGGCACGTCAAAGTGAAGTCGATCCTCGGATCGCAATTTGCGACGGCTCCCGCGCACGCCAACGCCGACTTCGTCACGCGCCGGGAGGAGGATCAAATCATGGCCTACTTCGCGAGCGGGCATTTGTACGCCACCGCCGCGCGCTCCGAGCCGCTGCTATGAGCCACGATCATTTCGACTTCGAACCGGTCCGTGGACTGCCTGCTTTGCTGCCGGCAGGAGAGCAGCTTCTCTGGCAAGGCTCCCCGGAGTGGAGGTCGCTGGCCATCCGTGCCTATCACGTGCGCAAGATCGCCATTTATTTTCTGCTGCTCGTCCTGTGGCGCATCGAGGTTGGGATCAGTGCGGGGCATACACCGTCGGCGATCGCCACCTCGTGCCTGTTCCTGGTGGGGTTGGGAAGCATCGCCACCGGCGTCCTCTCGCTGCTGGCGTACTGCAACGCGCGTTCGACGGTCTACAGCATCACCAGCCAGCGCGTGCTGCTGCGTCACGGAATTGCGGTGCCGTTGACGATGAACGTGCCCTACGCCTTGATCGACAAGGCCGCATTGAAGAGCTCGCCGAACGGCACCGGGGACATCGTATTGACGCTGTCACGCCGCGAGCGCGTGGGCTACCTGATCACCTGGCCCCATGTGCGTCCCGGGCGATTTTCGCGCCCCGAACCGAGCTTTCGGGCGCTGGCCGACGCCGCAGGTGTCGCACATATCTTGGGCGCAGCTTTGGCGGCGCAAGCGGGCGCCGCGCCCGACCCGTCAGAGAGGTTGCAACCCGCACTGCCCGTCGCGGCGAATTATCAACAGGCGGCCGCCTGATCATGACTCAGGCCGCTGAAAATCCCAAGCTCCCGCGCGGATTCATCCTCGCGGCGTCCGGGATGGCCGTGTTGGCGCTGGTGATGGTGAGCATTGCGCGACTCACGGGCTACCAACCTGACCATCCGCCGGCAAGTACGGTCGTGGCGGTGCACGACCTGCGGTTCGTGGACCGGCCCGACGGCGCCGTGCTGGTCTATGACGCGGCGGATGGGCGGCTCACCTACACCGTGAAGCCCGCCACGAATGGCTTCTTGCGCGGCGTACTGCGGGGTCTGGTTCGCGATCGGCGCGCCAACCACATCGATTCGGCGCCGCCCTTCCGGCTCACCCGGTGGGCGGACGGACGGCTCTCACTCGATGACCCCTCGACCGGTCACCACGTGGATCTTGAAGTGTTCGGACAAACCAATGCCAGCGCATTTGCCGAAATTTTCATGGCCGATGAAAATCATGGAGACACCACATGATCGACGAAGTGATCAGCATCGATTCTGCGCGCGCCGCCACGCGCAAGGCCGAGAGCGATACGCTGTTGAATCCGCGATTTTACACCACCGACTACGCGGCCCTCGAAAATCTCGATGTGGAACCGGTGCGCGCCGAGTGGAACGAGATGATGTCGGCTTTTCGCCGCGACGTGAACAAGGATCATTTCGAGCGCAACGCGCAATTTGACGCCGAAGTGAACACGCTTCCCGCTTCCTTGCATCAGGAATTCCTCGATTTTCTGATCAGCTCGGTCACGGCCGAGTTCTCCGGCTGCGTGCTATACAGTGAGATCAAGCGCAAGGTCCGCAATCCCGACATACGGGACCTCATGGGATTCATGGCGCGCGACGAGGCCCGCCACGCGGGATTCATCAATCAGGCACTGAAGGATTTCGGCGTCGGTGTCGACCTGGGTTTGCTGAGGCGCGACAAGAAATACACGTATTTTCGTCCGAAATTCATTTTCTACGCGACTTATCTGTCCGAGAAGATAGGCTATGCGCGCTACATCACCATTTTCCGGCATCTCGAGAAACATCCGGAGCACCGCTTCCACCCCATCTTCCGCTGGTTCGAACGCTGGTGTAACGATGAGTATCGCCACGGCGAAGCATTCGCGCTGTTGATGCGGGCGCATCCGCATCTGCTGCGCGGTCATAACAAGCTATGGATTCGCTTTTTCCTCCTGGCGGTCTTTGCGACCATGTATGTCCGAGACCATGCCCGTCCGCTGATGCACGAGGCTTTCCGGCTCGATCCAACGGATTACGATTTTGCCGTATTCCGAATCACCAGCGAAATATCGAAACAGGTGTTTCCACTTTCGCTGGATTTGGAGAACCCGAAATTTCGGGCGGGTTTGGAGCGCTTGCGCCGCATTGCCCTGGCCACCACCGCGGCCAAGATGCAGGGCGGACCGATCGGTGCGCTCAAACGCATCGGACTTGCCGCCGCCGCCGCCACCAGCTTCGCCCGACTCTACATCCTGCCGGTACAGCGCCATGCCTTGCCGGAACAGGTGTGCATGGCGCCTGCCTGGTGAAGCACTTCGGTCCCGACCGAAATCGAGCTGTACGATGATCGATTTTGTCATACCGGCAGCTTACGCCGCCCTGGTTTGGTGGTTTGCCACCGGAGTCATCCTGTTTCTCGACGGACTGCCGCGTCACACTTATCGGTGGAGCATGAGCGCGGCCAGTGTCGCGCTGGCGATCGTGGCGGTCGAAATGA
>Ga0181534_10000447_pt1 | contig 28986 bp, 26 predicted proteins | sample PEATcosm2014_Bin_37_FD_119758 | JGI IMG/M metagenome (GOLD analysis project Ga0181534, IMG submission 119758) | Peatland microbial communities from MTU Mesocosm Facility, Houghton, MI, USA - PEATcosm2014_Bin17_10_metaG | ecosystem: Environmental > Terrestrial > Soil > Wetlands > Peat | place...
CAGCAGACCACGGTGCAGGCGCAGGATAAGCCGGTCAACCGCATCGATCTCAAAGAAGGCGCGACAGTCGAGGATCTGGTGCAGGAGTTGCAGCGTACCGGAGCCGGAGCGCGCGACGTGATCTCAATTCTGCAAGCGATGAAGGAGGCCGGCGCTTTGGAGGCCGACCTGGAAGTGCTTTAACCGGGCTGAGTTTCGTTGGAGGTTTTTGAATGTCCACGGTTGCCGCAATCAATTCCGCTCTTCCAGTACCGGCTCAAGGGACGCCCCCGCCACGGCTGGTGAATGCGGCGCACGAGTTTGAAGCGCAGATGATGAAGGAGTTGCTCAAGCCGATGACCCACGGCGATGCATTGACCAATGACGGCGATGAGGACGAGGGCTCAGGCGGGGCGCTGGGCGAGTTTGCCTCCGAGGCTCTGGGCCGCGCCTTGAGTGACCGCGGCGGTTTCGGTATTGCGGCCAGCATCGTGAAGGAACTCGCGCGGCCAGTAAACCATTCTGCTGCAACAACAGTTTCCCAACCTGGTAATAATTCCCAAAGTATGCGAGTAACCGGGAATCGGCACACCGATACCGTAATGAAGCCGCCCCAATGACTAGAGTGATTAGTGAATGGGTCGATAAACAGGACAGGAAGCAACTTCTGAGGCTGCAAGCTGCCTCTGTGACGGATCAGCAACCTCTCAAGGAGAAAGAGAAATGGACATTCGAAACAGTCTGGATGGATTGAAATCGCTGCTGGGAGTAACGCCCGCGGCCCCCCCTGCGATTCAGCCGCGAGCCGGCGGCAGCAGTGGCGCGACAACCGTTGGCAGCCTGGGCAGCGACCAGGCGACGGTGAGCAGCGCCGGGAGTGAAGTATCTCAGACAGCCTCTGAGCCGGCTGACCGGACCGAGAAGATCGTCGGAATCCAGGCGGCCCTGGCCTCGGGAAACTACAGTGTTCCTCCGGCGGCTGTGGCTGTAAAGGTTGTGGATGCGTTGTTGAACCAGGGTTGAACTCTGCTGGCCCCAGCCCTGGTTTTTCACTGGAAGAGATGGATGGCCATGCCTCACCCGCTGTGCGTTCAGCCGTGCAGGAGGAGAGACTGGCTTCGTTGCGGGGGCGGTTGAACTGTGAGTTGCCCAGAACAACGGAAAGGAATGCGGGTGATGGGGGAGCAGGCGGCAGACCGGGTAAAGCCGGCTCTGAGAGAACTGGTGGTAGAGGCCTCGCGGGCGCTTGCACGGCTGGATGCGGACCGGCTCGAGGAACTGGCGTTGACCTGTCAGGTTTTGAATCGCGATATGCATTGCGCTCCGGTGTTGACCGGCGCCGGCACTCGGCGCGATCTGGCCGGCGAGGCGCGGGAGGCGGTTGCGGATCTGGCGGTCTTTGGCCGGGTACTGGATGCGACGCGCGCGAATCTGCATGTGATGTGCCGCCTGCGCGATCTGCGCCAGGGGCGGCGGGAGTATGTCAGCGAACGGACAGCAGGGGAGCTGACCTCCATCCATTGGATCGGACCGGGAACGGAGAGCAAGCATGGGAACAATTAGTGCTGCGTTCGGCTTGATTTCACAGGCGCTGGATGCCGATCAGTCGGCGTTGAGCATTGTGTCCAACAACGTCGGCAATGCCAATACGCCCGGCTATACACGCGAGGTTCCGGACTGGCAGGAGAACGCTCCGATCTACGTCAACGGCGTTGCTTATGGCTCCGGGGTTTCACAAACGGGGCCAACCTCGATTCGAGACAAGGTTCTGCTGGAGAGGCTGAACCAGCAGCAGCAGCTCTCCTCGGCATCGAGCGCGCGGCTGACCGCGCTGGACAACGTACAAGCGCTTTTTCCGCCGGATTCAGGCACATCGAGCGCCAGCGCCGGGGATATTGGCAGCGACATCACCAAATTTTTCAGCTCCTTTTCTTCATTGGAATCGAATCCCACCGACAATGCGCTGCGCCAGCAGGTGCTTAGCTCGGCGACAACGCTGGCCGGAGATATTTCGAACGCCGCAGCCAGCCTGAATGGGCAGAAGTCCGCTCTGGACCAGGACGCCTCCGGGGTGACCAGCCAGGTGAACGCGCTGACCGGGGCGATTGCGCAGTTGAATCAGCAGATACAGTCCACTTCGCCCAATGCGGATGCGGGAACGCTCGAAGACCAGCGCCAGCAGGACATCGGCGCGCTCTCACAGTTGGTCGGCATCAATCAGACAACGACGGAGAACAACGGCCTTACAATCACCACCACCTCGGGCGCGCTGCTGGTCTCTGAAAGCCAGAGCTTCCAGATGACGACCGGGCCAGTGGCCGGGGTGACGCACTTCTTTTTGGGCGGCGCCGATGTGACTGCTTCGCTGGCCAGTGGCGGCGGCGAACTCGGCGGGGACTTGACCGCGCGCGATCAGGATATTCCCAACGCCCTCTCTTCGCTGGACCAACTGGCCTACAACGTTTCCACTCAAGTGAACACGGTGAACAACGGGGGAACCGATCTGGCCGGTGACAATGGCGGGGCAGGCGATATCTTCTTCCAACCGGCGGCGGTCGCTGGCAGCGCCTCGACGATGGCCGTGGTGATGACCGATCCCAATCATATTGCCGCCGCGGGACTCGGCCTCGGAACCGGAGACAACAGCAACGCGGTGGCCATGGCGAACCTGGCTAACCAGACGATTGTCGGCGGAGCGACGCCAACCAACTTCTACTCGAATTTCGTCACCACGCTGGGTTCGACCGTCTCCGGCGTGCAGACGGATAACACCGCGCAGGCCGCGTCGGTAACACAGTTGCAGACGCAGAATAATGCTCTCTCCCAGGTGAGCCTGGACGACGAGGCTTCGTCGATGCAGGTGCTGGAGCGCAGCTATCAGGCAGCATCGCAGGTTTTCACGCTATTGAACACGATCATGGCGTCGGCATTGAACCTGGGGGAACAAACGACGGTCACCTAAGCAAGCGCAGGCCGCTGAGGCGCAGGCGCGCGCGGCCTATGTTGGGTGGACCGTCACCGGTAACGGAGGAAAGCGATGCGGGTGGATCCGAGTTATATTACGAATCTGGTGAGTTCGCTGGACCAGACGCAGGTGAGCGAGCAACAACTCACATCCGAGCTGGCCAGCGGGGTGCGGGTGACGGCGCTGAGCCAGGATCCGGTGGCCTCGGGGGAGAATGTTCTGCTGCTCAACCAGATTCAGAAGGATGATTCCTTTACCGAAACATCTAGTCTGGTCAACGGGCAGTTGCAGGTGGCGGATTCGGCGCTGGGCAGCGTTGTCTCGCAGCTTACCCAGGCGATCACGCTGGCAACCAGCGGCGACAATGGCACGCTCAATTCCAGCGACCTCAAGTCCATCTCCAACCAGATTGCGGGTATTCGCGACGAAGTCGTTTCGCTGGCCAACAGCAGCTATCAGGGCCAGTACATCTTTGCCGGCGGCCAAACCTCGACGGCTCCTTTCACCGTCTCGAATGCAACCGTACCCGCCACGGTGACCTACAACGGCGACTCGGATGTGAACTTTCTCCAGACGCCAAACGGGCAAACCATCCAGCTCAATGTTCCGGGGAACCAGATATTTACCGCGGCAGGAACCAATGTGATTGGCGCGCTGAACCAACTGGTGGCCGACTTTGCTACTGGGGTCAGTTCCCCCGCGTCGGTGACGGACACGACGGCGCTGAATGTCGCCCTGAATTTCGTGTCGCAGCAGCGCGTAGTTGTAGACAATTCCATCACACGGCTGACTGCGGCCTCGGATGCGGTTACGAGTTCACAAACACAACTGACAGCCGCGCAGACGAACCTGATGCAGGCCGATTTGCCCACCATCTCCACGCAACTGTCACTGGCCGAGACCCAGCAGACCGCGCTTGAAGACGTGATCTCACAACTGGGTTCAGGCAGCCTCTTCAACAAGCTGCAAGGCTAAGACAGTTACCAGGATAGAAAGGGAATCAAGCCCGGCGAGTTGCCGTCAGGAGGCGATCTCAAGGTAAACTTGAAGAGAATGGACCACTCGCCGAACAGCAAGGTTCCTCAATCCCCTCAGACAACCGATCCAGTCCGTGCTGCCGCGCTCTTTGAGGAATCTGCGGCGATCATGGCCCGCCTGCGCGCCCCTGGCGGCTGTCCGTGGGACCGCGAACAATCCTTTGACTCGATCCGCAAATACACCCTCGAAGAGGCCTACGAAGTCTTTGACGCCATCGAGCGCCGCGATTTTCCGCATCTGGCTGAAGAGCTGGGCGACCTACTCTTGCAGGTCTTGTTTTATGCCGAGATGGCGGCCAATGAAGGGCATTTCACCATTGCCGATGTGCTGGAGCAGCTGAACCGCAAGCTGGTGCGGCGGCATCCGCATGTTTTTGGCGAAGCAGCCTCGCGGGCGGCAGGAAATCGCGCCGAAGTTGATGCCCAGGTGGAGGGTTCTTCAGCGGCCGTGTTGCGCAACTGGGATGAGATCAAGGCCGCCGAAGCATTGCATGGAGCAGACGCGGCATTGCATGCAGCCAATGCGCCAGCGGCGCAACAAGCTCCGGCATCGCGTCTTGATTCCGTGCAGCGCTCGATGCCGGCATTGGCCGAGGCAGCGAAGCTGGGAGCCAAGGCGCGCAAGGCGGGATTCGATTGGCCGGATTGGCGCGATCTGCTGCCCAAGCTCACCGAGGAGACCGAAGAGCTGGTCGCCGAGGCTGAATCCGCCGACCCAGCCCGCAATCCCGCGGTTGAAGCCGAACTCGGCGATTTGCTCTTTACGGTTGTGAATCTTGGCCGGCATCTGGGCGTGGATGCGGAGATAGCTCTGCGCGGCTGCAATCTACGCTTCCGGCAGCGTTTCAGGCAGATGGAGCTGGCATCTGAGAAACCACTTGAAGAATTGCCGCCAGCGGAGTTGGAAGCTCTCTGGGTTGAGGCGAAACGCAAACTCGCAGCCGTTTCTGAGCAAGTCGAGGCGCAGCCGTGATTCTGATTCGCGCCTGCGAGGGGTTCGACGAGCTGGAAGCTTGCGTGCAGCTTCAGGTTGAGACCTGGGGTGTCGAGCCGAGTGAAACAACGCCACGCAAGACCTTCCTGCTGGCGCAGAAAATCGGCGGCCAGGTGATCGGCGCATTCAATACCGGGCTTCCTGGAGCCAACCCGCAAGGCGGGCCGGAATCGCTGGTTGGATTCGCCTTTTCATTGCCTGGAGTGAAGGCCAGCAAAGAAAATCCACTCCAAGCTCCGCAGCCCTATCTGCACTCCCACATGCTGGCCGTGCGGTCGGAATGGCGCAATCAGGGGGTGGGTGCCCAACTCAAACGGGAGCAACGGCTTGAGGCGCTTTCAAGGGGAATTCGGCGCATGGAATGGACCTTCGATCCGCTGGAAATCAAGAATTCTTTCCTCAATATCCACAAGCTGGGCGTCACAGTTCGTGAGTATAGGGTGAATTTTTATGGTGTATCCTCATCTCGGCTGCAAGGTGGGCTGCCCACGGACCGATTGCTGGCCGAGTGGGAGCTTGATTCGCCGAGGGTAGAAGCGATTCTCGAGGGCCGTACTGTGGATCGATGCAGCATCACAGAACACATTCATCTCCCCGCCTCCATTTACCAGTGGAAGGCCTCGGAAGCAGACAGGGAACGGGCGCTTGCAGTTCAGTTGGAGAACCGCGGCAAGTTTCAAGAGGCATTTTCCCAGGGTTTGGCTGTACTTGACTTTTCGCTGGATAAAGAAGGCAACGGAATCTATGAACTGGGTTTCCCCGCTCAAGTATCTGGATATTCACCCAAAGGACCAGCACAAATATGAGAATTGATGCAATTATCCTTCGCGAGCTTCGTATTCCCCTTGTTCGTCCATTTGAAACCAGTTTCGGCATCACGCGCGACCGGCGCATTTTGCTGGCCGAGGTGCAGTCGGAGGGACTAACCGGCTGGGGCGAGTGTACGGCTGGCGAGCATCCGTATTTCTCTTCTGAATCCACGGACTCAGCATGGGCGGTCATTGTTCAGGAACTCGGCCCGATGCTGGCCTCCTCCGAGGTGAAGCATGGCGGCGATTGTCCGGGCATTTTTCGCCCCGTACGCGGCAACCGCATGGCCAAAGCCGCGCTCGAAAATGCGATCTGGGATCTGGAGTCGCAGCGCGAAGGAATTTCGCTTTCTCAACTGCTCGGCGGTGTGCGCGATGTGATTCCCTGCGGCGTCTCGGTGGGGATTCAGCCGTCTATCCCAGAACTGCTTGCTGTCGTTGAAAAGGAACTGGCCGCGGGTTATCAGCGCATCAAGCTGAAGTGCAAGCATGGCTGGGATGTGGATGTCTTTGAGCGGGTGCGCAGCCGCTGGCCGGCAATCTCTCTCAGTTGCGACGCCAACTCCGCTTACCGGCTGCGCGACTCGGAGCACCTCGCCAGCTTCGATGCCTTCGATCTGATGATGATTGAGCAGCCCCTCTGGCACGACGATTTCTACTACCACTCAATGCTGCAAAAGCAATTGCAAACGCCGATCTGCCTCGATGAGTCCATCCACAACCGGCGCGATGCGCTGGCGGCCATCGAAATGGAATCCTGCCGCATCATCAATATCAAGCTGGGCCGCGTGGGCGGATTCTCCGAAGCAATTGCGGTGCATAATGCGGCACAGGAACGCGGCATTCCCGTCTGGTGCGGCGGCATGTTGGAGTCCGGCATCGGCCGCTCCCACAACATCGCGCTCTCCACGCTGGAAAACTTCACGCTGCCGGGCGATGTGTCTGCTTCCGCGCGCTATTGGGCGGAAGAGATCGTCGAGCCGGAGATTTCTGTCTCTTCGGCAGGCGAGATCGCCATTCCCGATTCACCGGGCCGTGGCTATGAAGTGCGCAACGACCTGATCGAGAAGCTCACCGTCCGCAAGGAGACGATTCGAGCGCTGGAACTGGTGGGATAGGATTCATCCCGCTTCGTAAATCGACCTACGAACGTGTTGAAATACTCCGGATTTGTATCAGGGCATGACTTCAGTCATGCCGCAAATACGCCAAGATCAGGACGGGCTTTAGCCCCTGAGGGCGGACTTCTTGGCTTGAAGTACCCGTTCAACAAGGGCCCAGAGGCGTTAAGGGGATCCTCTCTATGTTCGTCAAAAACTACGGACTCTTCTGGCGGGCCGATGAAGTTGATTGGAGTCCCGGGCAAGGCGCAAGGGGAGCCTTCCGACTATTGGGCCGCAGGTCAAAGAATATTCCTACACTTCGTCTCGCGGACTTTCGCCATCAAATCGGCATTTACATTCTCTACGGGAATCACGGACCTATCTACGTAGGGCTGACGAAAGAGCAGGGACTCGGAAAGCGGCTTAAAGACCATCTGACGGATGAACTCGGAGGTCAATGGGACCGGTTTTCATGGTTTGGATTCCGCATTGTACTCAAGGGCAGGGATGATAACGGTTTATGTGAATTGAGGAAATTAGCTGAAGTTGGAATAGGTAAACCGCAGGAATTAATTGGAGATGTTGAAGCCCTCCTGATCAAGGCCATGGGACTCAACAATATCAAACAGATGAAGTTTTCAGACGCCGATGAGTGGTTTCAGGTCAAAGCGTACGAAGTGGATAAATACATGGAGAAAGTTATACGATAAGTGCCGAAGAGATCTGCTTCCGATAACGAACGACGTCCTGCTCCTTAGTTTTCGGCAATAAGCGCATCGTTATTTCATCTTGTGACCCCAATCAAACCGCCGCCCAATGATCGCTTTTACAATCCAATGATCGGTAGCCGCTGTCGGTCCGATGCCGACGCCGAAGTTGATCTCCCACTCTGGTGAGACATTCAGGTCAATTGCCGGAAAAATCTGTTGCTGCTGATCGTGAAGGCTGGCGATGTTGGTGATGCTGCCATAGTCGGCGTAGTACTCCACGCCTCCGGTGACTTTCTTGGTGAAATCGTAACTTACTTTTACGGCAGGTGAAAACCCAACGCCTTGATTCACATCCGGGCCGTGCCAGGTGCGCTCGAGCGCAGGATTAACGGCCCAGTACCAGCGGCCCGTTTGTTTATCGACGATAGGGCGAATCTCCCAGGTCCAGGTGTCAGGATCGTAGTCGGCTCTCTGATAACCCACCTCGGTGGAGAGGCTGACACCCACCGGCCAGCGCCATTTTTCCGGAACCCGCACGCGGGGCCGGATATGGTCGCCCACCCACTGCACACCGTGGCCGTCCTGCTCGCTGGTGAAGACGTAGAAGCCAACCTCGGACCAGTCGTTGATGCCCTCCGTCAACTCCAGGGTTTCGTGCTCCGCGCGGTTGGTGGGCAAGACGCCGCCGATGGTCTTGCGCTGGCCGTCCGCGGTGAAGTTGGAGTGCAGCTCGACCATCAGGTCGCCGGGCGCAACCGTCTCCGCGCCGTAGACCTGGATCTCGTAATTGCCCTGAGCTTGCGCCAAAGGAACGGCCATGCCAGCCAGGAGTAGAAGACAAAGAAGGAATTTCATTTGTGCTCCGGAGAGAAGTCTCAGTTGAGAGAGGAAAAGAAAGCGGTTACGCATAGCGAAAGAGGGTCATGAATCCCTCGTTCATGTGGTCCTGCTGATGGCAGTGGAAGAGCGTGTCGCCGGGGTTAGATGCAATCAGGTCGGCTTCCACCTTTGTTCCAGCCTCGACAATCACCACGTCCTTCTGCACGCCGCTCATCACCGCGCCTTTGATAGAAACCAGCACAAAGCTGTGCCGGTGCAGATGAACAGGATGGTCGTCCATGCTGCGGTTGTCAAAGATCAGCCGGTGGCGCAGACCCTCTTTAAGCACGACTGCATCAGTCTCAGGGTAGGATTTACCGTTGATCATCCAGCGATCCAGCGCCCCGTGGCCCTCGAAGCGGGAGGTAAAGACCAGCGGCACAGTTACGTCCGGCTTATAAACCACCGGCTGCGCATCTCCGAAAGCGCGGTAATCCCAATGCAGAGGCGCAGGCGCAGCTGGTTGCGGCTTGCCCGAACTCTCTGCATATTCGACGACCACGCCCATGCCGGAGTTGCGAAACCGTTCCCGCGCCTCGCCGAGAACCCAGACGCCGGGTGAGTTCATCGTCACTACTGTGCTGACCCGTTCCGCAGGACCCAGCCGGAGAGTATCGACGACTGCTTGCGTCGTTACCGGCTGTCCATCGAGAGCGAGAACCTGGAATCTGTGGCCGGCCAGCGCGATCCAGTGGGCTTCGGTGGCGCTGGCGTTGACAATGTGAAAGAGGACGCGCTGGCCTGCGCGGACCCGGATCGGGTCGCCGTGACCCAGCATCCGGCCGTTGATGGACGCGGAGGCATATTGGACCATCAGCGAGCCATCATCGCTGGCGGAATAGAACGGCTCCCAGTCACGTAGGGTGATGAACTGCTCCTGATCGTAGCTGCCGGAATTGTTCCGTGGCTCGACATAGAGGATGCCGAATTGGCCGCTGTACAGGCCCCGTTTCAAATCGCGCCCGGCCATAGCGTGGGTGTGATACCAGTGCAGGCCGGTGGGGCGCGGTGTGAAGTTGATCTGCGTCCGCCCGCCAGCGGGAATCATCGGCGCGCCTTCCTCCATCGCGCCGTCCACGGCTGGGGCAATCCATTGGCCGTGCCAGTGGACGATCTCTTCGCGGCTCAGCCGGTTCACTATCTCGATGTTGACCGGCTTGCCTTCTGTGACGCGCAGCAGCGGGCCTGGAACCTGGCCGTTGTATGCCGTGGTGCGAATCTTCTTTTTGGGGGCCAGTTCCCACTCCACCTCGGCGATTTCGATGCGGTAATCCGGTACAGATTGCACACTGGGGTTGGAAAGGCCGAACGCGCTCGACGTGTGCTGCGAGAACAGACCGGCAGCAGCCAGTCCTGCTCCGCGCAGAAAACTGCGGCGATCCGTAGAAGAAAACGGCAATGGAGCGGCTTGCGGGGGACATCGGCTGGGCGCAGTCATCGCTTCCATTATTGCGCCGATGGCGGACGGAACCCAAACCAGCTTGGGCGCTCCAGCGGGAATGGAACAATTCAACTCGCTCAAGCGTATCTGAGCTTCGGCGGCGCAACTTTTGCTCGCCGAATCGTGTCTTTACCATATGTGCGCGCAAGCGCAGTAGGCCGCACCGCAGGTGCCCGGAGGTTATTCGAGTGACGCCCCAGGAAGAACAGCTTCTCAACTCGCTCGTCGAGCGGGTCAGCCAGACACAATTGCAGGAAAAAGACCCCGACGCGGAAGCATTACTGAACAAGCAGCTTGGTTCAAACCCGGATGCGCTTTACATTCTGGCCCAGACGACTCTGGTGCAGAATATCGCTCTCGAGCAGGCGCAGGCGCAACTTACCCAGGCCAAGGCGCAACTGGCGCAAGCCCAGCAGCAGCCTGCACATGCCACCAGCTTTCTGGGCGGACTTCTAGGACATCGGGATCCGGAGCCGGTTGCGGCCCCTCTCGCTGTTTCAGCTCCGACGCCTGGGTATCAGCCGGTTTATGCGCCACCCCCGCCGCAATATGCCCAGCCGCAATATCAGCAGACTCAATATGTGCCCGTCGCCGGTGCGCAGCCCGGCTTTTTGCGCGGCGCGATGCAGACAGCGGCAGGTGTGGCCGCTGGAGCGCTGGCTTTTGAGGGAGTAGAAGCTGTACTGCATGGCATCGGCGGCTTTGGCCATCCAGGTTATGGCTGGGGCGGGCCGGGCTTTGGCATGGGTGGCGGCTTCGGCGGCGGCATGATGGGCGGGGGAATGATGGGCGGCGGCTTCGAGCGGCCCGTTGAAGAGACGGTCATCAACAACAATTACTACGACCAGCCCGGCGGCGAAGGCTCGGAACGCGGCGAAGAGCGTCATTTCAGCGATTCATCCGATGAGGGTGGCGCGCGGCTCTCCGATGCCGGCTATGACAGCGGCAGTGGCGATCAGGGCAACTTCGATGACTCCAGCGCCGATAACTCCGGCTCTGACGATGGAGGCGGTTTTGATAACTCCTCCTTCGACAGTAGCGGGAGTTTTGACGACGGCGGCTCTGGCGGCGGCGGAGATTTTTCTTGAGTATTTAAGCATTTTTGCTTTCTATATTGGAGACAGGACATTACAACCTGTCTCATAAATAGCACTCCGCAAATTTGCCGACTGTGAGACCCACATCAAAGCGGGTTGAATGCACTTCGCGAGTCAAAGAATTTGGTTTATGAGACAGGACATTAGTAACATTTCACTGCAATCTCTGCATAACCGGTGATACAGACTTCACGTCAAACGATGGAAGGACGGGCCACCAGTCAAAACTCCCAATCCTTCGCGACATGTCCCGTAAATCGGGGTCGGCATTACAGCGGTTCTCCAATTTCTATACCCCGGAACCACTACCGCTGAGTGGCTTTTTCATCAAGAAAAGTCACCTTGCACTTCGCTGGCAAGGGCACACCTATTGGAGAACCGCTCTAATGAATGCATCGTTCATGGTCGCTGCGAAATGGAGAGACAGAAGATGAATGTCATGCCTTGTTCTCGTCGCCGTATTCTGCTTCCGCTTCTCTCCGCCTTCCTTTTGTTGCTTGCCGGGTGCTCAGGCGGCTCTGGCTCACAAACCAAGTCGCCAACGACTGTAGTCATTGGCGTTTCCTCTATCAGCGTCACGGATGGCCAGCAGGTAACGTTGGCGGCGTATGTCAATCCGGGCCTCGCCACCGGAACCGTAACTTTCTATAACGGAACACACGCGATCGGGACTGCGGCGATCAGCTCCCCCGAGTTTTCAACCGTAGCAAGCGCTGCGCTTACGACAACCTTCTCTTCCGCCGGCACACAGAGCATCACCGCACACTATAGCGGGGACGATTTCTATTCGGCAAGCACCTCCTCAGCCGCATTGATCAGCGTGTCCAACGCTCCAATGGCGTCTTCGGTAACTCTGGCGGCCTCTACCACGACGCCGCTATACCAGACAAGCGTGACATTGACAGCCACGGTCTCTCCCTCAACTGCCACGGGTACGGTCAACTTCTTTAACGGCGGGACCATTATAGGCAGCGCGACAGTCAGCGCAGGCGCCGCCAGTCTAACCACTTCGTTTGCGGCGGGGGGCACGGCTACACTTCAGGCAGTCTACTCCGGCGACGATAACTATCTTTCCAGCACATCGAATTCGCTCACCATAAGTGTCAGCGGTCCGCTGGCGACGACAACAACTCTGATGGCCTCAGCCCCCGCCACCGCGATAGGCGACAGCGTCACGTTAACGGCCAATCTTGCTCCTGCAACAGCCACGGGCACGGTCACGTTTTATAACGGGTCGACTGCAATTGGCACTGCCAATGTAAACGCCGGTGTGGCCACGCTGAATACAACTTTTGCCAATTCGGGCAATATCGTCCTGAAGGCAGCCTTTGCCGCAAGCGCCTCGTGGGAAGCGAGTACATCGATGCCGGTTATCCTCTTCGTTTCCGGCGACACTCCCGACACCGTGGTGCTGCAGGTTGCGCCTTCCTCGATAGTCATCGGCTACTCTACAACGCTGACGGCCACGGTCTCGCCAGCCGAAGCGACAGGCTCGGTGGCCATTTACGATGGAACCAACGAGATCGGCGGGTACACGCTCACCGGGGAAGCATACACGTTCGTGCAGACCTTCATGAGCGCGGGTTCTCATAGTCTTACAGCGGTCTATTACGGAGACACGACGTATATTTCGAGCACCAGCAGCCCCGTAATTCTGCAGGTAAGCAACCCGGGATCAACGCCAACCACGACAACGCTGACGCTGAGTGAATACACGGGCAACATCGGAGACACCGTCACGCTGTCGGCCAATGTTGCTCCTCCGGAGGCTACCGGGCAGGTCGAGTATTACGATAATGGCGCATGGCTGGCAACAGTGCCGCTTTCACCCCCAGGGGCCGCCTGGTCACAGGCCTTCACGCAATACAACTCGAATAGCATCACTGCGGTTTACGACGGAGATGTAACGTATGCTCCGAGCACGTCCGGCGCGCAGGATCTCGAGCTAAGTAATAGCTCAGGCCCACCTCCCCCCACCTGCCCGACCGATCCAATACTTTGCCAGATCGAATGCCCTGCAGATCCAACCTGTCCTTCCGTCGTCAGCGGCGCGTTGGGAGCAGAGAAACGAAGAACCAGTCTGACTGATCCGCTGAAGCTCAAATGACCAGTCTTGAAGTTCGGAGCGGGTGCCCCAACTCCCAAGGACGATAGCTCACTGTTAAAGATTGAGGTCACCGGGATCCATTTTTCTAGGCTGACGGGAGAATCTTTCGTCGCGGTGCCTACCTTGAGAGAGTTTTTTTCGGCGTAATCGCCGTAACAGAGGCGCACGGGGCCTTCTCAAGATAAGTAGCTTTGGATGAGTTGAAAACAGGGCAACGCATTACGTCGTCTTCCCAGAGCAATGTAATCATACACTTATGGAAATTTCCGTCGACGGAAAAGGACTGGATTACCCGCTTGAACTTCCTCGGAGAGTCCATAATTTTTTCGGGTAGAACAAAAGGCGTACCCTGTTAAGTAAATAAGTACTAATTTTCCATATCGATATTTACTGCTTGACATCCATTAATGTGTCGATGTTTCCTGTGAGTAGTTAATCTGTTGATCTCCAGGGGGGAATGTCCGCACCGGGCATTGCCTGCGTTGTCACGAAGGGGTTTCGGCTTCGACAAAGAGCGGAAGCCGGCGTGTTGAGGGCGTGTTTTACTTCGCCATTCAGCAGCCGACGCATAGGCTTCCAGCAACGTCGCGCACGAACACTCCATGCTTTTCTGTCCCTTGCTTTGGGCTGGATCGTTGTTTCCCTTTGTTACTTTGGGAGGGAATCGTGTTCAAACGCTTGATCGATATTATGCTTTCCGCACTGCTGCTGATCGTCGCGCTGCCAGTGCTTACCGTTGCCGCCGTTGCTATCCGTATTGAGTCCGAAGGTCCGGCGCTTTTTCGCCAGGACCGGATGGGTCGCGGCTTTCGCCGCTTCAAGCTGCTCAAGCTGCGCACCATGAATTTAGCCGGAGATGGCCCCGCGTATACGCTCGGCGCAGATCCGCGCATTACCCGCTGTGGCCGCTGGCTGCGCAAGCTCAAAATTGACGAGCTGCCGCAGCTTTGGAATGTGCTCCGTGGCGATATGAGCCTTGTCGGTCCTCGTCCGGTGATTCCGGAGCTGGCGATGGAGTTCATGATCGCCTACACCAAGCTACTCGAAGTGCGTCCTGGGCTTACCGATCCGGCCTCGCTCAAGTACTGCCGGGAGACAGAGATTCTGGCTCTGGCCCCGGACCCCATGCGCTACTTCAAGACAGTCGTGACGCCGGATAAGCTGCGCATCTCGCAGGCTTATCTGCAAACATCCAATAGCTGGACCGACCTGCTGATCATCGCGCGAACCGGCCTGGCGATCATTCTGCCAATCCGCGGGAAGCTCAGTATGCCGGTATTTGCGCGGCAGGAGAGACAGCTTCCACTGCATCATTTTCAGGCTTCGGCAGCTTCGCGAAGAACCTACATCCATGCCGAAGGCGCGGACTCGCAATCGCGTGGCGAACAGCTCATCCAGATACCGGATTTCGCCGCCATATCCGGTAGAATCGCGGGAAAGCATCTTGCCTATCGTCATTTCAGGAGACAACGCGCGGGAGCAGATTTCGTACGGCAGCGCTTCTGGCTGCAATAACCGGAGCAGTGAAAGTAGTATCCTCTGTATTTAATGCAGAGGTTTGAATGAACCGTCTTTTTCTGCCTGATCTGTTGCTGGCCGGCGGCAAGGTGCAGGCTGGCGTAGGCTTGTTGACCGGTCCCGGCGGCATCGTGCTCGGTGTTATCGGGCCGGAAAACATTATGGATGCGGAAGTGGTTCGGCTGACAGGCAAGGCTCTGCTGCCCGGCTTGGCCAATGCTCATTCGCACAGTTTTCAACGGCTTTTTCGTGGCCGCGCCGAGGGCCGCGCCGTCGGCGGCGACACGTTCTGGATCTGGCGCGAGCAGATGTACCGCGCGGCGGGTTTCGTCTCTCCTGATTCGCTGTACGATGTTTCTCGCGCGGTCTTTCTGGAGATGCTGCTGAGCGGCATCACCGTCGTCGGCGAGTTCCACTATCTGCACAACCAGCCGTCTGGCCTGCCCTATGAAAATCCAAATCAGCTCGCACTGGAAGTGCTTCGCGCCGCGGAGTCCGTGGGGATTCGCATCTGCCTGTTGCGAACGGCTTATCTGCGCGCGGGCTTTCAACGGGAGCCGCATCCGGGCCAGCGGCGCTTCTATGAAGACAGCGAAGCGTACCTCAATCACCTGGAAGCGCTGATCGCTGCAGTTCAAGGCAAACCGCAGGTTACCGTCGGCGCCGCGCCGCATAGCATCCGCGCCGTGCCGCTGGAGGTCTACAAGCAGGTAGCGGAATTTGCGCGTCAGCAAAAAATCCCCCTGCACACGCACATATCCGAGCAGCCGGCGGAGAATCAGGCATCCCTGGCTGAGTATGGGCAGACTCCTGTAACTCTTGCCGCCGCCAATGGAATTCTCTCGCCGCAGACTACGCTGGTTCATGCCATTCATCTAACCAACGCAGAGTTCGACCAGGTTGCTGCTGCGGGCAGCACAATCTGTTCCTGCCCCACAACGGAGCGCAATCTCGGAGACGGCATCTTTCCCGCTGACCGCGCGGCGCGGCTAGGCATTCCGGTCTGCTACGGAACCGACAGCCAGGCGCAGATCGACATTCTCGAAGATGCGCGCCAAAATGAATACCACCTGCGCCTGGTGCGGCGAGAGCGGGGAATTTTGGACAACATTGACGGTGAGCCGATTGCCGCCCGGCTCTTCAATTCGACCACCGCTTCCGGCTATCGCGCTCTCGGCATCAGCGGAGGCAAGCTTGCGCAAGACGAACCGGCGGATTTCTTCACCGTGAACCTCGACGATTTGGCGATTCTCGGCCTTGATGCCGAATCGTTGACCGAGCAAGCGGTTTTTGCGCTGGGCCGTTCGGCGATTCGCGATGTAGCGGTGCAGGGACGGCTGGTCATCGAGGACGGCCAACACAAATTCGGCGATGAGATTCGCGCCCGCTATCGGGCGATTCAACAACGTTTTGCCAACGGAGAAGAGAAATGACCGCGCCCATCATTCGCGCACCGCGTGGAAGCCAGTTGCGCTGCAAAGGCTGGCAGCAGGAGGCGGCGCTACGCTGCCTGATGAACAACCTTGACCCTGAAGTTGCCGAGCGCCCGTCAGATCTGGTTGTTTACGGCGGCATCGGCAAGGCTGCGCGCAACTGGGAGTGCTACCACGCCATCGTTCGCGAATTGGAACGGCTGGGCGATGAAGAAACGCTCCTGGTGCAGTCCGGCAAGCCCGTCGCTGTTTTCCCCACGCACGATCTGGCGCCGCGCGTCTTGATTGCCAACTCCAACCTCGTCGGCCAATGGGCCAACTGGGAGCACTTCCACGAACTCGACCGCAAGGGCCTGATGATGTACGGTCAGATGACCGCCGGAAGCTGGATCTATATCGGCACACAGGGAATCCTGCAGGGAACGTTCCAGACCTTCGCCGCTCTGGCCGAGAAACACTACGGCGGTTCGCTGACAGGCAAACTCGTCGTCACCGGCGGCGTGGGCGGAATGGGCGGCGCGCAGCCGCTCTCTGTCACGCTCAACGGCGGAGTGGTGCTGGCCATCGATGTCGATCCCACTCGCATCGAGCGTCGCGTTGCAACCCGCTACTGCGACACGATGACTGCCAATCTCGACGAAGCCCTCAGGCTCTGTGAGGTAGCCCGGCGCGAAGGCCGCGCGCTTTCCGTCGGCCTTGTCGGCAACTGCGCCGATGTGCTGCCGGAACTGGTGCGGCGTGGTGTGCAAGTGGATGTTGTCACTGACCAGACCAGCGCTCACGATCCGCTGAATGGCTATATTCCGCAAGGACTCACCTTGAGCGAAGCAGCGGAGCTGCGCCGCGGCGATCCCAAGGAATATGTCCTCCGGTCGACGGCTTCGATGGTGGTGCATGTCAATGCAATGCTGGCTCTGCAACGCGCCGGAGCCATCGCATTCGACTACGGCAATAACATTCGCCGCTTTGCCTTCGACGCAGGCTGTACCGGCGCCTTTCTCATTCCCGGCTTTGTTCCCGAATACATCCGCCCGCTCTTCTGCACGGGGCAAGGACCGTTTCGTTGGGTCGCGCTCTCCGGCGATCCCAAAGACATCGACCGCACGGATGAGCTGGCGCTTGAACTCTTCCCTGACAACGAGATTCTTACCCGCTGGCTGCGCTTGGCGCGGGGCCGCTTCGCGTTTCAGGGCCTGCCCGCGCGCATCTGCTGGCTGGGCTATGGCGAACGCGCCCGCATGGGCGAAGCGATGAATGAGCTGGTGCGCAAGGGCGAGCTTTCAGCGCCGGTTGCCATTGGCCGCGATCATCTCGATACCGGCTCCGTCGCCAGCCCCTATCGCGAGACAGAAAAAATGCTCGACGGATCGGATGCCGTTGCCGATTGGCCGATACTGAATGCACTGCTCAATACTGCTTCGGGCGCAAGCTGGGTCAGCTTCCATCACGGCGGCGGCGTAGGCATGGGCTATTCGCTGCACGCGGGCCAGGTAACAGTAGCCGACGGAACAGCCAACGCGGCCAAGCGCATCCGCAATGTGCTCAACAACGATCCTGGACTTGGGGTAGTGCGCCATGCAGATGCGGGGTATGAACTGGCGCAAGAGACAGCAGCGAGCAAAAGCATTCATATTCCCAAGATCGGGAGTTAGGGAAACTCTGAGTGGGTAGCTGCTTTGAAAAGTCACGGCTTTACCTGTTGCGAAGGAATTCATTTGCAGACAGGCTTTGTATCAGGGCATGATTTCAGTCGTGCCGAAAAAGTCGCAAAATAGGCACTGGGCTTCAGCCCCTGAGGAATGTTTACTAGGAAAGTGCGGCTCGATCAGGGATTCCCTGGGAATGACGATATTTGCCATCATCAACATCGGCCAGCTCGTGACCCTCGCCGGTCCAGCGCGCCCGCGTGTGGGAAGAGAGCTGGGCGAACTCGGGATCACCAAAGACGCTGCGCTGTTGATTGAAGACGGCCGCATCGTTGCTGCTGCCTCCTACGCACAACTGCGCACAAAAATCTCGCCCCACACAGTGGTCATAGATGCGCAAGGCCGCTGCGTCACTCCAGGATTCATCGACGCACATACCCATCTGGTCTTTGCCGGCAATCGCGCCGCTGAATTTGAGCAGCGCATCGCTGGAGCCAGCTATCAGCAGATCGCCGCTGCCGGCGGAGGCATCCTCAGCACCGTCGCTCTCACCCGCGCGGCCAGTGAAGACGGCCTTCTCGCCATAGCTCGCAAACATCGCGACTGGATGCTGCGCGGCGGGACGACGACGATTGAAGCCAAGTCCGGCTACGGACTCGATCACGCAACCGAACTCAAGATGTTGCGTGTAATTGCTCGTCTCAATGCCGAAGGCCCGCTTGAAATCATTCCCACGCTGCTGGCCGCGCATACCGTGCCGCCGGAGTTCGCTGACCGTCGCGATGAATACATTCGCTGGGTCGCGGAAGAGCTGATTCCCGAGGTTTCTGCCGCAGGTCTCGCGAAATATTGTGATGTCTTTTGCGATGACCATGCCTTCACGGTCGATGAAGCCCGCATTGTGCTTACCGCCGCCCGCCGTCACGGCCTGGGCCTGCGCATTCATGCCGAGCAGTTTCGCTCCGGCACGGGCGCCGCGTTGGCTGCTGAGTTGCAAGCCGCGACTGCCGACCATCTGGAGACTGTGACTGAGGAAACACTGCGCCAACTGCGCGCGGCAAGTGTGCAGCCGGTTCTGCTGCCCGGTTCTGTTTTTGCATTAGGCCGCGAAAATTACCCACCGGCGCGGATGATGGTCGAGCTTGGGCTGCCGATTGTTCTAGCTACGGACTTCAATCCCGGCTCATCGCCTGTGCCATCGATGTCCTTCATGCTTTCACTGGCCTGTATCGAAATGAGACTGTCGCCCGCCGAGGCTCTAACCGCCGCAACCATCAATGCGGCATACAGCTTGAACCTCGGTAATGAGATTGGCTCTATGGAAATCGGAAAACGTGCCGATTTCCTTATTCATGAGTTCAACGATTACCGTGAGCTTGCCTACTTTGTCGCCGCCCCGGCCCGGCCCCGCGTTTTTGTCGCCGGAAAGGAAGTGACTCTGTGACCGTTCAGGAGATACTGCGCGAACTGGTTGGGATTCCCACGCCGTCCTCGGTCTCGAACCTGCCTCTGCTTGCATGGGTCGAGCGTCATCTTGCGGCCAGGGGTTGGCGCGCCCGGCGGTTTCCATTTACGGATGAGAAAGGAATCGAGAAGGCCAATCTGATTGCGCGCCCGGCGGGTTGCTCATTGGACGATCCATCGATTGGGCTGGCATTTATCTGCCATACAGACACGGTTCCGGTTGCGGCTGGCTGGTCATCGGCGCTGGAGCTTCAACTCCGCGATGGGCATCTGCACGGCCTGGGTGCCTGTGATGTAAAAGGCTCCTTAGCCTGCTTTCTCGCGGCGCTCGATGGCGCCTCGGCAGATGCGGCGGATCACGGCGTTGCCCTCATCCTGACCGGCGATGAGGAGGTCGGTTGCAAAGGCATTGAGCATCTGTTGAAGGAGACAAAGCTGCAGATTGGCTCCGCGATTGTGAGTGAGCCGACCTCGTTGCGCCCGGCGATTGCGGGCAAGGGCTACGGCCTGGCGCGCGTGACCATCAATGGAGTCGAGGCTCACTCGGCGTTTCCCTCGGAAGGAGCTTCCGCGATCAGCTTGGCTGCGCGATATATTTCGCGGGTGGAAGGTTTGTTGCAGGAATTCTCTGAGAATCAGAAAGCGCCGTTAGCGGCGAATCTGCTCTTCGATCCCCCTGTGACAACAGTGAATGTGGGCGTGATTGAAGGCGGCTCGGCGAAAAATATTGTGGCCGGCTTGTGCTCATTCCTCGTCGAGTGGCGGCCGATCCCCTCGGATGCGCCGCGGGCCGTGCTGACGGAACTGCAGTGGCTGGCGGATATCCTGCGTGTCGAAGAGCCGCGGGCGCACATCCATGTAGAGCTGCTGCGCGCCGAGCCAGGCTTTGCCCGCACCAACACCGGGCCTCTGGAGCAGAGGCTCAAGGAAATATCTACACTTGCAGGAGCCCCGATGCGCAATCGAACCGGCATCAGCTTTGGCTCAGAGGCTACCCGGCTCTCGCAAGTAGCCAGCGAAGTCATTGTGATTGGCCCCGGAGACATGCATACCGCTCACTCGGAACGGGAGTGCGTTCCACTGGCCCAGCTTGAAGAGTGGACGGGGACACTGCGAGTGTTGCTGACCGTCCGGAAAGAAGCGGGGATTCTGCAATAGTTGACCGCGATCTGCCCGGTCTTCGCGGGCCAATTTTCCGGATAGTTCTGGTAGGTCGGGGTTTTAACCCCGACATTGAAGCCATGCAAAATGATCGCGAGCTTTTATAGCGAAACCAGGGAGGTTGTATCCCGAAAGCACGTCCGTCCAGTTGACGCGACCATCAGGGAGCGGCAACCTTGCACAAAACTCAACAGGACACAGTAACCCTGGTTTCGCTCTAGCCCCTGAGGCAACACTCTCCTAACCTGACCAGCTGCATAAAGCCTCTCCCTTCGCCCTTACAGCTCCAAAAGATATATCCTAAAGATATTGGCCGAATCTTCTCCACGCCAGAACCAATCCAACAGGAAAATGACGAAAGCGCATCCACATCCATTGCAACAAGTTTTGAAAGACCGCATCGCCATCATCGATGGCGCGATGGGCACGACGATCCGCACTTATGGGATGAAGGAAGCGGATATTCGCGGCGAGCGCTTCAAAGGCTCAAAGAAAGACCTGCTCAATAACGGCGATCTCTTCAGCCTGACTCAGCCCAAGATGATCTGTGACATTCATCGCCGCTTTCTCGACGCCGGTGCCGACATCATCGAGACCAACACCTTTGGTGCGACCAGCATCACGCAGAGCGAGTTCTTTGTCGATGATCCGCGTGAGCATGGCGGACGCAAGGACCCCGATTTCTATCAGAAGATCATCGACGACCCTTTCCTGAATGACCTGGCCTGGGAGATCAACGAGACCTCCGCGCGCCAGTGCCGGGAGTGGGCCGATCGCGTGGCCAATGAGACAGGCCGTCAGCGCTTTGTTGCCGGAGCAATTGGGCCGCTGACCGTCTCGCTCTCGAACTCTCCCGATGCCGACGACTCCGGCTTCCGCGTCGTCACCTTCGATCAGGTCAAGACGGCCTATGCGCAACAGGTGCGCGCGCTGATCGCCGGCGGCTCGGACGTGCTGCTGGTCGAGACGATCTTCGACTCGCTCAACGCCAAGGCCGCACTAGTCGCAATCCGCGAGGTCTTCGATCAGGACGGTCTCACGGCCAGCAACAAAGAGCTTCCCGTGATGATCTCGGCAGCAGTAGGCCGCGGCGGCGAGACAATGATCTCCGCGCAGACCATCGAAGCCTTCTGGATCGCAGTACAGCATGTAAGGCCGCTGTCAGTGGGGTTGAATTGTTCCCTCGGTCCCGACCTGATGTACCCCTTTCTCTCCGAGTTATCGGAGAAGGCGACGACGGCAATCTCCTGCTATCCCAATGCCGGATTGCCGAACCCGCTTTCTGAAACCGGCTTCGATCTCGGCCCTCCAGACATGGCCCGCTTCCTCGCAAACTTCGCCAGCGACGGCCTGATCAATATCGCCGGCGGCTGCTGCGGCAACACGCCCGAGCACATTGCGGCCATCGCCAAAGCCCTTGAAGGTCAGCCGCCGCGCAAGTGGGAGACGCAATCATGACCACCAGGCCTCTGCGCCTCTCCGGCTCGCAGCCCTTCACTCAGCAGCCCGGTGTTTACATCCTAATCGGCGAGCGGACCAACGTCGCTGGTTCGCCGAAGTTCGCCAAGCTGGTCAAAGAAGGTAAATACGAAGAAGCGGTCAGCATCGCCCGACAGCAGGTAGAAAACGGCGCGAACGTCATCGACATCTGCATGGACGAAGGCATGATCGACGGCGTCGCCGCAATGTCGCGCTACCTGCAATTGCTGGCCAGCGAGCCGGAAGTTGCCAAGGTTCCCTTCATGGTGGACTCCTCGAAATGGGAGGTCATCGAAGCAGGCCTCAAGTGCCTGCAAGGGAAGGGAATCGTCAACTCCATCTCGCTCAAGGAAGGCGAAGCAAAGTTCCGCCAGAATGCTGCAACCGTGCTCAAATATGGCGCTGCCGCCGTGGTCATGGCCTTTGACGAGCAGGGCCAGGCAGCCACCTACGAAGAGAAGATTCGCATCTGCGAACGCGCCTATCGCATCCTCGTCGATGACGTCGGCTTTCCGCCCGAAGACATCATCTTCGATCCGAATATTCTCACCGTCGCCACCGGCATGGAGGAGCACAACAACTACGCCGTTGACTTCATCAATGCCACGCGCTGGATCAAGGCCAACCTGCCTCACGCCAAGGTCAGCGGCGGCGTTTCCAATATCTCCTTCAGCTTTCGCGGCAACAACAAAGTCCGCGAGGCCATGCACTCGGCCTTTCTCTATCACGCCATCGCCGCGGGCATGGACATGGGCATCGTCAACGCCGGCATGCTCGAAGTCTACGAAGAGATCGAGCCGGAGCTGAAGCAGCTCGTCGAAGATGTCCTGCTCAATCGCCGCCCCGATGCCACTGAACGCCTCGTCGACTTCGGCGAAGCCCTCAAATCCGCAGGCGGCGTTGTCGTCAGTGAGAAGAAGGCCGAGGAATGGCGCAACGGCACTGTCGAAGAGCGCCTCTCTCATGCGCTGGTCAAAGGCATCGATGCGTACATCGAGATCGACACGGAGGAAGCCCGCCTCAAGCTGGGCCGTCCCTTGCTGGTCATCGAAGGGCCGCTGATGGCCGGCATGGGCGTAGTCGGCGATCTCTTCGGCGCAGGCAAAATGTTCCTGCCGCAAGTGGTCAAGTCCGCCCGCGTGATGAAGAAAGCCGTGGCCCATCTAACTCCGTTTATGGAGATTGAGAAAGCGGAGAAGATTGCCGCAGGCGAGGTAGTCAAAGCTCAAGGAAAGATTCTGCTCGCAACGGTCAAGGGCGACGTGCACGACATCGGCAAGAACATCGTCGGCGTTGTGCTGGCCTGTAATAACTACGACGTCATCGACCTCGGCGTCATGGTCTCCTGTGAGAAAATTCTCGAACGCGCCAAGGCCGAGAAGGCCGACATGATCGGACTCAGCGGACTCATCACTCCCTCGCTCGACGAGATGGTCCATGTGGCTCGCGAGATGGAGCGCCAGGGCTTCAAACTGCCGCTGCTCATCGGCGGAGCCACCACCAGCCGCGCCCATACCGCTATCAAGATCGCGCCGCACTACAGCGAGCCGGTAGTTCATGTGTTGGACGCCAGCCGCGCCGTGCCGGTGACGACCAGCCTTTTGAGTGACGACGGCAAAGCCGATTTTGTCGCGCAGCATCGCGCCGACTACGAAGCCCTGCGCAAGTCCCACGCCAAACCTAGCCAAGCCCTAGTCTCTCTCGATACCGCGCGCCAACGCCGCACTCCGATAGAGTGGCCCAAAGAAGCACTGTCGGAGGATCTTCTGCAATCCTCGACCTTAGCAGTAAGTAGTTCTGTATCAGGGCATGACTTCAGTCATGCCGAAAAAGCCTATAAATCGGACGGGGCTTTAGCCCCGGAGGGAATCATTCCCGCCCCCGAGTTCACCGGCGTACGCTCTCTCGATAATTTCCCTCTCGCCACGTTGCGCGAGTTCATTGATTGGACCCCTTTCTTCCATACCTGGGGACTGAAAGGCGTCTATCCGCGCATCTTCGACCATCCAGAACAAGGCATCGAAGCGCGCAAGATCTTTGACGATGCCAACGTGCTCCTGGATCAGATCATCGCAAAGAGTCTGATCACCGCACGTGGTGTTTATGGATTCTTCCCAGCCAATGCCGAGGGCGACGATGTCGAACTCTACACAGACGAAAATCTCTCTACTCGATTAACAGTCCCTGATGAAAGTACTGTTCTATTAACAGGTCCTGATGAAAGTACTGTTTTGAAAGGGCACGACTTTAGTCGTGCCGAAAATGCAACTGAAGACACGCGGGCTTTAGCCCCTGAGGGATGCTCTCTCCGGCTGTTGGCGCGCTTCCACTTTCTCCGCCAGCAGGCAAATAAAGAAGGTAACGAACCTTGCCGCTCCCTCGCCGACTTCATCGCGCCCAAAGAGACCGGTCTCCGCGATCATATCGGCGCATTCGCCGTCACCACCGGCATCGGCTTGAAAGAACTCTGCGACAGCTTCCGCTCTAAAAACGACGATTACAACGCCATCATGGCCGAGGCAATCGCCGACCGCCTCGCCGAGGCCTTTGCCGAAGCTCTGCACAAGCGCGTCCGCGACGAGTGGGGCTACGGCCGTGCGGAAACGCTGACCATCGACGAGATCATTCATGAGAAATATCGCGGCATCCGTCCCGCGCCCGGTTACCCCGCCTGCCCCGATCATACCGAGAAGGGAACGCTCTGGCAGTTGCTCAATGTCGAGCAGAACACCGGCATGAAGCTCACCGAATCCTTCGCGATGTGGCCCGGCTCCAGCGTCAGCGGACTCTACTTTGCGCACCCCGAGGCCCGCTATTTCTCGCTCGGCAAAATCGGCCGCGATCAGGTCGAAGACTACGCCCAACGCAAAGGCATGAGTGTAGCCGAAGTCGAACGCTGGCTTGGCCCGAATTTGAACTACGATCCGGCGTAAGAGCCTGCGGCCAGGGTAACAGCGCCAATGTAGCGCCGGTCTCCAGACCGGCTGTCGTGCGGGCGTCCCCGCCCGCACCTGTTGGCTGACGCGATCAAAGCAAAATCAGGGTATAACTTCGCTGACTCTGCCGCAGAAACGAGGCTCCTGGAGCCTGGCAGTGTACATCATTCCCCAGTCTGTACACATCCGTGCTATCATCGGCAATCGGAGCGCGATATGCCAACAGCGAAAACCGCCGTCGTTCACAAGCATTTCCGTCTTGACGCCGCCAAGCTCAAGCGCGCGCAGAAGCTGCTTGATGCGCCAACGGAGACCGCAGCAGTAGAACGAGCGCTTGATCTGGCAATCGCCGAAGAGGAGCGCGACCGGCGTCTGCGCAAAGCGCACGAGGAGTTTTTCCGCAGCGGCATCCAGATTCGCGATGCCTTCGGTGCGCTCGGCGAGGGTGTACTCGGCAAGTAACGGATGAAAGCCCTCTTCGACTCATCGATTTATATCCGCTCGCTGCGTGACAAAGGAGCAGCCGGTCTCGCCCTGCTTCGCTGGCTTGGGCCTGCGCCCATCTGGGGTTCCGCCGTAGTGCTGGAAGAGTTGTACGCCGGTGTGAGTTCCAAAGACCACAGAATCATCCAGAAAATTGAACTGGAGTTTGAGCGCGCGAATCGGCTACTGATTCCCAACCAGCGCGACTGGTCACAGTCCGGGCAACTCCTCAACCGCATCGCGAACAAGTACGGCTACGAGAGCATCGGCCGCTCTCGTCTCACCAATGATGCGCTCATCGCCGTAAGCGCGGCGCGATGCGGCATCGAACTCATCACAGCAAATGGCCGCGACTTCGCGCGCCTCGCCGAATTCTGCCCGCTGCATTGGCGCGTGGGGTGAGCGGATCGTCCGCGATCAGATCGCCGAATACGCCGAACGCAAAAACATGAGTGTCGTCTAGGTCGAGCGCTAGCTGGGGCCGAATCTGAATTACGATTCTGAAAATTGGCCGGGGGACCCCACCCTTCGATTTTTTCTATCGAAGGGTAGAATCGCACAAACCCCAATAAGCCGCTCCCTACCCCTCCCACAACGCTGTCATCCTGAGCGCAGCGAAGGACCTGCGTTTGCACTTCGGCATCAGCCCGCCCTCTTCGGCAACTGTTCCGGCATGTACCACCCATCGCTTAAGTCAGCCCAGGTCGGGTTCGTGTTCCACCATGCCCCAAACCGCTTCCACCGTTAGCGCGGCTCCGCGCTATTTCTGCGCATAAAAAGTGTATGTAGCCGTGTAAGGAATCTTTACGGTTTTGCCGGTGTCCTGCGCGGTTTGGCACTCGGATGCGGCAGCGACGCCACCGCGCGTCTCGGTACGCTGAATGAACGCTATGCTGGAAAGGGTTCCCGTAGCGGTCCCCGCCTTGGCGCGCAATAACAGCCACGCAACAGAATTCGCTTCCGGCGCAGGCTTGTTGGCAACCAGCTCTCCTTGAACCTGGCTACCGTCCAGCAGCTTCCATGTCGGTCCCGCAAAGTGGGTTCCAATCACCTTCCCGGCAGTGTCCAACAACTTCGCATCCGGGCCATTCAATTTCCATTTGAATCCATCTTGGGCCATGGAACATGCATAAATCTGGACTCCGTCTCCCTTTGCTTGCAGCACAACGTGCGTGCCTGCCGGAGGATCAATCAGGACAGCAGCCTGCTGCGCTGAGAGAGAAAGAACTGAAAAAGCCGACGCAATCATAGATGCCAATAGAATTCTCATGAGTGGAATATAACAAAAGATGCGGGTGTCTGTAGACGATCAAGAGGATGTCCCAACTGGGTCCCCCACCCTTGACTAGCCACAAATAAGGGCGCCCCCTGCGCTATTCTGATTGCGCCATATCTCCCAAGCCTTCAGGCCGCGGCGGGGCGCACCCCAAGGTTTTGAAATCTAACCCAGCTCACCACTCTGGGGTGCCCCATCCTTTCCGCAGTCATCCTGAGCGAAGCGAAGGACCTACGGCTTATCCCATCGCGGGAAGGGTGAGATCGCAGAAACCTCAACCCGTCGCGCCGAAGGCCTTTGGGCGGTCACCCGCCGGCGAAAAAACCGGCCTCAGCGACCCACTCGAAGACCTGCATCGCTGATCTCTTGAGATAATTTCCCCAGATCATTCCACGAATGGATCTTCTGAATACTTTTTGAAAGGCCGGCGTCATGGAAAAACTCAGGACAGATAAATACGGCTTCCGTCTCCGCGGTGATCATATGACCCGCATCGATGCCTTCAGCGACGTCGTCTTCGGCTTCGCGCTCACCCTCCTCGTCGTCTCGCTTGAAGTTCCCAAAACCTACCACGAACTCACCACCGCCCTGAGCGGATTCCTTGCCTTCGCCATCTGCTTCTCGCTCCTCATCAGTCTGTGGCACGCCCATTACACATTCTTTCGTCGCTACGGTCTCGACGATATGAGGACCATCTCCCTCAACGCCTCCCTCCTCTTCCTCATCCTCTTCTTCGTCTACCCCATGAAGTTCCTCTTCACCCTCGTCACTCTGCAAATCATGGGCAAATCGCAGGATCTTCAGCAAAATGTCTTTGACCCGAACACTCTTGTGGCCAACGTGCAGGTTGAGCACCTGATGATGCTCTATGGCTTTGGGTTCTTCGTCGTCTATCTCGTCTTCGCTCTGCTCTACATCCATGCATGGTCAAAACGAGTCGAACTCCAGCTCAACCGGCTCGAAAAACTTCTCACCGTCGAAAGCATCGCGAACAAGCTCTCCGTCGGTTCAGTCGGTCTCATCTGCATCCTTCTGTCTCGCATCACCCGCGATTCCGCGCCTGGCGTCGCCGGCTGGGTCTTCCTCCTCATCGCCCCTATCCAATCCGTCCTGGGTTTCTATTTCCGGCGCAAACTCAAAGCCCTCGATGCGCGCGCTGCAATGAAAGAATCAACGCCCGCCTGAATTCCATCCGCATAAATTTTGGCGCCCCATCCTCGCTTTTTCTCGCGAAGGGTAAGATCACACGAACCCCAACCAACAGCTTCCGATATAGAATTGCTCTGAAATGCCGAAAGCCAGCCCTGGCGTACAGAGACGTGGAGATCTCATTCCCGCGGAAAGCGCTGCACAAATCAGTTTTCCGTCGGCTTCGTGATGTGGTCCACCACCAGATTGGGCACGGACTCGTGTGCCGCTTCGAGCTTCAGTCCAAGCTGTTCTTGCACCGCGGTAAAAATCGAGGGCCAGCTTTCCGGATCGTGCTCCGACCATTCCCGGCCAAACTGAAGCGTGTAATTGTAGATTCCGGTAAGGCCGGTCTTGTCAACGACGGGCGCTTCCACCATCGAACTCAGCGCGCCGGTGATCGACCGTATGGATGCATTCGATCCGTCAAATTCCAGGCCATGCTGCGATCCATGCGCCTTGATGTCGCTGGGGCGCGGCGGAGCCGGCGCCTCTCCATTCGCGGCAGGCGGAGCCGGGGGCACGGCCTGCAGCTTGGCGCCGCCCTTGCTCACAACCAGGTTGTAGATCGAGGTATTGCGCGTCTCAAGGTGCGTCTTGAGGCCAAAGCGCTCTGCCAGCAGCACGCGAATTGCATTCCGCTTTTCAAGCCGCGACTCGTTGTCGCTGAGCCGCGCGAGCCGGGCATCGGCCGCATCGTCCGAGAGAGCCTTGATATCGTAGAACGTGTTCGCCACCCAATCCGGTGCGCCGGTGACCGGGGTATCGAATCCGTATGCAATCTGCAGAAGAGCCTTGATCGGAAGATTCGTGGCGTCGAAATGGCTGGAGTGCGGCGGGCTGGAGACCGATACATGGAAATTGGCATCCGGCGGCGGTGCAGGGCGAATCGAGGCAACGTCAAAGGTCAGCGTAGGAGTGTAGTTAGGCTCTTCCACAAGGGGAACTTGAGCGCGAAGGTACAGGCCGCACTGGAAGACGAGAAGGGCTGCGAATAAACCGAGCTGCCGCTGGGCGATACGGGACAGGGTACGCAACATTGGCGTAGGACTCCTTGTGGCAATGATACGGGTGAGTGAGCGGCCCAGTTCCCGACACGCGACTCTCTTTGCGTTTTTTCTCGCCTATGGGCGCAAAGGTACTGACCACCGGCAAGCGAATATCGAGCCTCGACCGCACCACAGGTGCTGCGGAAAATTATCCGTGAAGGGCGCAAAATAGCAAATAGAACAACAAAACACTGTTCACTGTTTACTGTCCTCTGTTCACTGTTCACTGTTC